>Ga0222420_100166_pt1 | contig 98653 bp, 90 predicted proteins | sample 3A2ome_FD_182470 | JGI IMG/M metagenome (GOLD analysis project Ga0222420, IMG submission 182470) | Enriched microbial communities from leaf-cutter ant dump, University of Wisconsin, Madison, United States - 3A200A (version 2) | ecosystem: Environmental > Terrestrial > Nest > Insects nest > Nest...
TAGGCATAGGTGTCGTAGGTCCAGTGCATGCCGTTGGGAGAGCAGGCCTTGCCGGTCAGGTCGGCCGAGCCGGCGCTGGTGAAGATCACCACGCGCTTCATCTGACGGGTCAGGTCCTGCACGGCCAGCGCGATGGCGGAATTGGGCACGTCCAGGATCAGGTCCACCTTGTCGTTCTCGTACCAGCGGCGCGCGGTCGATACGCCGATGTCCACCTTGTTCTGGTGGTCGGCCGAGATCACTTCGATGGGCTTGCCCAGTACGGTGCCGCCGAAGTCCTCGACGGCCATCTTCACGGCTTCGACGCCGAACTTGCCGGACAGATCGGCCATCATGCCGGACTGGTCTCCCAGCACGCCGATCTTCACGACGTCATCCGACACCTGCGCCTGGGCGGACACGGACAGGGCGCCCAGCACGCAGGCGGCCAGGCTGTTCTTCAAACGGGTCTTCATGGGGATGTCTCCTCGGGGGCTTCGGTTCCTGCGCGCCGCCCTGTGCCGGACGGTCGCGCGAAAAAGTGCCTGGCGGCAAAAAGGGGCTTATTCCAGCGTCTGGCCGGCGTAGCCTTCGATGAACAGATTGGGTTTCAGGAAAAAGCTGAGCACCAGGGCGCCGTTGGGCGAGCGCGCCACGTGCCGGTTGCCGCGCGGACGCCAGACGTAGTCGCCCGCGCACACCTCGCCTTCGGCGTCGACGATGGAGCCTTCCAGCACGTAGGTCTGTTCGACCTCCACGTGTTCGTGCAGCGGAAGCTCCGTGCCGGGCTGCCAGCGGAACAGCGCCGTGAGCAGGCCGGACTCCTTGTCCTGCATCAGGATCTTCATATCGATGCCTTCCACCTGCGTGGGCTTCCACGGCAGGTCGGCGACTTTCAGGAAGCGCGAGGCCAAGGGCGGCAGCGCGTTGGCGGCGGGGCAGCCGGGGGTTTCGAGGGCCATGATTGTCTCCTAGCCAGAACTCTTTATAAGAGATAAAGAAAAAATCTTGTTATTGAGTGTTTAAAAATAGTCGCGTATATTGAGATTTATGTCAATCACGTTTTCAGCGTAGCGAAACGTGGCGCGACAGAGGCCGGACCCAGAGATCCGGTCGCATACGAGATCTAGGAGACAAGCTTGAAACACGACTATCTGGACCGGACGTTCGGTCTGGCGGGGCGCGTCGCGCTGGTGACGGGCGCGGCGCGGGGATTGGGCTACGCCATTGCGCAGGGCCTGGGCCGGGCGGGCGCGCAGGTGGTGGTCAACGACCTTTCCGCCGAGGGCTGCGCGGCCGCCTGCGCACGCCTGGCGGAGGAGGGCATCGAGGCCCACGGCGCGCCGTTCGACGTGGCCGACGGGCAGGCGGTGGCGGAGGCCGTGGCCCGCCTGGAGGACGCCGGGCTCGCGGTCGACGTGCTGGTCAGCAACGCGGGCAACCAGAACCGCAAGCCCGTGGTCGAGATGAGTCCCGCCGAGTGGCAGGCCTTGCAGAACGTCCACGTCAACGGCGCTTTCCATTGCGCGCGGGCCGTGCTGCCCGGCATGGGCAGGCGCGGCTTCGGCCGCATCGTGCTGATGTCGTCCGTGGCGGGGCAGGCGACCATGCCGAACATTGCCGCGTATGCAACGGCCAAGGGCGCGATCGCGGCCTTCACCCGGGCGCTGGCGGTGGAGTACGGCGCCAGCGGCGTTACCTGCAACGCGCTGGCTCCCGGGTTCGTTCGCACCGATTTCACGCAGGGGCTGCAAGACAACCCGCAGTTCCAGTCCTTCCTGTCCACGGCGGTGCCGGCCGGCCGCTGGGCCGCGCCCGAAGACATCGCGCCGGCGGTGGTCTATCTGGCGTCGCCGGGCGCGTCGTTCGTCAACGGGCACGTCCTGGCGATCGACGGCGGCCTGCTGGCCCGCATGTAGGAGCCTCGCCATGAATACCCAAGCGGTCCTGTCCGCCCGGGGGCTGGTCAAGCGCTTCGGCGGCTTCAATGCCGTCGACGGCGTGTCCCTGTCCCTGCACGAAGGCTCCATCCATGCCCTGATCGGCCCCAACGGCGCGGGCAAGACTACCTGCTTCAATCTGCTGACCAAATTCCTGACGCCCGACGCGGGCGCCATCCACTACCGCGGCCGCGATATCACGGCGCTGGCGCCGGAGCAGATCGCGCGGCTGGGCATCGTCCGTTCGTTCCAGATTTCGGCGGTGTTCCTGGGCCTGACGGTCCTGCAGAACATGCGCGTGGCGCTGATGCGCCAGCATGGCGACGGCTGGCGCTTCTGGCGCAGCCGCCGCAGCATCGACCGCCTGAACGGGCGCGCGCTGGAACTGCTGGACGCGGTCGGCCTGGCCGCGCTGGCGCACACCACCGCCGCCTTGCTGCCCTACGGCCGCAAGCGCGCGCTGGAAATCGCGATGACCCTGGCGCTGGAACCGGAAATCATGTTGCTGGACGAACCGATGGCGGGGCTGGGCCAGGAGGACGTGACCCGCATCGCCGCGCTGATCCGCAGCGCGTCGGTCAACCGCAGCATCCTGATGGTGGAGCACAACCTGTCCGTGGTGGCGGACCTGTCCGACACGATTACGGTGCTGGCTCGCGGCGCGGTGCTGGCCCAGGGCGACTACGCCGCCGTGTCGCGCGACGAGCGCGTCATCACGGCCTACATGGGCTCGGACGAGGAGGCGCACTGAGATGCTGTCGATCAAGAAGCTCAACGCCTGGTATGGCGAATCGCACGTGCTGCACGGCGTGGACCTGGAAGTGAACCGCGGCGAACTCGTCACCATCCTGGGCCGCAACGGCGCGGGCAAGACCACGACGCTGCGCGCTGTCATGGGCATCCTGGACAAGCGCCGCGGCTCCATCCTGCTGAACGGACAGGAGACGGTGAGCATGGCGCCGCATCGCATTCCGCGGCTGGGCGTCGTGTACTGTCCGGAAGAGCGGGCCGTGTTCCGCAGCCTGAGCGTGACCGAGAACCTGATGCTGCCGCCGCGCCTGGCCGAAGGCGGCATGTCGCTGGACGAGATCTACACCCTGTTTCCCAATCTGCGCGAGCGCAGCGCCAGTTCCGGCGGCAACCTGTCCGGCGGCGAGCAGCAGATGCTGGCGATCGCGCGCATCCTGCGCACCGGCGCCCAGCTCATCCTGCTGGACGAACCCACCGAAGGCCTGGCGCCCGTCATCGTGCAACAGATCGGCCATGCCATCCGCACCTTGAAGGAGCGCGGTTTCACCATCGTGCTGGTCGAGCAGAACTTCCGGTTCGCGAGCAAGGTGGCCGACCGCCACTACGTGATGGAGCACGGCTGCGTGGTCGACCGGCTGTCGGCGGAAGAGGCGCGCAACGATCCCGAGCGGATCACGCGCCGCCTGGGTGTCTGAGGGAGAATCCACGTGTTCGAAATTTTCGGCGTGCCGTCCACGGCACTATTCGGCCAGCTCCTGCTCGGCCTGATCAACGGTTCGTTCTACGCCTTGCTCTCGATCGGGCTGGCGGTGATCTTCGGCCTGTTGAACATCATCAATTTCGCGCATGGCGCGCAGTACACCGCAGGCGCGTTCCTGGCCTGGATGCTGCTGAACTACCTGGGCGTGAACTACTGGGCGGCGCTGGTGCTGGTGCCGCTGATCATGGCGGCGTTCGCCATCGTGGTCGAGCGCGTGCTGATCTCCCGCACCTACCGCATGGACCATCTGTACGGCCTGCTGCTGACCTTCGGCATCGCCTTGCTGATCGAAGGCGGCTTGCGCCAGGCGTACGGCGTGTCGGGGCTGCCCTACACCATCCCCAAGGCGCTGACGGGCGGCGTCAACCTGGGTTTCATGTTCCTGCCCTGGTACCGTGGCTGGGCCGTGGCCGTGTCGCTGGTGCTGTGCCTGGCCGTCTGGGTGCTGATCGAGAAGACGCGCGTGGGCGCCATGCTGCGCGCCGCGACGGAGAACCCCACGGTGGTGCGTTCGTTCGGCATCAACGTGCCGCTGCTCATCACCCTGACCTACGCGCTCGGCGTGGCCCTGGCCTCCGTGGCGGGCGTGATCGCCGCTCCCATCTACCAGGTCAGCCCGATGATGGGTTCCAATCTGGTGGTGGTCGTTTTCGCGGTGGTGGTGATCGGCGGCATGGGATCCATCATGGGCGCCATCGTCAGCGGTTTCGGGCTGGGCATCATCGAAGGCCTGACCAAGGTGTTCTACCCCGAGGCCGCCAACCTGGCGATCTTCATCATCATGGTGCTGGTGCTGCTGTGCAAGCCGGCGGGGCTGTTCGGCAAACCCCTGCAGGTGCAGAACGTGCTGGCCGCCGAGGCGACCCGCGAGCCCGTCCAGCTTGGCCGCCGCGGCATGCGCGTGGCGATGGCGGCGCTGGCGGTCGCGGCGCTGGCCGCGCCCTGGTTCATCTATCCGACCTTCCTGATGAAGGTGCTGTGCTTCGCATTGTTCGCGGCCGCCTTCAACCTGCTGGTGGGCTACGTGGGCCTGCTGTCGTTCGGCCACGCCGCCTTCTTCGGCGCGGCGGCCTATGCGACCGGCATCGTCATGAAGCTGCTGGGCGCCACGCCCGAACTCGGCCTGCTGGCGGGGGTGCTGACGGGCGGGCTGCTGGGCCTGGCGTTCGGCGCCATCGCCATCCGGCGCCAGGGCATCTACTTCGCCATGATCACGCTGGCGCTGTCGCAACTGGTGTACTTCATCGCGGTCCAGGCGGGCTTCACCGGCGGCGAGGACGGCCTGCAAAGCGTGCCGCGCGGCAAGCTGTTCGGCGTGTTCGACCTGGAAGGCGTGATGCCCATGTACTACTTCACGCTGCTGGTGTTCGCGCTGGGCTACGCCTTCGTGCTGCGCGTGCTGAACTCGCCGTTCGGGGAGGTGATCCGTTCGGTCCGCGACAACGAGCAGCGCGCCCGCTCCCTCGGCTACTCCACTTCCCGGTACAAGTTGATGGCCTTCACCCTGTCGGCTTCGGTGGCGGGGCTGGCCGGCGGCCTGAAGGTGCTGGTGTTCGGCGTGGCGTCGCTGACGGACGTGCATTGGCACGCCAACGGCGAAGTGGTGCTGATGGCGCTGCTGGGCGGCATCGGCACCGTGTTCGGCCCGCTGGCCGGCGCCTTCACGTTCGTGTCGCTGCAGAATTACCTGGCGCCGCTGGGCTCCTGGGTGCTGATCGTCCAGGGCGCGATTTTCATTCTGTGCGTGTTGCTGTTCCGCGACGGCATCATGGGGTTGATCGCGCGGGCCTGGTTGACCCTTACCCGCGCGAAAAAGGAATCCTGATGTTCTTGCATGTCGTAATGCTGCAACTGTCCGATGCCGCCGACGCGCGGTTCCACGACCGGGTCCAAGGCTATTGCCGGCGGATCCTGGCCGAGTGCGACGGAGTTCGGGGATACGCATTCCGGCCCAACCAGGCCGGCCGCTCGGACGGCCTGACCCACGCCGTGGTGGCCGCATTCTCGGACAGCCCCGCGCACGACCGCTACCAGGTGTCGCCGGCCCACCTGGAGATGAAGGCCTACATGGCCGGCTTCATCGAGCGCCTGGTGGTGTTCGACGGGGAAATCCCTACGTTGGCCTGAACGGCCGGCGACCGCGCCCGGCCGCCCGGAAAGGGATAAACTCGCGGATGACTTTTTATCGCCTGGCTTTTTGCCGGATTCCGGTCACGTATTCGTCATAGGTTGATTGAACATGGACTACGTATTGCCTCCCCAGCCGCCCGTCGCGGTTCCCGTTGCCGGCAGCGCCGCGCTGTTCCCGGTGCGCCGCGTCTATTGCGTCGGCCGCAACTACGCCGAACACGCCAAGGAAATGGGCTTCACCGGCCGTGAAGATCCGTTCTTTTTCTGCAAGCCCGCCGACGCCGTGCTCAGCGTGGCCGACGGCGAAACCGGCAAGATGCCGTATCCGCCCAAGACCTCCAACCTGCACTACGAGATGGAACTCGTCGTGGTGCTGGGCAAGGGCGGCCGCGACATCCCGGTCGCAGAGGCGAACGAATGCGTGTGGGGCTATGCGCTGGGCCTGGACATGACCCGCCGCGACCTGCAAGGCGAGATGAAGAAGCAGGGGCGTCCCTGGGAGATCGGCAAGGCCTTCGACCTGTCCGCGCCGCTGGGCCCGATCCATCCGCGCAGCGTCGTCGGCACCCTGGACAAGGGCGCCATCTGGCTGGACGTGAACGGCCAGCGCAAGCAGTCCAGCGACATCTCGCAGATGCTGTGGAACGTGCCGGAGAGCATTGCCTACCTGTCCGGCCTGTTCGAGCTGCAGCCGGGCGACATCATTTTCACCGGCACGCCGGAAGGCGTGGGCGCGGTGTTGCAGGGCGACGTCATCACCGGCGGCGTCGAGGGCCTGGGCGAACTTCGCGTCGAAATCGTCTAAAGTACGCGCCGGACCCGTTTCATCACCACAGGAGCGCCAGTATGCGCAGCAAGATCGTGCTGACCGCCTTCGTCGTGTTCGGCTTTGTCCTCGCCGGTTGCAATACCGTCGCGGGCATGGGCAAGGACATGTCCAAGGCCGGCAACGCCATCACCAACGCCGCCGACAAGTAATCATCGGCGGCGCGGTAAAGAAAAAAGCCCCTTGAAGGGGCTTTTTTCTTTGCAGGCAAGGACTTACAGCACATCCCCCGCGTAGTCGGCCAGGCGGGAACGTTCGCCGCGCTGCAGCGTGACGTGGCCGGAGTGCGGCCAGCCCTTGAAGCGGTCGACCACGAAGGTCAGGCCGGAACTGCCTTCCGTGAGGTAGGGCGTATCGATCTGGGCGATGTTGCCCAGGCAGATCACCTTGGTCCCGGGGCCGGCGCGCGTCACCAGCGTCTTCATCTGCTTGGGCGTGAGGTTCTGCGCCTCGTCGATGATCAGGTACTTGTTCAGGAAGGTGCGGCCGCGCATGAAGTTCAGGGACTTGACCTTGATGCGCGAACGGATCAGGTCCATGGTGGCGGCGCGGCCCCAGTCCCCGTTGCCTTCGCCGTCGCCCATGTTCAGCACGTCCAGGTTGTCTTCCAGCGCGCCCATCCAGGGCAGCATTTTTTCTTCTTCCGTGCCGGGCAGGAAACCGATGTCTTCGCCGACGGGCACCGTGACCCGGGTCATGATGATTTCGGTATAGCGCTTGGTTTCCAGCACCTGCGTGATGCCCGCGGCCAGCGCCAGCAGCGTCTTGCCGGTGCCCGCCTGGCCCAGCAGCGACACGAAATCGCATTCCGGGTTCATCAGCAGGTTCATGGCGAAGTTCTGCTCGCGGTTGCGCGCGGTGATGCCCCAGACGTTGTTCTTGCCGTGGGTGTAGTCGCGCAGCGTCGCCAGCACCGCCATCTTGCCGCTGACTTCGCGCACCTGCGCGTACAGCGGCATCTGGCCTTCGAAGTAGACGAACTGGTTGACGACGAACTGCGAGCAGAGCGGGCCGTGGATGCGGTAGAAGGTGGTGCCGCCCTGTTGCCAGGATTCGACGTCCTTGCCGTGCTTGTTCCAGAAGTCCTCGGGCAACTGCATGACGCCCGAATACATCAGGTCGGAGTCTTCGAGGACGTGGTCGTTGAAGTAGTCTTCGGCGGCCATGCCCAGCGCGCGCGCCTTCAGGCGCATGTTGATGTCCTTGGACACCAGCACGACCTCGCGCTGCGGGTACTTCTCCTGCAGGGCCCGGACGACGCCCAGGATCTGGTTGTCGGCCTTGCCCATGGGCAGGTCGGACGGCAGGGTGCTGTGGATGGCCGTGGTCTGGAACATCAGGCGCCCGGTGGCGTCCTTGTTGCCCAGCTTGGCCAGTTCCAGCCCTTCGTCGAGCTGGGTGGCGTCCTGCACCAGCGCGTCCAGCGAACGGCTGACCTGGCGCGCGTTGCGCGCCACTTCCGACATGCCTTTCTTCTGGTGGTCCAGCTCTTCGAGCGTCATCATCGGCAGGAAGATGTCGTGCTCTTCGAAGCGGAACAGCGAGCTGGGATCGTGCAGCAGCACGTTCGTGTCCAGCACGAACAGCTTGCGCGGCTCGTTCTGGGCGCGCGGCTTGGCGCGCTTGGCAGGCGCGGCCGCCGGCTTGGCCTGGCGCGGTTCTGCGCGCGCTGCCGGTGCCGCGGGCGGCGGCACCTGGCGGGCGGGGGCGGGCGCCTGAGCCTTGCGGAGCGGGGCGGCCAGGCCTTCGAGCTGGGGCTGGACGTTCAGTTCGTCCTCGTCGTCCTCGGCGAGGGCGGCCTGGGTGTTCGATCGCGCAGCGGCGGTCTTGGTACTGCGGGCCTGCGCCCGGGCTGGCTCGCCCGAGGGGAAGGTCAGGATGGCTGCGGGGCGGGTGGGCAACTTCGGAAGCGGCATATGCGTCACTCTCCAGTGTGGGCCGGCTATAGCGCCTGACGGGTCTACCTGTGCTTGCGGCTAGCCGATGCTCTTCGCGGCCTGCAGGACTTCCTTCGCGTGGCCCGGGACCTTCACCCCTCGCCACTCCTGCACCAGCACGCCGTAGGCATCGATCAAGAAGGTGCTGCGTTCGATGCCGCGCACCTGCTTGCCGTACATATTTTTCTGCTTGATGACGCCGAACAGATTGCACACGGTTTCGTCGGCGTCGGAGATGAGGGGGAAAGGAAGTTCGTACTTGGTCTTGAAGTTCTCGTGCGATTTCAGCGAATCGCGCGAGATTCCGATGACCACCGCGCTGGCCGCCAGGAATTCGGCGTGCAGATCGCGGAAATCCTGGCTCTCGGTGGTGCAGCCAGGCGTATTGTCCTTGGGGTAGAAATACAGGATCACGGCGCGGCCCTGGCACTGTTCCAGGCTGATCGGACCTATGGTGCTTTCAGCGGTGAACAGCGGGGCGGGCTTGCCTATGGTCGGCGTCATTGCTGGGATTCTCCGGTGGGAGGGATGAGGGCCACGACGACGCGCCGGCCCTCCGCCATCAGGATGTTGTAGGTGCGGGAGGCGGCATGCGTGTCCATGATTTCGACGCCGATGCCGATCGCCAGCAGGGGGCGCAGCACGTCGGGACGCAGGAACTGCTGCCGGCCGCCGGTCCCCACGAGCAGCACTTCGGGCGCGTTCGCCGGGCGGCCGGGGGCCGCTTCCGGTTCGTCCAGAAATGCCATGGGGTCGCGGACGGGCTCGGACAAGCCGGCCGCCTGGAGCAAGAGGGTAGGGGTGATGTCGGCCGGCGACTCGACGGGCCATTGGGTAACTTCGCCCTCGGGGCCGAACGCGACCGACGAGGAAAAACGTACCTGGTTGACCTCGATATAACCGTCACCGTAGGCGGTGACGGTGTTCAGGGCGGCCGTCGCAGGATCGGTATGCAGCTTCAATAAAAACTCCAGCTTTATGTGCCTGATAATAGCGCATCAGCATGTCGCCATGTTGTATGGATATCCAGCAGGAGGCAACTGTTTCGGAAGCGCGGTTTCCGGAGGGAAACGCCCCCGTTTTGCTCCCATTTGCCGCCTGGGCCTCCTTGCGCTAGATTACAGGGTTTTGCTGCGCTGCAATCTTGTTGCCGCGAGGCCATTGGCTCCCTGGCCATTTGGCTCCCTTTTTCCCCTACGCGCGACCGCGCCCTGGTTTTTCGCCCTTTTTTTCGCCCCTAAGGATTCCCATCATGAGGAAGTTCTCCCGCATCGAGCGTTTGCCCCCGTACGTTTTCAACATTACCGGCGAGCTCAAGATGGCGGCCCGCAGGCGCGGCGAAGACATCATCGACATGTCCATGGGCAATCCGGACGGCGCGACGCCCAAGCACATCGTCGACAAGATGGTGGAAGCCACCACCCGCCCGACCACGCACGGCTATTCGGTGTCCAAGGGCATCCCCCGCCTGCGCAAGGCGATCTGCGACTGGTACCAGCGCCGCTATGCCGTCGAGTTCGATCCGGATTCGGAAGCCATCGTCACGATCGGCTCCAAGGAAGGCCTGGCCCACCTGATGCTGGCCACGCTGGACCGCGGCGACACCGTGCTGGTGCCGAACCCCAGCTACCCCATCCACATCTACGGCGCGGTCATCGCCGGCGCCAACATCCGTTCCGTGCGCATGACGCCGGGCGTGGATTTCTTCGAGGAACTGGAACGCGCCGTGCGCGAATCCATCCCGAAGCCCAAGATGATGGTGCTGGGCTTTCCCAGCAACCCGACCGCCCAGTGCGTGGACCTGTCGTTCTTCGAACGCGTGGTGGCGCTGGCCAAGGAACACGACATCCTGGTCGTGCACGACCTGGCCTACGCCGACATCACCTTCGACGGCTACGTGGCCCCGTCCATCATGCAGGTGCCCGGCGCGCGCGATGTCGCCGTCGAGTTCTTCACGATGAGCAAGAGCTACAACATGGCGGGCTGGCGCATCGGCTACATGGTCGGCAACCGCGAGCTGGTCAACGCGCTGGCGCGCATCAAGAGCTATCACGACTACGGCACGTTCACGCCGATCCAGGTGGCGTCCATCGCCGCCCTGGACGGTCCGCAGGATTGCGTGAACGAGATCGTGGCGCAGTACCAGAGCCGCCGCGACGTGCTCGCGCGCGGCCTGCATGAAGCAGGTTGGAATGTGGAGATTCCCAAGGCGTCCATGTACATCTGGGCGCAGATCCCCGAACCCTACAGGGCGATGGGCTCTTTGGAATTTGCCAAGCGTGTCCTGTCGGATGCGAAGGTGGCCGTGTCCCCCGGGATCGGCTTCGGCGAGTATGGCGACGAATACGTGCGCTTCGCTCTTATCGAAAACGAGCAGCGCACCCGGCAGGCGGTGCGCGGCATCAAGGATATGTTCCGCAAGGACGGATTGCTGAAGTAGAGAGAATAGGCCCACCCCCGCAGCGCTGCGCGCTTCCCCCTCAAGGGGGCATGCCTGCGGACCGGCGGAGCCGGATCCGCGGCATCCCGATAGGGGGCAACCCCGCATAGGGTGTGGCATCTCTCGTACAGCATTATGGAGAACCAAAAATGAATTCCCCTCAACGCCCGCCCGCAGAGGGCGCCGCGATGAAACCCATGAAGGTGGGCCTGCTGGGCCTCGGCGTGGTCGGCGGCGGCACGTGGACCGTGCTGTCGCGCAACGCGGAAGAAATCGCGCGCCGCGCCGGCCGCCGCATTGAAGTGACCCGCGCCGCCGTGCGCGACGTGGCCAAGGCGCGCGCGCGCGTCGGCGATTCGATCCTGGTCGATACCGACGTCCACGCGCTGGTGCGCGATCCGGAAATCGACATCGTCGTCGAACTCATCGGCGGCGATACGCTGGCGCGCGAGCTGGTGCTGGAAGCCATCGCCAACGGCAAGCACGTCGTGACCGCCAACAAGGCCCTGCTGGCCAAGCACGGCAACGAGATCTTCGCCGCGGCGCACGAACGCGGCGTGATGGTGACCTTCGAAGCCGCCGTCGCCGGCGGCATTCCCATCATCAAGGCGATCCGCGAAGGCCTGACGGCCAACCGCATCCAGTGGGTGGCCGGCATCATCAACGGCACCACCAATTTCATCCTGTCCGAAATGCGGTCGCGCGGCCTGCCGTTCGCCGACGTGCTGGCCGAGGCGCAGCGCCTGGGCTACGCCGAAGCCGATCCCACGTTCGACGTGGAAGGCGTGGACGCCGCCCACAAGCTGACGCTGCTCGCCTCGCTGGCCTTCGGCGTGCCGGTGCAGTTCGACCGCGCCTACATCGAAGGTATTTCGCAGTTGGCGGCCGAGGACATCGAGCACGCCGAGCGCCTGGGCTACCGCATCAAGCTGCTGGGCGTCACCAAGCGCCGTCCCGACGGCATCGAGCTGCGCGTGCATCCCGCGCTGGTGCCGGCCGAGCGCCTGCTGGCCAACGTCGAGGGCGCGATGAACGCCGTGCTGGTCAAGGGCGACGCCGTGGGCCCCACGCTGTACTACGGACAGGGCGCGGGCGAAGAGCCCACCGCTTCGGCCGTGGTCGCCGACCTGGTCGACGTGACCCGCCTGCACACCGCGGATCCGGGCAACCGCGTGCCGCACCTGGCTTTCCAGCCGGATGCCATGTCGGACACGCCGATCCTGCCGATCGAACAGGTCAACACCTCGTATTACCTGCGCCTGCGGGTGGACGACCAGCCCGGCGTGCTGGCCGACATCGCCCGCATCCTCGCAGACCGCTCCATCTCGATCGGGTCGATGATCCAGCAGCCGTCCCACATCGGCGGCGCTGACATCATCTTCCTGACGCACGAAGCGGTGGAAGGCAACGTCAACCAGGCCATCGAGCGCATCGAAGGCCTGCCTTTCGTGCGCTCCAAGGTCACGCGCCTGCGCGTGGAAAACCTGGTATGAAGAAGGCCCACCCCCGAAGCGCCTGCGGCGCTTCCCCTTCCAAGGGGCGCCGCTGGCGGACCGGCAAAGCCGGCTCCGCGCGGTTCGGCTCGGTGAGAGCGCAGCGCATTGTGGAGTCAACGATATGAAATACATCTCTACGCGGGGGGGGATGGCGCCCCAGCCGTTCTCCGACATCCTGCTGGAAGGCCTGGCGCCCGACGGCGGCCTGGCCGTGCCGGAACAACTGCCTCAGGTATCGGCCGAGACGCTCGAATCGTGGCGCGGCCTGCCGTATGCCGATCTGGCGTTCGAGGTGCTGTCGCGGTTCGCCACCGACATCCCGGCGGACGACCTGCGCCGCCTGACCCGCGCCGCCTACACGCAAGAGATATTCAACAGCGAAGACATCGTTCCGCTGCGTCCCCTGGACGGCGGGCTGTCGCTGCTGGGCCTGTCCGAGGGGCCGACGCTGGCCTTCAAAGACATGGCCATGCAGTTCCTGGGCCAGGTGTTCGAGTACGTGCTGGACCGGCGCGGCACCACGCTGAACATCGTGGGCGCCACCTCCGGAGACACGGGTTCGGCGGCGGAATACGCCTTGCGCGGCAAGCGCGGCGTGGCGGTGTTCATGCTGTCGCCCCATGGCCGCATGAGCGCCTTCCAGCGCGCGCAGATGTATTCGCTGCAGGACGAGAACATCCACAACATCGCCGTGCGCGGCGTGTTCGACGAGGCCCAGGACATCGTCAAGGCGCTGGCCGGCGACCTGGCCTTCAAGACCAAGTATCGCCTGGGCGCCGTGAATTCCATCAACTGGGCGCGCATCGCCGCCCAGGTGGTGTATTACTTCCATGGCTGGCTGCAAGCCACCGACAAGCCGGGCCAGCAGGTCTCGTTCGCCGTGCCCTCGGGCAATTTCGGCAATATCCTGTCGGGCCACATCGCGCGCAGCATGGGCCTGCCCATCCGCCGGCTGGTGCTGGCCACGAACGAGAACAACGTGCTGGAAGAGTTCTTCCGCACCGGCGTATATCGTCCGCGCCCCGCCGAGCAGACCTACGCCACGTCCAGCCCGTCGATGGACATTTCGCGCGCATCGAACTTCGAGCGTTTCGTGTTCGACCTGGTCGGCCGCGACGCCGACCGCGTCAAGGCCCTGTGGGGCGCGATGGCGCGCGACGGATTCTTCGACCTGTCCGATCTGCTGCCGCAGTTCGAGGCCGGCTACGGCTTCGTCTCGGGCGCAAGCTCGCACGACGACCGCCTGGCCACGATCCGTTCCGTGTACGACGCGACCGGCGTGCTGATCGATCCGCACACCGCCGACGGCGTCAAGGTCGCGCGCGATTTCGTCGAGCCCGGCGTGCCGATGCTGGTGCTCGAAACCGCCTTGCCGGCGAAGTTCTCGGAAACGATCGAGGAGGCTCTGGGCCGCCCGGCGACGCCGCCGGGCAACCTGGCCGACCTGGAATCCCTGCCGCAGCGCGTGGAAATCATGGACTGCGACCAGGCCGAGGTGCGCCGTTTCATCGAGACGCACGCCAAGGTGTAAAGGCCGCTTGCCGCTTGTGTAAGTGTGCAACCCCTCGCCGGTCCGGCCCGCGAGGGGTTTTTCGTTTCGGCGGCCGGATCCGCCCTGGGCAGGAGGGGCCGGTTGCGCCGGCCCGGGAGCCGGGACGGATGGATTACGTTCTCATGCATTTTGACCACAACCCGTCACGTATGGGACGGGCGTGTCAGATACAGTGAATCTACATTCACACTCGGAGAACACGCCCATGAATCTGAAGACCATGACGCTTGCCCTGGCTGTGACCGGATTCGGAGTGCTGGCCGGATGCTCGTCCCCCTCGGTCATTCAGCAGCGCGACGGCAGCTCGACCGTCACGCCCGACGAGCCCAAGTACGACAAGGACTCCGGCATGTACGAATACGACAGGAACGGCCAGAAGGTGCAGATCAACAAGGACGACGTGAAGTCGATCGAACAGGTCAAGTAAGCGCTCTTCCGGCACGCGGAATGTAAAAGCCCCGGCTCGTTGCGAGCCGGGGCTTTGCTTTTATGCCGCCGCGTCCTACGCGGCGTCTTCGGCGTGGTAGCGGCCCACGCGCTCGACTTCGTTCTTCGAGCCCAGGATCACGCTCACGCGCTGGTGCAGCTTCTCGGGCTGGATGTCCAGGATGCGCTGGACGCCGTTGATGGCCGCGCCGCCTGCCTGCTCGATCAGGAAGCTCATGGGGTTGGCTTCGTACATCAGGCGCAGCTTGCCGGCCTTGCCGGGTTCGCGGGCGTCCCAGGGGTACATGAAGATGCCGCCGCGGGTCAGGATGCGATGCACGTCGGCCACCATCGAGGCGATCCAGCGCATGTTGTAGTCCTTGCCCAGGGGGCCGGTGGTGCCGGCCAGGCAGTCGTCGATGTAGCGCTTGACCGGGGCGGCCCAGTGGCGCATGTTCGACATGTTGATGGCGAATTCCTTGGTGTCTTCGGGCACCCGGATGTTCTCGTGCGTCAGCACCCACGAGCCCATTTCGCGGTCCAGCGTGAAGCCCACGACGCCGTTGCCGACCGTCAGCACCAGCATGGTCTGCGGGCCGTAGACGGCATAGCCGGCCACGACCTGCTTGTTGCCGGGCTGCAGGAAGTCCTGTTCGCACACCGGCGCGCCCGACACGTCGTGGGGAGCGTGCAGCACCGAGAAGATGGTGCCGATCGAGACGTTCACGTCGATGTTCGACGAGCCGTCCAGGGGATCGAACAGCAGCAGGTATTCGCCCTTGGGATAGCGGTTCGGGATCAGATGGATGGTTTCCATTTCTTCCGAGGCCATGGCGGCAAGGTGGCCGCCCCACTCGTTGGCTTCGAGCAGGATCTCGTTGGACAGCACGTCCAGCTTCTTCTGGACTTCGCCCTGGACGTTCTCGCTTTCGAGGCTGCCCAGGACGCCGCCGAGCGCGCCCTTGCTGACGGCGTGGCTGATGGCCTTGCAGGCGCGTGCGACCACTTCGATGAGCAGTCGGACCTCCGGCGCGAGGGCTTGGGCGGAGCGCTGTTGCTCCACCAGGTATTGGGTCAGTGTTTTGCGTTTCAAAAGGATCTCCCTATGCTGCGAATTCTAGTGCCTTGGATACGATTTCCTGTACGTTGCGAGACAGGCCCTCGTGCGCCTGCACCCGCTGCAGCGCGGTTTGCATGGGCGTGCGCAGGGCCGGCACGAAGCGCGACCAATTGTCCAGCGCGCGGGCCAGGCGGGCGGCGATTTCCGGATTGAGCGCGTCCAGCGCCAGCACCTGTTCGGCCCAGAACGCGTAGCCCGAACCGTCCGGGTGATGCATACCGCGCGCGTTGTTCAGGCAGAACTGGAAAATCAGCGCGCGGGCGCGGTTCGGGTTGCGCAGCGTGAAGGCGGGGTGCTGCATGAGCTCGCGCGCGGTCTGCACCGTGGTCGAGCGCGCGGCGGCCTGCAAGCCGAACCACTTGTCCACCACCAGCGGATTGTCGCGCCACTTGTCGTAGAACGCGGCCAGGGCCTGCTGCGGAAACTCTCCCTGGCCGAAATTGATCAGGGCGGACAGCGCGGCCATGCTGTCGGTCATGTTGCCCGCCTCGGCGTAAAGCCGTTCGGCCAGGAGCTGGGCGTCAGGCTCGCCGGCGGCCATGAGGTGGCTGAGCGCCAGGTTCTTCAAGGCGCGCTTGCCGGCGGGAACCGGCGCGGGGCTGTATTCGCCCGGCGTCTGGTTTGCCTCGAAGGCCTGGCGGAACTCGGCGGCCAACTGGCGGCCCAGTTCGGCGCGCAGGAAGTCGCGGGCCACGGCGAGGGCCGGCGGATCCATCTGCCGCATGCGTTCGGCCAGCGTCTTCTCCGAAGGCAGGGCCAGGGCGCGGGCGCGGTAGGCGGCGTCGATTGCCGGATCGGTCAGCAGCGCGCGCCAGGTGTCGATGAAGGAGGCGTCGGCCTGCAGCGTCTTGCCGGCCTGGCGGGCCTCGGCCAGGGCCAGGATCTGCCGGGTGGCGAACTCCTGGCCGGCTTCCCAGCGCGCGAACGGGTTGCTGTCGTGCGCCGACAGCAGGGCGAGTTCCTCGTCCGTCCAGGCGTACTCGACGATGACGGGCGCCGAGAAATCGCGCAGCAGCGACGGCACCGGGCGTTCGGCAATGTCCTCGAAGACCCATTGCTGGCTTTGCGTGGTCAGCTCCAGCAGGGCGGTCTGCCTGTCCTCGCCGTCGTGGCGCAACGTCAGCGCGCGGCCGTCGCGGTCCAGCAGGCCCATGGCGAACGGGATGTGGTAGGGCGCCTTGACGTAATCGGCGCCGGCCTTTTTCTCGACGCCCACCAGCGGGCATTCCTGGGTAAGCGTCACGGTGCAGCGGCGCGCGGCGGCGTCGTGGTCCAGCTTGACCGCCACGCGCGGCGTGCCGGCCTGGCGGTACCAGCGGCGGAACACGGACAGGTCGCGGCCGGGGTGCTGGCGCGTGTAGACGGATTCCATGGCGGCGACGAAATCGTCGCAGGTCACGGCCTGGCCGTCATGGCGGCGGAAATACTCGTCCATGCCGGCGCGGAAGCCTTCCTCGCCCAGCAGGGTGTGCTGCATGCGGATGACCTCGGCGCCTTTCTCGTACACGGTGGCGGTGTAGAAGTTGCCGATCTCCTGGTAGCTTTCCGGGCGGATGGGGTGGGCCATGGGGCCGGCGTCTTCCGGGAACTGCGCGGCGCGCAGGGCCACCACGTCGTCGATCCGCTTGACGGCGCGGGCGCTGGCGGCTTCCGCCGCGTCCATGCCGTGGGCCATCATGTCGGCGCTGAATTCCTGGTCGCGGAAGACGGTCAGGCCTTCCTTGAGGCTGAGCTGGAACCAGTCGCGGCAGGTCACGCGGTTGCCGGTCCAGTTATGGAAGTATTCATGCCCGATGACGGATTCGATGCCTTCGTAGTTGGCGTCCGTGGCGGTGTCCGCGTCGGCGAGCACGTAGGCGGCATTGAAAATGTTCAGGCCCTTGTTTTCCATCGCGCCCATGTTGAAATCATGGACGGCGACGACCATGAACCGGTCCAGGTCCAGTTCCAGGCCGAAGCGGCTTTCGTCCCAGCGCAGCGCGCGCACCAGCGAATCCAGGGCCCATTCGGTCTTGGTCTCGGAGCCGGGATCGCTGTAGACCTGCAGCAGCACGTCGCGGCCGCTGGCGGTCTTCACGGTGGTTTCGCGATGCGTGAGCTTGCCGGCCACCAGCGCGAACAGGTAGCAGGGCTTGGGGAAGGGGTCTTCCCATTCGACCTCGTTGCGGCCGTCGGGCAATTGGCGCGAGGCGACCAGGTTGCCGTTGGACAGCAGCACGGGGTAATCGGGCAGGGCGCGCAGGGTCACGCGATAGCGCGACATGACGTCGGGCCGGTCGGCGAACCAGGTAATGCGGCGAAAACCCTCGGCCTCGCACTGCGTAAAGAAGTTGCCGCCGGATACGTACAGGCCCATCAGCGTGGAATTGGCCGCGGGATTGCACCGGCTGACGATTTCCACCGTGGCGCTGGCCGGCAGGCCCAGGAGCTCGAGGCGGTGGCCGGAAAGACGGTAACGGTCGGCCGGCAGGGCCTGGCCATCCACCTCTACCGAGACGAGTTCCAGGTCTTCTCCGTCGAGGACCAGGGCGGCATCGGCGCTGGCTTCGGGCTTGCGCCGCACCTGCATGGCGCAGCGCACTTCGGTCGCGTCCGGCGCGAGGTCGAAGGCGAGGGCGACTTCGGGAATATCGTAGGGGTAGGGCTGGTAATCCTTGCGATATACGGTAACGGGCGTGTCTGTGCGCATGGAATTGCAGTCCTGTATGAACGAGGGCCCTATTGTAGTGGCTGGAAATGGCGCGCCGTCTGGTCCTTACAGCCTAGCGTAAACTTTTCGCGCCGGCGCCGGTCAAAGCCCAGTATGATGGCGCCCTTGCGCGCGGAAGGAGTTGCAGAATGTCGAGGTCGTCTATGTTCAATGCGGGGCGATGGGCAGGCGTGCTGGCCGCGGCGGCGGCGGCGCTGACGTTGGCCGGCTGCGCCGCTCCCACGGTGTCGGCGCGGGTAACGTCGTTTCAGCAATGGCCTACGGGCGTAGAAGGGCAAACCTACCAGTTCGTGCCGGCCGAACCATCGCAAAACAATAATCTCGAATACCAGGCTTATCAGGACATGGTGCGCGCCGGTATCGGCGCAACCGGCCTGATCGAGGCCAAATCCGGAACCAAGGGCCGTTTCGATGTTTCATTCCGCTACGGAACGACGCAGACGCAGGTAATGGTGCGGCGTCCGTATGACCCGTATTTCTACGGCGGTTATGGCTATGGCGGTTTTTATGGTCCCCGGCCCTGGGGCTGGGGCTACGGTTACTGGGGGCCGGACTGGGTGGACGTGCCCATGGCCGTCCAACGCAATTCGCTCACGCTGCAGATCCACGATAGCCAGCGCGGCGGCGCGGAGGTATACCGTTCGACGGCTTTCATATTGAGCGAGCGCGATGATTTCATGCGCACCATGCCCTATCTCGTCCGTGCAATATTTGATAATTTCCCCGGAAATAATGGCGCAGAACGCGAAATTCAATTCCCGGTCCAATGAGTTCCCGCCGGTCTTCGGCCGGCTGCTTAAATAAAAATCGGCGCACCATGTTGGTGCGCCGATTTATTTGTTACTACCGGATAGGTTTTATTCTTTGATGAGAAAACTGTCGCGCGTAGCGCCCGCGGCTTCTTCGGCGGCGAGCCAGCGGGGCGCCTTGCCGCGGCCGCTCCAGGTTTCGCCGGTTTGCGGATGACGATACTTGGGCGCAACGGCGCGTTTGGCGGCGTTGGCGGGGCGGGCAGCGGGGCCGGCCTTGCGGCGGCCTGCGGCGGCGGTGGTGGCGCGGCCGGTTTTGCCGGCGCCGTAGGCCGCGGCGATCTCCTCGGGCGTGATGTCGTATTCGCGCATCGACGTGATGATCGACGAGATCACCGGCTTGCGGCGCTTGGTTTGGAGGATCTCAGCCTTCTTTTGTAGCTTGTTGATTTCCTTTTCGATCTTTGCTTGCAGTGCTGCGTAGGTTTCTCGGGCCATGGTTTATTCCTGATTATGGAACTGCTTTTAATCGCCGGCGAAGTTATGTGTATTTGTTGTGCTTCGCATAATACAGAAATTACGCCTTGACTTCTCGGTTTTAGGACGGATTACTTTGTATCAAAAGAGCCGAGGGCCTTTCCGCTTATCCGCCGGTGTCGGTGGCAACTATTGGGAATGGTATTCCCATATTTGGGACAACTTGAAACAAATCGGATTTTGGTTCACGAGGCGGACGAATCGTTCCGCCCGCCTTCCGTTGCGGCCGGATTGGCTGCACGGCGCGGGGCGCTCCCGGGCTAGCGGCCGCCGCCAGGCGGCGCGGGCGCGAGGAATAGGCCCCGGCGCAAGAAAGTGGACGCCCGGGTAGTCTGACGACTCGCCGCTATCGGCACTGTGTATTGTCATAAGGCGCCGTATTTTGCGTTCGCGTTCTTTGAAAAAGCGGCGGAGAGCATAATCGGGCGTACTTTCACGCATGATTTCATTTTCATGTCAGGTTGTATGACGAGTACGGCAAGATTTGCGGAGTTGCCCGCCAAGCTGAGTGCACGGCGGTGCGCGGCGCCACGGCGCGGGCTTCGGAAAATGTTTCATAAAACATTGTTTGACCGGAATTTGCTTAACTTGATAGGTAATATTCCGGCCCCATTTGCTTCTCGAGAGATAATCGCCGCCCGGGTTTCTTCCGCGCTTTGGCGTGCCTCGGCAAACCGCAGTTTTCGGGCAAGGCCGGGACGCCGGCCCTGTGTCGGCGTTACGATATGGTCTTGAGCGCCATTGCAGGCGCGCGCTTTCGCGCCGCCGTCCCTGAACAGAGTCCCATGAAAATCATCGATCCCGCCATTGCTTCCCTCGCCACCGCCAAATCGCTGCTGCTCGACCCCTGGGGGCTGACCGAGGCGGACATGGCGCGCGCGCTGGGCGAGATATTCACCCACAAGGTCGACTACGCCGACCTGTATTTCCAATACACGCGCAGCGAAGGCTGGAGCCTGGAAGAGGGCATCGTCAAGACGGGCAGCTTCTCCATCGGCCAGGGCGTCGGCGTGCGCGCCGTGAGCGGCGAAAAAACCGCCTTCGCCTATTCGGATTCGCTGTCGCCCGAAGCGCTGTTGTCGTCCGCCCATGCCGTGCGCGGCATCGCGCGGCGCGGCGCGGGCAAGGTCAAGGTGGCGGCTCAGGTCGAGGCCGAGATCGGCCGCAGCCTGTATGCCGATATCGATCCCGTGGCCTCGCTGAGCGCGCCCGAGAAAGTCGCCCTGCTCGAACGCGTGGAGCGCATGGCGCGGGCGCGCGATCCGCACGTGATCCAGGTCATGGCCGGCCTGGGCGCCGAATACGACGTGGTCCTGGTGGCCGGCAGCGACGGCCGCCTGGCCGCCGACGTGCGTCCGCTGGTGCGCCTGTCCCTGACCGTGATCGCCGAACGCAACGGCCGCCGCGAGATGGGCCATGCCGGCGGCGGCGGACGCCTGGGCCTGGCGTATTTCACGGACGAGATGCTGCAAGGCTACGTCGAGCGCGCCGTGCACGAAGCCATGGTGAACCTGGAGGCGCGTCCCGCGCCGGCCGGCGAGATGACCGTGGTGCTGGGTTCGGGCTGGCCGGGCATCCTGCTGCACGAGGCGGTCGGCCACGGGCTGGAAGGCGACTTCAACCGCAAGGGCTCCAGCGTGTTTTCCGGACGCATCGGCGAACGCGTGGCCTCCAAGGGGGTGACGGTGGTGGACGACGGCACGATCCCGGATCGCCGCGGTTCGCTCAACATCGACGACGAAGGCAACGCCACCCAGCGCAACGTCCTGATCGAGGACGGCATCCTGCGCGGCTACATGCAGGACACGCTGAACGCGCGCCTGATGAAGACCGCGGCCACGGGCAACGGCCGCCGGGAATCGTTCGCGCATCTGCCCATGCCGCGCATGACCAATACCTACATGCTGGCGGGCGACAAGCCGGCCGAGGAAATCGTGTCGTCCGTCAAGCGCGGGCTGTATGCCGTCAATTTCGGCGGCGGCCAGGTCGACATCACGAACGGCAAGTTCGTTTTCTCGGCGTCCGAGGCCTACATGATCGAAGACGGCAAGGTGACCTATCCGGTGAAGGGCGCCACCCTGATCGGCAACGGCCCCGACGCCATGAACCGGGTCACTATGATCGGCAACGATCTTCAGCTCGATTCCGGCGTCGGCACCTGCGGCAAGGACGGCCAGAGCGTGCCCGTGGGCGTAGGCATGCCTACGGTCCGCATGGAAGGCCTGACGGTCGGCGGTACGGCTTAGGGGGGGCCAGCCGCACCCGCGAAAAAATTATGACGGCGGGAAAAATCTGTGCTAGAGTCATTCCCCATGAAATTCGCGTCCCCCGCTTTTTACTTTTATTTTTATGGTTTTCTGAAGCCGCTGGCGGAGGAAGGGACGCGCTCAATCTGAAGTTTGGAAAGAATCCCCCCGAAAAAAGCCGCCAGCGAACTGGCGGCTTTTTTTGCGCCGCCGGTTGAGGAAGTCCGGGAAAAACCGGGCAGGCCTCGGGAACACCCCCGTGGCGGGCAACCCAGGAGCAGTACCGTGTCACACAATACCGACGACCTTCGCATTCGAGAAATCAAGGAACTGAACCCGCCCGCGCACGTCATGCGCGAGTTCGCCTGCACCAAGGAGGCGTCCGACACCGTATTCGCCGCCCGCCAGGCGATGCATCGCATCCTGCACGGCATGGACGACCGGATGATCGTCGTGATCGGCCCGTGCTCCATCCATGACACGCGCGCGGCCATCGAATACGCGAAGCGCCTGAAGCCGGTGCGCGACCGCCTCAGCGCCGACCTGGAAATCGTGATGCGGGTGTATTTCGAGAAGCCGCGCACGACGGTGGGCTGGAAAGGCCTGATCAACGATCCCGACCTGGACGGCAGCTTCGACATCAACAAGGGCGTGCGCGTGGCCCGCGAACTGCTGCTGGACATCAATAGCCTGGGGTTGCCGGCGGGTTGCGAGTTCCTGGACATGATTACCCCGCAATACATCGCGGATCTGGTCTCCTGGGGGGCGATCGGGGCCCGGACGACGGAAAGCCAGGTGCACCGCGAACTGGCTTCCGGACTGTCGTGTCCGGTGGGGTTCAAGAACGGCACGGACGGCAATGTGAAGATCGCCGTGGACGCCATCAAGGCGGCATCGCAGCCGCACCATTTCCTGTCGGTGACCAAGGGCGGGCATTCCGCCATCGTGTCGACGGCCGGCAACGAGGACTGTCACGTCATCCTGCGCGGCGGCAAGACGCCGAACTACGATGCCGACAGCGTGGAGGCGGCCTGCCAGGACATGGCCAAGGCCGGCCTGGCGCAACGCATCATGATCGACGCCAGCCACGCCAACAGCAGCAAGAAACCCGAGAACCAGCCGCAGGTCATCGAGGACGTGGCGCGCCAGATGGAAGCGGGCGATGCGCGCCTGGTGGGCGTCATGGTGGAAAGCCATCTGCTGGGCGGCCGCCAGGACCTGGTGCCGGGCACGCCGCTGGTCTACGGCCAGAGCATCACCGACGGCTGCATCGACTGGGACGCCTCCGTCGCCGTGCTCGAGCGCCTGGCCCACGCCGTGCGCGAACGCCGCCGGGTCGCGCTGACCTCGGGCAAGTAAATCCGCGGGGGCGGGCCGCGGATCGCCAGCGCGTGGCGGTTTGCGGCGCAGCATGCGCGGCGGCGTAGAATATTCGGATTACCGAACCCGAGAACACGCTGATCATGAACGCTCCCCTGCACGCCGAATCGTTGCGCCGTCCGGTGCCGGCCGCCTGTCTGGATGCCTTGCGCGCGCGCTTTGGCGACCGCCTGTCCGAGTCTTCCGCCGTGCGCGAGCATCACGGCCGCGACGAATCCCCTTATCCGGCCATGCTGCCGGACGCCGTGGTCTTCGCGCACACGACCGAGGAAGTCGCCGAGGTCGCCAAGCTGTGCAACGAGCACCGCGTTCCGCTGATTCCCTACGGCGCGGGTTCGTCGCTGGAAGGCCACATCCTGGCGATCCAGGGCGGCATCAGCCTCGATCTGTCGCAGATGAACAAGGTGCTGGCGGTGAACGCCGAAGACCTGACCGCCACCGTGCAGGCGGGCGTGCTGCGCAAGCAGCTCAACGAAGAGATCCGCGACACCGGCCTGTTCTTCCCGATCGATCCCGGCGCCGACGCCAGCCTGGGCGGCATGGCCGCCACGCGAGCCTCCGGCACGAACGCGGTGCGCTACGGCACCATGCGCGAAAACGTCATGTCGCTGACCGTCGTGACGGCGGACGGGCGCATCGTCCGCACGGCGGGGCGCGCGCGCAAGTCGTCGGCCGGCTACGACCTGACGCGCATCTTCGTGGGCAGCGAAGGCACGTTGGGCATCATCACCGAAGTCACGGTGCGCCTGTATCCGCAGCCCGAGGCCGTGTCCGCCGCGGTCTGCAACTTTCCCACGCTCGACGCCGCCGTGCAGAGCGTGATCGAAATCATCCAGATGGGCGTGCCGGTCGCCCGCGTCGAATTCATGGACGCGGCCAGCGTGCGCTCGGTGAACCTGCACAGCAAGCTGAGCCTGCGCGAAACCCCGCTGCTGGTGTTCGAATTCCATGGCAGCCCGGCAGGCGTGCAGGAACAGGCCGAGACCGTCCAGGCGATCACCGCGGACCATGGCGGCATGGACTTCGAATGGGCCGAACGCCCCGAAGACCGCAGCCGCCTCTGGACCGCCCGCCACAACGCCTATTTCGCCGGCCTGCAACTGCGTCCCGGATGCCGCGCCAGCACCACCGACGTGTGCGTGCCGATTTCGCGCCTGGCGGATTGCGTGCGCGACACGGTCGAAGAACTGGACCGCGCCAGCTTCCCCTACACGATCGTGGGCCACGTCGGCGACGGCAATTTCCACGTGTTGATGTTGCTCGATGCCGACAGTGCCGAGGAATGGCAGGAATCCGAGACCATCAACCACAACCTGGTGCGCCGCGCGATTGCGGCCGATGGCACTTGCACCGGCGAGCACGGCGTGGGCCTGCACAAGATGCAGTTCATGGCCGAGGAGCACGGTGAAGACGCGCTGGAACTGATGCGCAGCCTGAAGCACGCGTTCGACCCGAACAACATCCTGAACCCGGGCAAGATCGTTTCCTGGCAGGGCTGAGGCACCGCCGATTACGGCTGGTTACTTTTCCGGCATCCGCTTAACCGCCGGATGCGGGTAAATCCCGGCCTGCTTATAGCGGGCGCTCGCGCTATTGTTGCGCTCATGAATTCATTGGTCGAAACCGGCCTGGCACAAGTGCAGGCGCCTTATTCTTTGCAGCAGCTCATCGAGGCCCTGTCGGCGGCGTTGCCCGCGCACTGCGTGTTGTTCCGCGAAGAGGACACCCGCCCTTACGAGTGCGACGGCCTATCCCTTTATCGCGCGCTGCCGGCGGTCGTGGCCCTGCCCGAGACCGAGGAACAGGTGCAGGCCGTCATGCGCATCTGCAAACGGCTGAACGCGCCCATCGTGGCGCGCGGCGCCGGCACGGGACTGTCGGGCGGCGCCATGCCGCACAACCGCGGCGTGCTCCTGGGCCTGTCGAAATTCAACCGCATCAAGCACATCGACCTGGCGAGCGCGACGGCCATCGTCCAGCCCGGCGTGCGCAACCTCGCGATCTCCGAAGCGGCGGCGCCCTACGGCCTGTACTACGCGCCGGATCCCTCCAGCCAGATCGCCTGTTCGATCGGCGGCAACGTCGCGGAGAACTCGGGCGGGGTGCATTGCCTGAAGTACGGGCTGACCGTGCACAACGTGCTGCGCGTGCGCGTGGTGACCATCGACGGAGACATCGTGGAACTGGGCTCGGAGGCGCCGGACGCGCCCGGCCTGGACCTGCTGTCCGTCTTCATCGGTTCCGAGGGCATGCTGGGCGTGGTCACCGAAGTGACCGTCAAGCTGATCCCCAAGCCGGCCTGCGCGCAGGTCGTCATGGCCAGTTTTTCCAGTGTCGAGGCGGCCGGCAATGCCGTCACGCAAGTGATCGCCGCGGGCATGATTCCCGCCGGCCTCGAGATGATGGACCGGCGCGCGACGCATATGGTCGAACCCTTTGTGCGCGCCGGCTACGACATGGACGCGCAGGCCATCCTGCTGTGCGAATCGGACGGCACGCCCGAAGAGGTGGCGCACGAGATCGCGCGCATGGAAGCCGTGTTCCGAGAGGCGGGCGCCACGCGCTGCCAGGTATCGGCTTCCGAGGCCGAACGCCTGAAATTCTGGGCCGGCCGCAAGAATGCGTTCCCGGCGGCGGGGCGGGTGTCGCCCGATTACTATTGCATGGACGGCACGATTCCGCGTCGCCATCTGGCGCGCGTGCTGGGCGCCATCGAACAGATGGAAGACGAGTTCGGGCTGCGCTGCGCCAACGTATTCCACGCGGGCGACGGCAACCTGCATCCGTTGATCCTGTTCGATTCGAACAAGCCGGACGAAGTGGAGCGCGCCGAGAAATTCGGCGCCGCCATTCTTGAACTGTGCGTGCAGGTGGGAGGAACCGTGACCGGAGAGCACGGTGTGGGAATGGAGAAGATAAATCAAATGTGCGTGCAATTCTCTCGCGAAGAACTCGACGCGTTCCTGGCGGTAAAGCGGGCCTTCGATCCGCCGTGCCTGCTCAATCCTGAAAAGGTCATACCCACGCTGGCACGCTGCGCCGAATACGGCAAGATGCATGTCCATGCGGGCGAGTTGCGCTTCCCCGATCTCGCCCGTTTCTAGGACGCATCCCCCATGGATTTTGTCCTGTCGGAGTTGTGCGACCAGGTCATGACGGCCCGTGCCGGCCATAAACCCCTGTTCGTGATGGGCGGAGGCAGCAAGGCGTTCTATGGCAATTACCGTCCGGTAACGCCGCAGGACGGCCATTGCCTGCTGGACATGACGCCTTATCGAGGCATCGTCAGCTATCACCCGTCCGAGCTGGTCGTGACGGTGCGCGCAGGGACGCCGCTGGCCGACCTGGAGGCCGCGCTGGCCGAAAACGGGCAGATGCTGGCTTTCGAGCCGCCGCATTTTTCGCCGGCCGCCACGGTGGGCGGCTGCGTGGCGGCCGGCCTGTCCGGGCCACGCCGCATGAGCGCCGGCGCGCTCAAGGATTTCGTGCTGGGCGCGCAGTTGCTGGATTCGGAAGGGCGCATCCTGTCGTTCGGCGGGGAGGTCATGAAGAACGTGGCCGGGTACGACGTTTCGCGCCTGCTGGCTGGGTCGCACGGCATTTTCGGCGCCATTCTCGACGTGTCCTTGAAGGTCGCGCCGCGGCCCATGGAAGAGCTCACGCTGGTGCTGCCCGCCACGCAGGCGCAGGCGCTTGCCAGTTTTGCCCTGTGGCGCGGCAAACCCTTGCCGATTTCGGCCACTAGCTGGACCGGCGATGACGGCGGGGCCGAGGGGGCGATGACGGTGCGCCTGTCGGGCGCGCCGCCGGCGGTCGCCAGCGCGCGACAACTGATCGGCGGCGATCCGCTGGCGCCTGAAGCGGCGTCGGCCTGGTGGCGCTCGCTGCGCGAGCAGACGCATGCGTTCTTTACGCCGGGCCGGCCTTTGTGGCGCCTGGCCCTGCCGCCCACGGCCGCCGCGCTCGGGCTGGGCCCGACCTTGCTGGAGTGGGGCGGCGGGCAGCGCTGGCTGTCGGGCGAGCACGACGCCGCCACGCTGCGCGAGACCGCGGCGCGGCTGGGCGGCCATGCGACGCTGTTCCGGACCGGCCACGGCAAGCCGCCGGTCGACGGCGTTTTCCATCCGCTGGCGCCGGGGATCGCTTCGATCACGCGCCGGCTCAAACAAGAGCTCGATCCGGCCGGCCTGTTCAACCCCGGCCGTCTGGTCCTGGAGCTATAGGCATCATGCAAACCAAGCTGGCATCCTGGGCACGCGATACCGATCTGGGCGACGAGGCGGACGCCATCCTCAGGCGCTGCGTGCATTGCGGCTTCTGCACGGCAACCTGTCCCACGTACCAGGTGCTGGGCGACGAGCTGGACAGTCCGCGCGGACGCATCTACCTGATCAAGCAGGTGCTGGAGGGCGCCGAGCCCACGCAGTCCACCCAGCAGCATCTGGACCGCTGCCTGACCTGCCGCAATTGCGAAACCACGTGCCCGTCCGGCGTCGAATACGGGCACCTGGTGGACATCGGCCGCAAGATCGTGGACGAGCGCGTGCCGCGTTCCTGGGGCGACAGGACCAAGCGCACCGTGCTGCGCAAGGCCATGACGTCGCCGCTGTTCGCGCCCGCCATGCGGCTGGGCCAGGCCGTGCGCGGCCTGCTGCCGGAAGCGCTGAAGCGCAAGGTGCCGGAACGCCGCGACGCCGGCGCGCTGCCTGACGTCGCCGGGCATGCCCGGCAGGTACTGATGCTGGCCGGCTGCGTGCAGCCGGCCATGATGCCGACCATCGACGCCGCCACCATCCGCGTGCTGGACGCGGTCGGTATCGGCGCGCGCATCGCGCCGGGCGCCGGCTGTTGCGGCGCGGTCAGCTTCCACCTGGACGCGCAGGAGGCCGCCTTGGCGCAGATGCGCGCCAACGTCGACGCCTGGTGGCCGCTGGTGCAGGACGGCAAGGTCGAGGCCATCGTCATGAATGCGTCGGGCTGCGGCGCCATGGTGAAAGAGTATGCCCATCACTTGCGGCACGACCCCGCCTACGCGCAGAAGGCCGCGGACATCGTGGCGCTGGTGAAGGACGTGGCCGAGATCGTCGCGCCGCATGCGGAACAGTTGCGCTCGCGCCTGCCCGCGGGCGCCCGGGCGGCGTTCCACCCGCCTTGCACGCTGCAGCACTGGCAGGGACTGCGGCCGCTGTCCGAGCAATTGCTTGCGGACCTGGGCTTCGAATTGCAGCCGTTCGCCGACAAGCATCTGTGCTGCGGCTCGGCGGGCGCCTATTCCGTGCTGAATCCGGAGATTGCGCTGCAACTGCGGGACCGCAAGCTGAGCGCCATCTCGGCCGGCGGGCCGGACGTGATCCTGTCCGCCAACATCGGCTGCATCGGCCACCTGCAAAGCGGCACCGACACGCCGGTGCGGCATTGGATCGAGGTGGTGGACGAGGGGTTGAGAGCTGCGGTGGGGTGATGTGGCGGTGGGGGTGTCAGACACCCGGGGCCGTCAATTCAAACTTGACGTGCTGCGCGTAAGGGTGTCAGACACCTGGTGCGCGCGGGCCAGTGTCTGCACCAGGTGTCTGACACCCTTACGCGACGCCCGTCCGAACCGAAGCTGATGCACCCAGGGTGTCTGACACCCCCCCAACAAGCATCTACTCCACCGCCTTCACCATCTCCTCCAGCACCTTCTTCGCGTCGCCGAAGACCATCATGGTGCGGTCCATGTAGAAGAGCTCGTTGTCCAGCCCTGCGTAGCCGGACGCCATCGACCGCTTGTTCACGATCACCGTGCGCGCCTTGTAGGCCTCGAGGATGGGCATGCCGGCGATCGGCGACTTCGGGTCGTTCTTCGCCGCGGGGTTGACCACGTCGTTGGCGCCCAACACCAGCACCACGTCGGTCTGGCCGAATTCGCTGTTGATGTCTTCCATCTCGAAGACCTGGTCGTAGGGCACCTCGGCCTCGGCCAGCAGCACGTTCATGTGGCCCGGCATGCGTCCGGCTACCGGGTGGATGGCGTACTTGACCGTCACGCCCCGCTCGGTGAGCTTTTCCGCCAGTTCCTTCAGCGCGTGCTGCGCGCGCGCCACCGCCAGGCCGTAGCCGGGCACGATGGTCACGCTTTCGGCGTTGGTCATGAGGAAGGCGGCGTCGTCGGGGCTGCCGGACTTGACGCTGCGCTGCCGACCGTCGCCTGCCGCGGCCGCCGCGCCGGCCTGGCCGCCGAAGCCGCCCAGGATCACGTTGAAGAACGACCGGTTCATCGCCTTGCACATGATGTAGGACAGGATGGCGCCCGAAGAGCCCACCAGCGAGCCGGCGATGATCAGCATCGGGTTGTTCAGCGAGAAGCCGATGCCGGCCGCCGCCCAGCCCGAATAGCTGTTCAGCATGGATACCACCACCGGCATGTCGGCGCCGCCGATCGGGATGATGATCAGCACGCCCAGCACGAACGCGATGACGGTCATGACGATGAAGGGCGTCCATTCCTGCGTCAGCATGAACCAGATGCCGCAGGCCAGCATCAGCAGCGCCAGCGCCAGGTTCAGCAGGTGCTGGCCGGAAAACACCACGGGCGCGCCCTGGAACAGCCGGAACTTGTACTTGCCCGACAGCTTGCCGAAGGCGATGACCGAACCCGAGAACGTGATGGCGCCTACGAACGTGCCGATGAAAAGCTCGAAGCGGTTGCCTGTGGGAATCGGCATGCCGGCGGCGGCGACGCCGAAGGCGTGCGGTTCCGCCACGACGGCGACGGCGATGGCCACCGCCGCCAGGCCGATCATGCTGTGCATGAAGGCGACCAGCTCGGGCATCTTCGTCATTTCGACGCGCTTGGCCATCAGCGTGCCGATGGAGCCGCCCACCAGCAGGCCCAGCACGACCCATCCCAGGCCGATCGTGGCCGCGCCATCGCGGGCCAGCCCGACGATGAGGGCCGCCGTGGTCAGCACGGCGATGGCCATGCCGGCCATGCCGAACAGGTTGCCCAGGCGCGAGGTGGTGGGATGCGACAGGCCCTTGAGCGCCTGGATGAAGCAGACCGAGGCAACCAGGTACAGCAGGGTGACGAGGTTCAGCGAGATCATTGCGAACCCTCCTTGCCCGGCTTCCTGTCCTTCTTCTTGAACATCTCGAGCATGCGCCGGGTGACGAGGAATCCGCCGAACACGTTGACCGCGGCCAGCGCCACGGCGAACACGCCCATGCCGCGCGCGAGCCCGCCTTCGGTCAGCGCCGCGGCCAGCATGGCGCCCACGATGATGATGGCGGAGATGGCGTTGGTCACGGCCATCAGCGGCGTATGCAGGGCGGGGGTGACGTTCCACACGACGTGGTAGCCGACATAGACGGCGAGCACGAAGATGATGAGGTTCATCAGGGTGGGGTTGATCGCTTCCATGTTCAGGTCCTCCGTGTCACGTTGCCGCCTTCGCACACGAGGCAGGCCGCCACGATTTCATCGTCGCGCTGGATCGCCAGCGCGCCGTCGGCATCGATGATGAGCTTCAGGAAATCCAGCACGTTGCGCGCATACAGCGCGGACGCGTCGGTGGCGACCAGGCCGGGCAGGTTGGTCAGCCCGACGATGGTCACGCCGTGCTTCTCCACGACCTTGCCTTTCTCGGACAGCGGGCAGTTGCCGCCGCGTTCGACGGCCAGGTCCACCAGCACCGAGCCGGGCTTCATGGCCGCGACGGTTTCCTCGGAAACCAGCGTGGGCGCGGGCCGGCCGGGGATCAGCGCCGTCGTGATGACGAGGTCCGCCTGCTTGCAGCGCTCGGAAACCAGCGCGGCCTGCCGCGCCATCCAGGCGGGCGGCATCGGGCGGGCATAGCCGCCCGTGCCCTGGGCGATCTCGCGTTCCTCGTCGGTCTCGAAGGGCACGTCGATGAACTTGGCGCCCAGCGATTCCACCTGCTCGCGCGCGGCGGGGCGCACGTCCGAGGCCTCGACCACGGCGCCCAGGCGCTTGGCCGTGGCGATGGCCTGCAGGCCGGCGACGCCGGTGCCCAGCACCACGGCGCGCGCGGCCTTCAGGGTGCCGGCGGCGGTCATCATCATGGGGATCAGGCGGCCGTAGTGGTGCGCGGCCAGCAGCACGGCCTTGTAGCCGGCCAGGTTGGCCTGGGAGGACAGCACGTCCAGGCTCTGGGCCCGCGTGATGCGGGGCGCGGCCTCCAGGGCGAATCCGACCAGCCCCGCCGCCGCCATCTGCGCGAGGCCTTCGGCGTCGAAGGGATCGAGCATGCCGACGACGACCGTGCCGGGCTTCATGTGGGCCAGTTCGGTGGAATCCGGCGCGCGAACCTTCATGACCAGTTCGGCGCCCAGGGCATCCTGGGCGGTGCCGAGCGTGGCGCCCGCGGCCTCGTAGGCGTCATCCAGATAGCGGGCGGCGGCGCCGGCCCCGCGTTCCACGACGACGGTGTGTTTGCCGCCTACGTACTTCTTGACGGTCTCCGGTGTTGCTGCGACACGGGTTTCCCCGTCTCGGGTCTCTTTTGGTATCCCGATGTGCATCTACGCCTCTCCTCAGAAGGTTCGTCGTAGTTATACACGGGAATATGCCCCCACGCTGCGCGCACGTCGTGCGCTTGCTGCCCCCCGAGGGGGCCGGCCCGCCTTGGGGCGGCCCGGCGGCGGGCCGGCCATTCTTGCGAAGGCCGCCGCTCTAGACCCTTAGGCCGCGCACGTGCTGCGTGTTTGCTGGTCCCACGTGGGCTGGCTTTTCCCGGGCGGTCCGCTGCAAAAAAAGCCCCATGGCGAACCATGGGGCTGGGGTTTTGCAACCCACTACTTCCGGCCAGGCTTACCACGCCGCTGGCCGGTACTGCGCGCAAACGTCCGGCGTCAAGCCGTTTGCGCGCGAGTCCAGGTGATCAGCGCGGCGGTCAGGTCGCGCAGGTCGGCTTTCAGGCGGCCGTAGTTCTCGGACGGGCGCAGCGTGACCTCGTCCATGTAGAGCTTGCGGTTGATCTCGATCTGCAGGCTGTGGCGGCCTTCGTGGGGGCGGCCGAAGGCGCGCACCAGTTCCACGCCCTTGTAGGGATCGTTCACAGTGACGTCGTAGCCGCGCTCGCGCAGCCAGGCGGCGATGAATTCGCGGAAGGCGGGATCGCTGGTGCTGCCGTCGCGGTCGCCCAGCACGAAATCGGGGTGGACCAGGCCGGGGCGGTCGGTGGCGAAGGCGCCGGCGACGCTGGGCATGGAGTGGCAGTTGATGTGCCAGACCTTGCCGAACTTCTGGTGCGCATCGTCCAGCACGCGGCCCAGGGCGGCGTGGTAGGGCTTCCAGCAGGCGTCGATGCGGTGGCGCACTTCTTCGAGCGTCAGCTTGCGGTCGTACAGCGGCGTGCCGTCATCGAGCATGCGCCAGATCAGGCCCTTGCCCAGCTTGACCTTGGGCGAGGCGTTGAGCGCGTCGGGCCAGGGCTGGTCCAGCAGCAGTTCGTCGATCTCGTCGGGCGCGCGGTTGGCGTCGATGTAGGCGCGCGGGAAGGCGGCGGCGATCATGGGGACGCCCATTTCGATGGCGTCGCCCCAGAGGTCGTCAACCCAGGTGTCCTCGGCAGTGCGCAATGCGCCAAAGTCCACCGCGGCCGCGAAATCGGGAGGGTAGGCGGTGCCGCTGTGCGGAGAGTCCAGCACGAGCGGGGCCGAGGATTCCGAATCCGGATACTGCTGCGGAAGGTCGAGCCGGTAAGACAGGGGTTGGGTAATTCGCATAAGGGGGCAGTGCGTTCGTGAATCGGAGGTCCCCGCGCGCCCGCGGGCGGCGGGGACCGAAGATCGATCAGTCGATCTTCACGTTGGCTTCTTTGGCGATGCGCTTGTTCTTCGCGATTTCAGCCGCGATCTGCGCGCCGAATTCGGCCGGGGTGTTGGCAGCAGGCGAGGCGCCGAGCGCTTCCAGGCGGGTCTTGACGTCGGCTTCGGCGCTGACCTTCTGCACGGCGGCGTTCAGCTTGGCCAGGACCGGTTCCGGCAGCTTGGCCGGAGCGACCAGGCCGAACCACGACGCGTCGTTCACCGCCGGCAGGCCGGCTTCGGCGAAGGTGGGGACGTCGGGCAGGGACGCCACGCGCTTGGGCGAGGCGACGGCCATGGCGATCAGGCGGCCGGACTGCACGTGCGGCAGCGTGGACGGCAGGTTGTCGTACATGACGTCGACCTGGCCGGCCAGCGCGTCGTTCAGCGCCGGGCCCACGCCGCGGTAGGGAACGTGCATCAGGTCGGTGCCCGAAGCCATCTTGAACAATTCGCCCATCATGTGCGAGACCGAACCGTTGCCGGCGGACGCGTACGTCAGCTTGCCCGGCTCGCTCTTGGCCAGCTTGATGAAGTCGGCGATGTTCTTGGCCTGGACCTTCGGGTTGATGGTCATGATGTTCGGCACGGCCGCCAGGTTCGAGATGGGCGTGAAGTCCTTCTCGCCGTCGAACGGCAGGTTCGGGTAGATGGCCGGGTTGATGCCGTGCGTGCTGACGGTGGCGATGCCCAGCACATAGCCGTCCGGCGCGCTGCTGGCGACGAAGGCGCTGCCGATCGAGCCGCCGGCGCCGCCGCGGTTTTCCACCACGACGGTCTGGCCCAGTTCCTTGCTCAGCTTGTCGGCGAACAGGCGGCCGACGATGTCGGTGGTGCCCCCGGGCGGGAAGGGAACGATCAGGCGGATGGGTTTGGACGGGTACGCGTCTTCAGCGTGCGCGATGCCCGAGGCGAGCGGCGTGGCCAGGGTCGCGGCGGCGACACACAGGCCCAGTACAACTTTACGGCGTTGCATGGATTCCCCTAATGAATTGGAAAGCGGATGCGCAAAGGCAGACGCAAACGCAACGATTCTTTCCTGGCGGCCACGTTTGCGCAAACGAAAGTTTCTCCGTAAGCTATGACTTTTTTTCATGCCTCTTTTGGCGGCCACCTTTTGGCGCCGCTTTTTTGCCGCCAAAACTGAAACAATTTGTTTTTGAACGGTGGGGCGCGCCGCCCGTCTTTCAGGCCGCCCCCAGGAAAAATGCCCGGCTAGGGGCAAGGAGCCCACGGCAGCCGTGGGAACGATATTTATGCGGCGTTTCTGTCCCTCTTTAACCGATCTCCAGGCGTTCGAAGTCGCCGCCCGGCATAGCAGTTTCACGCGCGCGGCGCAGGAATTGTGCGTGACGCAGGGCGCGGTTAGTAAACAAGTGAAACATTTGGAGGAGTTCGTCGGCATCGAGCTATTCCTGCGGATCAGGCAAGGCCTGGTCCTGACCGAGGCCGGACGCAGCTATCTCACCAAGATCCAGGCCGGCCTGGGCCAGATCGAGGCCGCCACCGTGGAGCTGATCGCGCACCAGGGGCAGGGCGGCACGCTCAACCTGACCTGTATGCCGACCTTCGGGGCGCGCTGGTTGATCCCGCGGCTGACCGCCTTCATGCGCCTGCGGCCCGACATCCACGTGGAGTTCCTGCCCCACCGCCAGGGCTACGATTTTTCCACCCCCGAACTGGACGCCGCCGTGCGCTTCGGCGAGGGCATCTGGCCGGGCAGCGGGGCCGACTACATCGTCGGCCGCGAGATCCTGCCGGTGTGCAGCCCGCGCCTGATCCCGGGCGGCTGTACCTCGCCGGCGGACCTGCTGGCGTATCCGCTGCTGCACCACACCTCGGCGCTGGAAGGCTGGCGCGACTGGTTCGAGCAGGCCGGCTGCGATACCCGGCGCAGCCTGGAGGGCGCGCGCTTCGACCAGTACGCGCTGCTGTCGCAGGCCGCCGCGGCCGGCTTCGGGGTGGCGCTGATACCGCGCTGCCTGATCGAGGACGAACTGCGCGACGGCAAGCTGGCCGTCGCCATCCAGCTTCCCATCCGGGCGCGCATGGGCTACTACCTGTGCTATCCGGAGCAGAAGGCCAACCTGCCCACCCTGCAGGCTTTCCGCGCGTGGCTGATGGAAGTCTCGCGGGCCGCGGAGCCGCAGCCGCAGGAAGAATCCCGCTCCGATCTAAAATAGCGCCATCATGAGTCAAAAATCCAATAAGGGCCGCGTTGTCGTGGGCATGTCCGGCGGGGTCGATTCTTCGGTCACGGCCTGGCTGCTCAAGCAGCAGGGCTATGAGGTCGTCGGCCTGTTCATGAAGAACTGGGAAGACGACGACGATTCCGAATACTGCTCCACCCGCCAGGACCTGCTGGACGCCGCCAGCGTCGCGGACCTGGTCGGCGTGGAGTTCGAGTTCGTCAACTTCGCCGCCGAATACAAGGACCGCGTGTTCGCCGAGTTCCTGCGCGAGTATTCCGCAGGCCGCACGCCCAATCCGGACGTGCTCTGCAACGCCGAAATCAAATTCAAGGCCTTCCTGGACCACGCCATGGCGCTGGGCGCCGAGCGCATCGCCACCGGCCACTACGCGCGGGTGCGCGAGGTGCCGGCGGAAGGCGGCGGCACGGAGTTCCAGTTGCTCAAGGCGCTGGACGCGTCCAAGGACCAGAGCTACTTCCTGCACCGCCTGAACCAGGCGCAACTGTCGCGCACCCTGTTCCCGCTGGGCGAGATCCACAAGACCGAGGTGCGCCGCATCGCGCACGAGATCGGCCTGCACAACGCGGCCAAGAAGGATTCCACCGGCATCTGCTTCATCGGCGAGCGGCCGTTCCGCGAATTCCTGAACCGCTACCTGCCCACCGAGCCGGGCCCCATCATGACGCCCGAAGGACAGACCGTCGGCCGCCACGAAGGCCTGTCTTTCTACACGCTGGGCCAGCGCAAGGGCCTGGGCGTGGGCGGCGTGAAGGGCCGGCAGCGCGAGGACGGGACGGCCGAGGCCTGGTACGTGGCCCGCAAGGACCTGGAGCGCAACGTGCTGTATGTGGTGCAGGGGCACGACCATCCCTGGCTGCTCTCGAACGGGTTGCGGGCCCAGGACGCCAGTTGGATCGCGGGCCGCCCGCCGGCATCCGGGGCCTATGGCGCCAAGACGCGCTACCGGCAGGCGGACGCGGCGTGCCGCCTGGACGGCGCCACGGACGCGGTTTTCACGCTCGATTTCACCGAACCGCAGTGGGCGGTCACCCCCGGACAGTCGGCCGTGCTTTACGATGGCGAGGTTTGCCTCGGAGGCGGCATCATCGTGTAGGCGATGCGCCGGCCGCGGCCGGGACGATTTTCCAAGGCCCCTGGGGCGCTGCTCCAGGGGCCTTGTTCATGACCAAGAAGAAATAGGAGACCGTTGTGGATGTAACGATGTTGATTTGCCTGCTGGTGCTGGGCGGGGTGGTCGGCTTTGCCGCGGGCCTGCTGGGCATCGGCGGCGGCATGCTGCTGGTGCCGTTCCTGACGATGCTGTTCACCTGGCAGGGCATGCCCGCCGAACTGGTGGTGCACGCGGCCATCGCCACGTCGATGACCTCGATCCTGTTCACGTCCATTTCCAGCGTGCGGGCCCACCAGCAGCGGGGCACGATCAAGTGGAAGATCGTCTGGGCGATGGCGCCGGGCATCATCGTCGGCGGCCTGCTGTCCGGCGGCGCCGCGTTCGCCGCGCTCAGCACGCTGTGGCTGTCGCTGTTCTTCGCGCTGTTCGTCGGCTATTCCGGCTGGAGCATGCTGCGCAACAAGAAGCCCAAGCCCAGCCGCCAGATGCCCGGCGTCGTGGGCACCAGCGCGGCCGGGGCGGGCATCGGCTTCCTGTCCGGCCTTGTGGGCGCGGGCGGCGGCTTTCTGTCGGTGCCGTTCATGGTCTGGTGCAACGTGGCCCTGCACAACGCGGTGTCGACGTCGGCGGCGCTGGGCTTTCCCATCGCGCTGGCCAACAGCGTGGGCTATGTCGTGTCCGGCCTGGCCTCGGGCGAATCGCGTCCGGGCATGCTGGGCTATATCTATTGGCCGGCGCTGCTGGCGCTGGTGTGCACCAGCGTGCTGACGGCTCCCCTGGGCGCGCGCATGGCGCACCGCCTGCCGGTGCAGACCTTGAAGCGCGTATTCGCCTGCCTGCTGTTCGCGCTGGCCGCGTACATGCTCTTCAAGGCCTGGCAAACCTTCACTGCCTGAGCATAGAACCGCAGCGCCCCGCGTGGAGCCGCAAGGCTCCACGGAGAGAGGCATGCCCGAGCGGGGCCGCAAGGTTCCACGGAGAGAGGCATGCCCAAGCGGGGCCGCACGGATCCGGCTCCGCCGGTCCGTAGCGGCGCCCCCCCGGGGGGGAAGCGCGCAGCGCTTCGGGGGGGGGCCTACTCCGGAATAGTGTCGATGAACGATTGCCGTTGGGACAGCTTGTCGTACAGGCGGGCCAGGTTCAGGTGGTTGGCGCGCCAGTCCAGCGAGGCGAAGCGCAGGTCCAGGTAGCCCAGCGCGCAGCCGACGGCGATGTCCGCCAGGCTGTAGTTGATGCCCATGCAGTAGGCGTTGTCGCCCAGGCTCTTGTTCATGGCGTCGAGGCTGGCGTGGATCTTGGAGTACTGGCGCTCGATCCATTCCGGGCTGCGCTGGGCCTCGGGGCGCTGGTTTTCCTTGACGATGGTCACGCAGGCGTCGAGCACGCCGTCGGCGATGGCTTCCCAGCACTTGACGGCCGCGCGATCGCGCCCCGGCTGGGGAATCAGGCGGGCGACGGGAGACAGGGTGTCCACGTATTCGACGATGACGCGCGAGTCGAACAGGGCGCCGCCGTCTTCCATGACCAGGCACGGAACCTTGCCCAGCGGGTTGTACGTTTGGATCTGCGTGTCGGCGGACCAGACGTTTTCGAGTTCTAGCCGGTAGTCCAGCTTTTTCTCGGCCATGACGATACGCACTTTGCGCACGTAAGGACTGGTAAGCGAGCCGATCAGTTTCATGGAGTCACAAGCGGAGTCGGAAAGCGGCCGAAGTATAGCAGGCCGCATGACGGCCAGACCGTTCGCAGGCCGGAATCTTCGCCAGTTTGCCACAATGTTGCATGCTCCCGGATGATAAAATCGCCCGATTCGCTCATTCCCCGCCTTTTCTCTTCCAGACCATGCAAATCGCCGATCAGCTCAGCCAACTCAACGCCCTTTCGCCACTGGATGGCCGCTATGCTTCCCGGGGCGACGCGCTGCGCGGCCTGCTGTCGGAGGCCGGCTTCATGGCGCACCGCGTCGAAGTCGAGGTGGCCTGGCTGGTGGCCTTGTCCGACGCCGGCCTGCCCGAGCTGCCCGTTTTTTCCGAGACCGCCCGCGCCCGCCTGCAACAATTGGTGCGCGATTTTTCGGAAGCGGACGCGGCCCGCATCAAGGACATCGAACGTGTCACGAATCATGACGTGAAGGCCGTCGAATATTGGCTGAAGGAAAAAGTCGCCGACGATGCCGAGCTGGCCCGCGCCGCCGAGTTCATCCACTTCGCCTGCACGTCCGAGGACATCAACAATACCTCGCACGCGCTGATGCTGACCCGCGCCCGCAACGAGGTCGTGGTGCCGCGCCTGCGCGAACTCGCCGCCAAGCTGAACGAAATGGCCGTCGCCCAGGCCGACCAGCCCATGCTGTCGCGCACGCACGGCCAGCCGGCCAGCCCGACGACGCTGGGCAAGGAATTCGCCAACGTGGCCGCCCGCCTGAACCGCGCCATCGCCGCCGTCGAGGCCGTCGAGCCGCTGGCCAAGCTGAACGGCGCCACCGGCAACTACAACGCCCACCTGTCCGCCTACCCCGAGATCGACTGGCCCGCGTTCAGCCAGCGCGTGCTGGCCGGCCTGGGCCTGACCCAGAACCGCCACACCATCCAGATCGAGCCGCACGACTGGATGTCCGCGCTGTTCGACGCGATCACGCGCGCCAACATCATCGTGCTGGACCTGGACCGCGACATCTGGGGCTATGTGGCCCTGGGCTACTTCAAGCAGCGCCTGAAGGAAGGCGAGGTCGGCTCGTCCACCATGCCGCACAAGGTCAACCCGATCGACTTCGAGAACTCCGAAGGCAACCTGGGCCTGGCCAACGCCGTGCTGCGCCATCTGGCCGACAAGCTGCCGGTCTCCCGCTGGCAGCGCGACCTGACCGATTCCACCGTGCTGCGCAATCTCGGCGTGGGCCTGGGCTATTGCCTCGTGGCCTGGGACGCCTGCATGCGCGGGCTGGGCAAGCTGGAAGTCAATGCCGCGGCCATCGACGCCGACATCGACGCATGCTGGGAAGTGCTGGCCGAGCCGGTGCAGACCGTCATGCGCCGCTATGGCCTGCCGCAGCCGTACGAACAACTCAAGGCTTTGACGCGGGGCAAGGGGATCACCGAGGAAGGCCTGCGAGAATTCATCCAGGGCCTGGAGCTGCCGGAAGAGCCGAAGGCCCGCCTGCTGGCGATGACGCCGCGCTCGTACATCGGGCTGGCCGCAGCCTTGGCCCGGGCGGTATAGTCGCCGTGCCGCGCGCGATGCGCGCGGCGTCTTGTTTGACCTTACGGGAGATAGCAATGAAGAAGTTGTCCACGCTTGCCGCGTTGGCCTGTATGACCGTTGGGCCGCTGCTGGCGACGTCTGCGTCCGCCCAGTTCGCCAAGCCCGAGGACGCGGTCAAGTACCGCCAGTCGGCGCTGACGCTGATGGCCTCGCACTTCGGCCGCATGGCGCCGGTGGTCAAGGGCCAGGCGCCTTATGACGCCGCGCAGATCAAGGCCAACGTGGAAGTGCTGAAGACGCTGTCGGCGCTGCCGTGGGCGGCGTTCGGCCCGGGCACGGAAGGCGGCGACGCGCGTCCGGAAGTCTGGAGCGACGCGGCCGGCTTCAAGCAGAAGCAGCAGGCCTTCCAGGACAACATCGTCAAGCTGTCGGCAGCCGCGGACGCCGGCGACCTCGACAAGCTGCGCGCCGCGTTCGGCGACGTCGGCGCAAGCTGCAAGGCCTGCCACGATTCGTACCGCAAGAAGAAATAAGCCGCCAGCCGTCCGCGGGGCGGCCTGACGATAAAAAAGCCCGGCATTGCCGGGCTTTTTCAATTCCGGGGCGGCGTCAGGAAAAAGACATGTCCGCCGCCACTTCGAGCGACCGGATCCAGAGCACCAGGCCGGCCACGCAGGCGCCCAGCACCAGGGCGCGCAACCACACCGCGAAACCGTCCTGTGTGGGCGGCGTGCCGGCGGGCACGTCCTTGGCGTCGACCTTGCCCGTGATGATCGCGCGCACCAGCCGCTTGCGGCGGACCAGCGCGTACCAGGCCACGGCGGCCAGGTGCAGCGCCACCAGGCCGATGATGATCCATTCGTTGAGCTTGTGCCAGGACGTCATGGCGCCGGAGAAGCCTTCGCTGACGTGTCCGAACAGCGGGCCTTGCGTCATGATGTCGTCGGTGGCGAACAGGCCGCTGACCGCCTGGAACCCGATGACCAGCAGCAAGGCCAGCACGGACAGCGCGCCCAGCGGATTGTGGCCGGCGGGCGCGGCGGCGCCCTTCAGGTAGCGGGCCACGGCGGCCGGGCCCCGGACGAATTGCGAGAAGCGGGCGTAGCGGGGACCGAAGAATCCCCACAGCAGCCGGAACAGGATCAGGCCCAGCGCCGTACAGCCGAAGCGCACGTGCCAATCCATGTACAGGCCGCCGAGCTTGACGGTGACGAAGGCGCCGACGATACAGACGACGAGCGCCCAGTGGAACAGGCGGGTGGGTAGGTCCCAGATGTGGACCGCGAGACGATTGTTCTGCATGAGGGGATCGCCAAGGCCAGGTTTTCCAGGGACTTTATCACGCGCGGACAGCCCCGCCGCCCCTGGAAGAGAGGGCGGGGCGGGCCGGCTTCAGCGCGCGCCGCGGCGCACGGGCACGATGCGATGCACGTGCTCGTGGCGGAAGCGGATGCGCTGTCCGGGATCCTTCTGGGCGGACGCGCCGCAAGGCACGACTTCGGTCGTGTAGGTGGTGATGCCGTCGATCGGCGCGTTGAAAATGACCGTTGCGCGGATTTCGGGGCCGTCCGCCGGTTGCAGGTAGACGATGTCGCCAACGTGGATCGGCATGTTGTCCAGCTTGGTGTGCGCGGGACGTCGGATCAGGTCCGAGGTGGTGAAACGAGTATTCATGGTGTTTGTTCTCTTGGTTTCTAGTTATGGGAAAAGCAGTGCATCGCGACAGATCATGACACTAGCGCATTGCTGCCGATGGCTCTTTGCGCATTCTCATGGTTTTGTGCGGGAGCCGGCGATGCGATGCCGCCGTGGGTAAGGGGCGGCATCATTCCAGGCCTGGGCCTGGAGGCGGCGCGTTCGCGCCGTATTCTGCAAAATTGGAGAGGCATCCGGACAATTCCGAAGCCGCGGCGCTCGGTGCCATATTTATCTTATGGCGCCTCGTCCGTCCCACCTTGCTTCACGCCGTTTTGTTTTCTGATGGAAATTGGCGTGAAAGCGGTTTGTTTGGGGTGCTGCTCTGCTGATTTTGTATTGCTCTTGTCTTGTAAAAGCAGCAACTAACCGGTGATTGTATAGCAGGTATGGATGTTTCGCAAGCGGTTTTGCAATCCGAGGGCAGACTGCCGGCCTTGCCTGGGCAAGCGGCCCTCAATGGGTCGCCGGACGGGCCTGGCGCTGGGCCTCGATGATCAGGCCTTCCAGGCGCGGAGACATGCGCAAGGCCACCTGCGCGCCCATCCGGCCGTCCGCTCCGCGCTCCGTTTCCAGGGCCAGCCCGATGCTTTCGCCTTCGAAGGCTTCCGGCGCCGCCTTGATCTCCACGTAGCGGTCCAGCAGGGCGTCGACCGCCTTCTGCGCGTCGGCCAGGGCCTCGTCCGACAATTGCCCCTGGCCCAGGTACTGGTTGACCACCCGCGCCAGGTCGTTCATGAAAAACAGCAGGGCGGCCGCGCCGCGGCAATCGGGATGGGCGAAGCCCCAGGTGTCGGGGGTAGCGTTCTGAGTCATGGTGAGGGCAGCCAGCGTTGCGGAAGGCCGGAAAGGCCGAAACAGCTATTTTATGGGAAGGGGCGGGCGCCCGCATGGTGCATACTTCGACGCCTATGATCAGACTCGCACGACCCACCGACCTGGCCGGCCTGGCCGATATCGAACGTTCCGCCGGAAGGCGCTTCCTGGGCACCGCCATGGCCTGGGCCGCCGGCGACGATCCCGTGCCGCTGGCCGTCCTGGAGCAGGCGCAGGCCGCGGGCCTGCTGTGGATCGCCGAAGCGGCGGGTGGGCAGGTCGCCGGATTCGCGCTCACCCGGCCCATGGAGGACGATCTCTATCTTGCCGAGATGGCGGTTGCCCTGCCTTGGCAGGGGCGCGGCCTGGGGCAGGCCCTGCTGCGCGCCGTATGCGAGCATGCGCGCGCCGCCGGCTACCGCTCGGTGGTGCTGACCACCGATCGCGAATTGCCCTGGAACGCACCCTTCTACCGGCGGCACGGCTTTGCCGAACTGCCGCCGGACAGGCTGCCGGCGCCGCTCGCGGCGCGCCTGCGGCTGGAAGCGGAAGCGGGGTTCGACCCGGCGCGCCGGTGCGCGATGGCTTGCCCCACGGAGGCCTGACGCGTGGGCGGCCCTGTGTCAACACGCTTCGATGGCAACAAAATCCGCCCGCCGGCAGCGGGGGCCTGGCGCTTCGGGATAATCTGCCGGAATACGGCCGCCCCGGAACGGGGCCGCGCCGCTTCCGCAAACCCGCATGCAAGGAGGAAGGGCATGGCATTGCTGCGAGCTTGCCTGCTGGGCTTGGCGACGGCGTCGATGCTGTCGCTCGCGGCCTGCGTCAACAAAGAGCCGCAGGAGCGCGCGGCGTTCATCCAGTTGCTGCAGGTCCGGATGAGCAGCGCGTCGCCGGTGCCGCTGGCCGCGCTGAGCGAGCCGGAGAAAGAAGCGGTGGGCGGCTATGCCGACGCCTATGAAGTGATCACCGATTTCCAGGAATCCATGGCGCAGGCGGCCGTGCCCATGCGCGACGTGCTGGCCGTGGAAACCATACGCTCGGTGGGCGAGATCGTGGAACGCAGGCAGCGCTTCGAGACGGCGCGCAAGACGCTGGCGGAGAACGCCGCGAAGCTCCAGGACGCCCGTGCCAGGGCGGACAAGGCGCGGGCTGCCCTGGAGCTGCCGCCCGACCTCGCGCCCGTCTACGAGGGCGTCTATGACGAGGCGGTGACCGCGCCCGCCGCCGAACTCATGGACGCGGCCTCGAAGATGGACGCGGTCGCGCGCGACGCCCTGGGCGTGGCGGAATTCGTCGAGGCGCATTCGGAAGACATCCTGTTCGTGGACGGGCAGACGCTGGTGGCCAAGCCGACGCTGCAGCAGGAGCTGAACCTGCGCCTGCAAGGGTTGAACGCGCAATCGGAAGGGCTGGAGCGCGCCCGCGCCATCCTGTCGCAGGCGGCCGGCCAGGCGCGCGACGCGCCCTGAGCCTCCGCTTTGTACAATGCGGGTCTCGCGGCGCTTGCCGTGCCTGGGACGGAACATGAGTCAATCTTCCAGCGTGCAATACAGAACCTTTCTGCTCCTGCTGGTGGCGGTCACCATCGCGTTCGGCTGGTTGCTGTGGCCGTTCTACGGGGCCGTTTTCTGGGGCACCATCCTGGCCATCATTTTCGCCCCCCTGCAGCGCCGCCTGGTGCCGCGCATCGGCGGGCGGCGCAACCTGGCCGCGCTGATCACCCTGCTGCTGGTCCTGCTGCTGGTGATCCTGCCCCTGGTCGCGATCAGCGGATCGCTGGTGCGCGAAGGCGCGAACCTCTACCAGAGCATCAAGTCCGGGCAGATCAATTTCGGCGCCTATTTCCAGCAGGCCATGGCGGCGCTGCCGCCGTCGGTGCATGACATGCTGGCGCGCTTCGACCTGACCGACATCCCCAGCCTGCAGGAGAAGCTCAGCGCGGGCGCCATGCAGGCCAGCCAGTTCCTGGCCACCCAGGCGCTGAGCATCGGGCAGGACACCTTCCAGTTCGTGATCAGCTTCGGCATCATGCTGTACCTGCTGTTTTTCCTGCTGCGGGACGGGCCGCAGTTGTCCGCGCGGCTCAAGCGCGCCATGCCCCTGAGCGACGCGCACAAGCAGCATCTGTTCCGCAAATTCACCACCGTTGTGCGCGCCACCGTGAAGGGCAACGTCGCCGTGGCGGCGGTGCAGGGCGCGCTGGGCGGCATCATCTTCTCGGTACTCTCCATCCAGGGCGCGCTGCTCTGGGGGGTGATCATGGGCTTCCTGTCGCTCTTGCCCGCGGTGGGCGCAGGCCTGATCTGGGCGCCGGTCGCGATCTACTTCCTGCTGACGGGCGCCACGGTCAAGGGCATCGTGCTGATTCTGTTCGGCGTGCTGGTCATCGGTATGGTGGACAATGTGCTGCGCCCCATCCTGGTGGGCAAGGACACCAAGATGCCGGACTACGTGGTGCTGATTTCCACGTTGGGCGGCATGGCCTTGTTCGGCCTGAACGGCTTCGTGATCGGTCCGCTGATCGCCGCGCTGTTCATGGCGAGCTGGGATCTTTTCGCGCCCTTGCCGGAGGCCGCGCCCGGCTCTCTCGAAGAACGCGGGCCGGCAGAGAAGAAGTAGGGCCGCCGGTCGCGATACCGGTGTAAGGTGTGTAGCAGCGTCCGGCCCGGCGGGCCGGGCCGTTCGTGTGGACTTCGCCTATCAGGAGCGCGTTGCATATGGAATGGAAACTGCATCGGTCGGGCTGGATCGAAGAGCGCAACTTCGACATCGAATTCGCCGAGACCCCGGAGGGCTACCACACCCGGGTGCGGGTATTCGGCTTTCCCATTCTGGAAGACACCAAGCATGTCTTTCCGAATGAGGCGCTGGCGGAGAAGGGCGCGCTGACCCTGCTCAAAAGCCAGTTCACCGGCACGCCGGACCTCGAAGAGCAATAGCGCCCGCGGCGGACGCGGGAGCGGGGCGCCGCGCCCGGCCCGCCTCAGCGCAGGCGCAGCAGGGTCTCGCCGACGAGCAGGTCCCGTTCCGTTCTGGGAACGCTGCTGACCTGTCCTTGTTCCACCGCCCCGGCGAGGTCTTCGTTGTCCAGCGCGTCGTCGCGGCGCTGCCGCGTGAGCGTTCCGAGCCGGCGCCATTGCCCATCGGGACGCTGGCTGTAGGCAATCGTCATTTCGCGGACGAACGTCGCATGGCCTTCGGGATTGGGGCGGACGTACAGGACGAGGTCGTCCTGGCCGTCGCCGGAGACGTCGGCGAATATCAGCACGCAACGGGGGCCCTGGACGGCGTCGGCGGCCGCGGGCGGCCCTTCGCCGGCGCACTGCTTCGCATCGAAGGGCTGGACCACGGACAGGAATTCCCACCAGCCCGCCGGCACTTCACGTCCCGGCGGATAAACGGCGAACTGGGGCAGGCCGCCGATCGGCTCGGGTTCCTTCGGCGCGGCCTTCCAGTTGTAGTAGCGGTTTTCGATCGCCGCCGCGGCGGCGAGGGCGATCTGCGGTTCGGTGTCGTTGGCCGCGCCCTCGGCCAGCCGGCGCAGCGCTTCGCGGCCCCACCGGCCGTGTTTGTCCTGCATGGCCAGGTAAGGGAAGGCGTCGGGTTCGATGCGGCCGTCGATCAGCCGCTGGGTCTGGCTGTCGGCGGCCAGCCTTTGGGGCGCGGCCACCGGCGTGCAGGCCAGGGCCAGCAGCGCCAGCGTCGCGGTGGCTGCCGTCAGGTTGGTGGCGGCCAGCGCCGGGTAGTAGCGCTTCGGGCGCAGCGCCGCCCAGGCGTAGCCCAGGCCGTACAGCGCGACGATCGCGGCGCAGTAGGCCGCCCAGACGCGGGTGCCGGTCCAGCCGTATTGGTGGACGCGCACCGCGATTCCGTACAGGGCCACCGCCGCCAGCGGCAGCAGGCACACCGTGCAGGCGCGCAGCAGGCGGCGCAGGCGCGGCCCGAACGGGGCGGCATGCTCGCCGTCCTGCCAGGCGGCATTGATCAGCTTGATCCAGACCAGCGAGAACGCGATCAGCGCGCCGGCCGAAAGCGTCACGGCTTCCAGGCCCAGCGCCAGGCGGGCCGCCAGGGCCAGCGTGAAGGCCAGCCCCACCACGGTCACCAGCGGCAGCAGCCAGGCATTGAGCGTCAGCCAGGAGCGCTGCAGCGTTTCGGCCAGTTGCGGCCGGCGCCGTATGCCCACCAGGCTGGCCGCCGCGACCAGCGGCCATATGCCGAGCGTGAAATAGACGTTGCCGAGGATATTTTCCACCACGCCGATGCCTATCATCCGGAACATCAGGCTGGCGCTCCACAACAGCAGGGCGACCGCCAGGGTCAGGCACCCCGCCACCGCCAGGTGCACCGCGTTGCGCCACGCGGCGCGGAATACCGCCGGGTAGTTCCATTGGGGCTGGCGCGCATCCAGTTCCTGGATCAGCGGCAGCAGGACGAACGCCGCGGCGCCCGCCAGCGGCACGCTCAGCCGGAGATCGTAGGCGCCGAAACCCAGTCCGTAGGCGGCCAGGCCCGGCAACACCGCGCCGTAGGCGGCCAGGGCGTAGAGCCAGCGCCTGCCGCTGCGCATGCCCGCCAGCAGGGCGCCCGCCAGGGGAACCAGCCACATCGCGTGCATCAGGAAGGCGAAGGCATAGGAGCGGCCCCAGGGCCAGAAACCCCGCACGGTCAGGCTGTATACCGCCAGGTTGGCGATGGCGGCCAGCGCGCCGTAGATCAGCACCGTCCGGTCGGCCGGATCGAGCCGGGTCGCGCCCGGCGGATTGCTTGCAAGTAGGGTCATGGTCGCGGAGGATACTAGCCGCAGGGAGGGAAGGCCGGCATCGGAAGGGACCGGCCGTCGCCGTCCCGGCGCGCGGTTTCGCAGTAAATTGGGGACGCGGGGATTTTGCCACGCTTGTATCCGCTCCCCCTTTCAGCGGATTGTGCGATTGCGAGCTTCTGTAATAATTTCTGACTGCCGTTCGTGCTGTGGCGACGGGCCGGGACGAACGTTTCGGGAGGGGCGCATGAATCCAATGGCTGACAGCCAGGACGGCGCCGGCGCGGCTGGCCGCCGGCCACGCCGGTACTCCATGCGGGCCGGACTGCTGGCGCTGGTCGTCGCCTGCATTTCGCCCGCGCTCATCGTCGCGTCGGTGGCCGTCTACGAAAGCTACGTCATCCAGAAAGACCGGATTTTCCGCGACACGATTTTCCTCGCCCGCAATCTCTCCGCCATCCTGGACCGCGAGTTGACCGGCGTCGAGGCCGGCCTGCAGATGCTCGCGTCCTCCCCGGACCTGGTCGACGGCAACCTGCGGGATTTCCACGAGCGCGCGCGGGAAGCGGCGCGGTTCCAGATCGTCGACAACTACGTGCTGATGGACAAGGACGGCCGCCAGCTCGTCGATACGCGGGTGCCTTTCGGCAAGGCGCTGCCTGTCGGCGGCGCGCCCGCCGAACTGGCCCGCGTGTTCCATACGCGCGCGCCGGTGCTGACGGGCCTGGTCGCCGGCGGGCCGGGCCTGGCGCCCGCCATTGCGCTGGGCGTGCCGGTGATGCGCAGCGGCGAGGTCGTCTACAGCCTGAATGTCGGGATCCTGCCCGAGCGCATCGGCAAGGTGCTGAGCCGGCGGGCCCTGCCGGACGGCTGGGTGGCGGCGGTGTTGGACGCTTCCGGCACCATCGTCGCCCGCACGCGGGATACCTCGAAGTTCGTCGGCCAGAAGGCGGTTCCGGCGTTGACCCGCGCCGTGCAGCAGGAAAGCGAAGGCTCGCTGGAGACTGTCACGAAGGAGGGCATGCCCGTCTACACGGCGTTCAGCCGCTCGCCGCTGTCGGGCTGGACCGTCGCCGCCGGCGCGCCCATGACCGTGGTGACCGCCAGCCTGTACCGCTCGATCGCCTGGGTCGTGCTGGGGACCTTGTTCGCCTTCGGCCTGGGCCTGTGGCTGGCCCTGGGGCTCGCCAACCGCCTGACCTCCGCCGTGCAGGGCCTGGTCGCGCCGGCCCTGGCGCTGGGCAAGGGGCGCGCGGTGACGCTGCCGGCCACACGCGTCAAGGAGGTGGCCGAGGTGGGCGGCGCCATGCTGCGGGCCTCGCGCATGCTGGCGCGCGCGCAGCACCTGGCGCACTACGATCCGCTGACCGGACTGTGCAACCGGGTGCTGTTCAGCGAGCTGGTGCTGCGCGAGCTGGCGGTGGCGCAGCGCAGCGGCGAATCCTTCGCCATCCTAGCGATCGACCTGGACGGATTCAAGGCGGTCAACGACATGCATGGCCATGCGGCGGGCGACGCCGTGCTGAAGGAGGCGGCGCAGCGGATGGCGAGCGCCGTCCGCGTGTCGGATATCGCGGCCCGGCTGGGAGGCGACGAATTCGCGGTGCTGCTGATCGGGGCCGACAGGGAGAACGCGCGGCCCGTCGCCGACGCGCTGGTCGATTGCCTGTCGCAACCCTATCCCGGCATCCGCGTGGCCGTCTCGGCCAGCGTGGGCGTCGCCGTGTTTCCGCAGTCGGGCATGGCCTTGCCGCAATTGCTGGAACGCGCCGACGCGGCGCTCTACAAGGCCAAGGGGCAGGGCAAGCGGCGCGTGGTATCGGACTGAGGCGCCGCCCGGCGGCAGCCCGCTCAGCATTCGCTGGAGGCAGGCGCCAGCGCGGTCAGGACTTCGCCCGATTTCAGACGATACCGATTGCAGTCCAGCCTCAGCACGCGTTCTCCTTCGGAGGTGCGGAGAATGTAGCGGACCGTATCGGACGGGCGTGCCGCGGCAGCGGGGCCATCGGCCTGCAGGAAAACTTCTATCCGATAGAGCCGGCCCGATTCCGCGCTGGCCAGCACGTCGCTCAATCTGCGTATCGATATGGTCATGCGGCGTCCTCTCCTGAGTTTTCGCTACACTGCCCGGCTTGGCGTCCGCCCGCGCCTGGAAGGCGGCGCGCGGATAACGACAAGCAATCGGAAACGGTGATGCAATTTTCCCTGGGCCGGAATACGGCCACTTCTTTGGGTTTGCTGGCGGTGCTGCTGTGGGGCACGGTGGTCGGCCTGATCCGCAGCGTCAGCGAAAGCTTCGGCCCCGTCGGCGGGGCCGCCCTCATCTATACGGCAGGTTCCGCGTTCCTGGTGCTGTTGCTGGGATTCCCCAGGCTGCGCACCTTTCCGCGGTCCTATCTTTTCGTCGGCAGCCTGCTCTTCGTCGCCTACGAGATCTGCCTGTCGCTGTCCCTGGGATTTGCAGCCAACCGCGGACAGGCGATCGAACTCGGCATCGTCAACTATCTATGGCCGTGCTTCACCGTGGTCCTGGCCATGCTGATCAACGGCCAGCGGGCCAGCGCCTGGGTGGTGCCCGGCATCCTGCTGTCGCTTTGCGGGATAGTCTGGGTGGTCGGCGGATCCGGCGGGCTGTCCTGGGAACGCACCGTCGCCAATGTGTCCAGCAATCCCCTCAGCTACGGACTTGCTTTCAGCGGCGCCATCATCTGGGCCGTGTACTGCAACGTGACGCGCCGGTTCGCCGACGGCAAGAACGGCGTTGCGCTGTTTTTCATGTTGACCGCGGCGGCCCTGTGGGCCAAATACCTGCTGGGCGACGAGCCTGCGCTGAGGTTTACCGGACCCGCCACGCTCGAGCTGTGCGTGACCGGCGGCGCGATGGCGGCGGGCTATGCGCTGTGGAACGTGGGGATACTAAAGGGCAACCTGACCTTGCTGGCCACCGCGTCTTACTTCACGCCGGTGTTCTCGACCTTTTTCGCGGCCGTATGGCTTTCGACCCGCCTGACCGCGTCGTTCTGGCAGGGCGTGGCCATGGTCACCGCCGGATCGCTGATCTGCTGGGCGGCCACGCGCGGCAAAGCGGCCCGGAACGGATAGCTCCGGGTGCGCCAGCCCACGAAAAAGGAATCGCTCGATCAGAGCACGGATTGCGCGACCGCGTACCCCAGCGGGATCAGCAGAAGTGAAGCAAACAGGGAACTGACAATCGCCGCCGATATTTTCAGCCAGGGCTCGGGCCCTGCGCTTTGAATCGTTTGAATCACCAACGCGACGATACCCATAACCATCAAACAGCTAATAACCACTGCTACGTGAGTCATGTTGTCTCCGTCCTCGCCTGATTAAAGGGATGCGGCGCCGCTGTGCGGTCTAGATGTTTGTATTGATTGTGCGCCCGTATTCGCGTGGCGGGCCCTAGGGTTTTCCTGGCACTGGGCGCGGTTTGTGGCGTATTTGCCGCGGGGTGTGCAGCATGGATTCCATGTGCGGATGCAGCATTCGCGGCTGCGCCGCCGACGTCGTGAAGGCTGCCGGTTTGCGCTACGATGAGGGCATCGAATAACTCCAGAGACCGGCCAGATGCCGCAGAAATTGCGTCCGGGCACGCGCGCCACATTGCAGGTCAGGCAATTGCTGCCGGGTGAATTCGCCTGGATCATCACCCTGTTCGATCCCGACAGCGGCAATGTGCGCAGCACCAATTATTCGGAAAAGCGCTACGGCAGCCAGGACGAGGCTTCCGCCGCCGGCAAGGCCGCCGTGGTGGAATTCCTGGGCAGCAACGGCCAGAAAAGCCCGGAAGCGGGCAGGGATGCCAAGCCCAAGTCCTGATCCAAACAGCGCAATCCGCCCCGAAGCCCTCGCAAGAGGGCTTTTTCTTTGGCCGCGCAAAGCGCTGGCCGCGGCCTTGCATCGCGCGCGGGAACGCCATTTGCTGGGAAAGCGGCGGCGCGGCTTGCGCCGATCGAGGAGAACCCGCCATGTCCCAATCCACCCATCGCGAACCCGGCCTGCCCGACGACCTGCCGCCGGACGATCCCGCGCTTCCCGGCAATCTGCCGCCCGACGATTCGGAGCCGGTGCCGGAGCCGCCGCCCGAGGATCCCGACGATGCCGGTTCCATGCCGCGCAGGCCGGATCCGAGCGACCCCCGCACGATCGACCTTGCCTGACCCACACCCCCCGCGCGCAATGCGCAAGACCTAGGAGGCTTATATGCGTTCCATCCTGTTGTGGCTGCTGGGCGTACCCATTCCCATCATCATCCTGCTGGCGCTTTTCTGGCATTGACGCAGGCCCTTACCCGCCACGGCGGCGCGGGCCGGCCGCCCCATACGCAATGAACGAGGAAAAGTCCATGGAAAACGCATCGATGTCGAATCAACCGTACGCCGACGGCGTGCCCCCGCGGGAATCCGCGGTCTCCGCAGTCTCGTGGGCCGCGGTGTTCGCGGGCGCGGTCATTGCAGCCGCGCTGTCGCTGGCCCTGTTCGCCGGCGGAACGGGCCTGGGTTTTCTGTCGGTTTCTCCGTGGGGAGATGAAGGAATGTCGGCTCCCGCCGTGGGCATCGGCGTCATCGCCTGGATGCTGTTCACCCAGATCGTCGCCTACGGGATCGCCGGCTACGTCGCCGGCCGGCTGCGCACCAAATGGGTGGACGTGCATTCGGACGAAATCTACTTCCGCGACACGGCGCATGGCTTCCTCGTATGGGCGCTGAGCGCCGTGGTCAGCGCGGTGCTCTTGGGGGCGTCCATTGCCACGCTCGCGTCCGGCATCGCCAAAACGGGCGCCTCGGCGGCGGCGGGCGCCGGCGCGGCAGCCACCGCCACCGCGGCTGCCGCGGCGGGATCCGGCGGCGGCGCGTCGCAGGCAAGCGATTACTTCACCGACGTCCTGTTGAGGAGCGACCGGCCCGATGCCGCAGGCGACCGCGGCAGCGCGCGGGCGGAGGTCGGCCGCATCGTGGCGATGAGCCTGGCGCGCGGCGACATGGCGGCCGCGGACCGCGACTACGTCGCGAAAGTGGTGGCTGCGCAAACCGGCATCGAGCCTCCCGTGGCGCAGCGCCGCGTCGAGCAGGCGATCGAGGATGCCAAGAAGGCGGCCCACGAGGCCCGGCAAAAGGCCAAGGAAGCCGCGGATGCCGCGCGCAAGGCGGCCGCCGCGTTCGCGCTGTGGGGTTTCGCGTCGATGCTGATCGGCGCCTTCGTGGCCAGCCTGGCGGCGACCTGGGGCGGCAGGCGCCGCGACGACCGGATAGCGCACTAGCCGCTTTGCCGCGTACCGGCGCAGAGGAGGCCCCCGTCCGTCGGCGGGGGTTTTTTTTCGGAGAGTCGGCGAGGGCGCATTTGCCAGGATGTGCTTTTTTTCCCTCAAATGGTAGAAAGCAGATTCGTACTCGGCCGCACAGGCGTGGGGGGCTTGCTTGAGAAAATCGAGAGTCACGCTGTTGGTCCTTATCGTCGCCCTGGGCATACTGACGGCGCTGATCGCGTTCACCAATGCCCTGGTCGTCGCCCAGGTCGTTCAAAAAGAACAACTGATCGCCCGCTCCCTGGAGGCCAACCGCGCCTATGCCGCCAAGCTGGCCGAAACGGTCGACCTGTACATCGAGTCGATACAGCGGCAACTGGCAGTCAGCGCCAGCAGGATCCCCGGGCTGCTGGCATCCCCCGAGGCGCTCGACTCCGAAGCCTTGAGAGTCGCCAGGCAATCGGACGGCGTCGTGGCGGCATTCATCGCCGACAGCGACAACAGGATCATCGCCTTTGAATCGCTGGCGCCGGAACTGACCGAAAGGCCGGCCATGCTGAATCCGGTGCAGATCGAACGGCGCGAGGCCGTTGGCCAGGTATCCGCTGCGTACCTGTCCACCAGGGGGTTCCCGATAGTCCTTTTCACGGAACCCGTGCGCGGCGCCCGGGGCGAGTATCTCGGCCTGGTCGGCGCGTCGATCTTCCTGAAGCAAAACAATGAACTGGATCGCCTCGTCAGCGTCCATTTCCACCACGACGGATCCTATGTCTATGTGGTCGATTCCCATGGCAAGGTCCTGGTCCACTACGACAAAGCGCGGATAGGGACGAGCGAGAGCGGCAACGCGGTCGTCGACGCGCTGGGGCGGGGCGAGGCCGGAGCCATGCCGGTCACCAATACGCGCGGCAGGAAATTCTTCGCCGGCTATGCGCCGATGCGCAGCGGCAACTGGGGCGTGGTGGTGCAGACGCCGGCGGAGGTGACGCTGGAGCCGCAGCGGGAACTGCTGTGGCGGTCCTTGCTGTATTCGGTTCCGGCCGCGGCGCTGACCTTGCTGCTGATCTGCGCGTTGGCGTACTGGATCGCCCAGCCGCTGTCCCGCCTGGCGCGCGTCATGCTGCACGGCGGCGATGCCAAGGACGCGCTGCAAGGCATTCCATCGTGGTACTTCGAGGCCCGGCAATTGCGCGAGGCGGTGGGGGTGACGCTGGCGCAGCACCAGCGCCAGATCACCGAGCTCAACGCCGAAACCCTGACCGATCCCATGACGCGCCTCTTGAACCGGCGAGGCGTGGAGGACGAGGTCCGGCGGCTCAAGGCCGCGCGCCAGCCGTTCGCGGTGCTGGCGCTGGACATCGACCACTTCAAGCGCGTGAACGACACCTACGGCCATGCGGCCGGCGACAAGGTCCTGGTCGCACTGGGCGGCCTCATGCGCGCCAGCATCCGCGCCGGCGATCTGCCATGCCGGGTCGGAGGCGAGGAGTTCCTGGTCCTGATGCCGGCGGGCGACCTGGGCATTGCGCGCCTGGTGGCCGAACGGATCCGCGCGGCGGTGGAAAGCACCGAAATGCCGGAGGGCGTGGGCCGCATCACCATCTCCATCGGCGTGGCCCGCTGGCCCCAGGACAGCGAAGACACCGACGCCGTCATGCGGTTCGCGGACCAGGCTTTGTACGAGGCCAAGAACGCGGGCAGAAACAGGGTGGCGGTGTATGCGTGATTGCCGGGATTGCGCTGCCAGCGCGGAAAACAAAAACGCCACCTCGATGGGTGGCGTTTTGTCCTGGCTAGGCAGGGAAATTCTTTGGTGGCGCATCCCTGATTCGAACAGGGGACCTGCGGATTATGATTCCGTCGCTCTAACCGGCTGAGCTAATGCGCCACTTTTGGTCTTGCTTTTTCTTCAATCACCGCTGTGTTGCAAGCGCTGATCAACGAAGAACGAAATTCTAGCACGAACTTTTTTGGGCGTGCAAGCGGTCGGCCGTCAAATTTTTCAGGGAACGCCTCAGGCATCCCGGGCCAGGCGGATGCCGGAGAACTGCCAGCGGGCCTCGGGCGGGAAAAAGTTGCGGTAGCTGGGGCGGATGTGGTCCCGGGGCGTGGCGCAGGAGCCGCCCCGCAGCACGTACTGGTTGCACATGAACTTGCCGTTGTATTCGCCGACGGCGCCGGCGTCGGGCTTGAAGCCGGGATAGGCGTCGTAGGGGCTGCCGGTCCATTCCCAGGCGTCGCCGAACAACTGCACGGGCCCGCCCGAACCGTTGCGCATGGGGGCGGGGCGGGGATCCAGGTGGCCGTTTTCGAGCATGTTGGCGCGGCCGGCCAGGAGGCCTTCGGGCAACTGGCGCGCGGCATGTTCCCATTCCGCTTCGCGCGGCAGGCGCACGCGGGCCCAGCGGGCGTAGGCGTCGGCTTCGAAATAGCTGACGTGCGTCACGGGCGCCTGCAATTCCAGGTCCTGCATGCCGCGCAGCGTGAACACGCGCCAGTCGTCGCGCTGGCCCTCCCAGTAGAGCGGGGCGCGCCAGCCTTGGGCGCAGACGAGGTCCCAGCCCAGCGACAGCCAGAGTTCGGGCCGCTTGTAGCCGCCGTCCAGGATGAACGCCAGGTACTCGTGCTGCGTCACCAGGCGGTCGGCGAGATGGAACGGGGCCAGCAGCACGTCGTGGGCGGGGCCTTCGTTGTCGAAGCCGAAGCCGCGCCCGTCGTGGCCGATGCGGGCGATGCCGCCGGCGTAGCGGGTCCAGCCGGCCGCCGTGGCCGGAGGCAGCGCGGGTGGTCCGGGCGCCACATAGGCGGGGCGCAGCGGATTGGCCGACAGCATGTGCTTCACGTCGGTCAGGATCAGTTCCTGGTGCTGCTGCTCGTGGTTCAGGCCGAGTTCCAGCAGGGCGTCGAAATCCGGGTCGTTGCCGCCCAGCCGCGAGATCAACCCGTGCATGGCGCCGTCCACGTGCTGGCGGTATTGCAGCACCTCGCCGAGCGCGGGGCGCGAGAGCAGGCCGCGCTGCGGGCGCGGGTGCTTGGCCCCGATGGCGTTGTAGTAGGAGTTGAACAGCATGCGGTACTGCGGATGGAACACCGCATAGGACGGATGAAACCGCGTAAGCAGGAAGGTCTCGAAGAACCAGGTCGTGTGCGCCAGATGCCACTTGACGGGGCTGCAGTCCGGCATGGATTGCACCTGGCAATCCTCGGGGCTCAGCGGGGCGGCGAGGGCGGTGCTGGTCGAGCGCACGGCGTCGTACCGGTCGTGCTGGCCTGCCTGGCCGGCCGCGTACGGGCCGGTGGCGGGATGGGTCAGCAGGCAGGCAGGTTCCATGGCGATCCTCCAGTGGCGTGTTGGGGCGGCCCGCGTCAGGCGCGGGCGCTGAAAATAGAGAACCAGCCGCGGGAATCGGACCAGTGCGCGACATCGCGATAGCCGGCGCTTTGCAGCAGCTCGGCAAAGGACTGCGGCGTGAACTTGTAGGAATTCTCGGTATGGATGCGTTCGCCGGCGCTGAATGCGCGCTGGCCTCCGGGCCAGGCCACGCGGACCGCGCGCTGCGCTTCCAGGTGCATTTCGATGCGGGATTTCGCGCTGTTGAAGAGCGCCACGTGGCGCCAGTCGTCCACGTCGAAATCGGCGTCCAGCACGCTGTTCACATGCCTGAGCAGGTTCAGGTTGAACGCCGCCGTCAGGTGCAGCGCGTCGTCGTAGGCGGGTTCCAGCACCTGCTTGGGCTTGACGCGATCCACGCCGACCAGCAGGCCGCCGCCTTCGCATTGCCCGCGGATGCGTTGGAGCATGGCACAGGCGTCCTCGGGACTCAGGTTGCCGATGCTGGAACCGGGATAGAAGAACAGGCGCCGTTCGGCGGGAATGTCGGCCGGCAGGGCCAGCGCATGCGAGAAATCCTGGCCCAGCGCGGTGATCCGCAAGTCCGGATACGAGAGCCGCAGCCTGCGCACCGCGGAATCAAGGTAGTCGGCGGAGATGTCGATGGGCACGTAATGGCGGGGGCGCAGGCTGGGGAAGAGGCGTTCTGCCTTGACGCAGTCGCCCGCGCCCAGGTCGATCATGGATTGCACGGGGCCGATATGGCGGGCGATGTCGTCGCCGTGGCGCTGGAAGATCTCCGCTTCGCACCGTGTCGGGTAGTACTCCGGCAATTGGGTGATGGCGGTGAAAAGCGCCGAGCCGAGCGCGTCGTACAGGAACTTGGGGTCGACGTGGGCCGGATGGTCCATCAGCCCGTCGCGCAGTTCGACTTGTTCGGGGCTGGGGTGCTGCAGATGCTGCTCGATGAATTCCGTTGCGGCGGGGGCAAACAGTGCGGAAGGGGAAACCATGCGTTCAGTTCCTTTTTTGAGAGGGTTGAAGCGCATTGCAAAGATCTATTGTGGCGGCGATAGGGGTTCCGGTGTCAAGCGCTAAGCCGCTGAATGCAATGGACTTTTACGAAATCGGGCCAGGGCTGCCTGGAGCCGCGCGCCGCGCGGCCTCGGGGCGCGCGGTCCGGCAAGCGCCCGGGCTTTCCGCAGGCGCTTCCCGCCTGAAATATCGGATTACGGCTGGTTGCCAAAGCTCGGGCGGCGCGCACGGATGGCCGCCACAATGAAGAGCGTGGCCTGGCGGAGCGCGCCGTTGCGGGTGGCGGCAGGCCCGACCATTTCCAACAATCACAAGGAGCGACCATGAACCGAAAGCACCAACGCGCCGAAATGGCTTTGCACCGCGAACGGGTTAGCGACAGCTTCCAGGAACTGCTGGCGGGCACCGAAGACCTGCTGCGTTCGACGGCTTCGTATACGGGCTCCGAGATCGAGGCCGCGCGGGCGCGCCTGCGCCGCCAACTGGCCGATGCGCGCGAGTCCGCGGGCGAATGGGAAGGCGTCGCGCGGGAACGCGCCCGCCGCGCCTCCGCCTACGCCGACGAATACGTGCATGAGCACGCCTGGAAGTCCGTGGGGGTGGCGGCGCTGGTCGGCGCCTTGCTGGGATGCTGCCTGATGGCGGGCGGCCGGCGCTAAGCCATCGATCATGAGGCCGCCTCCGGCCGCGCGCCGGGCCTGGCCGGGGCCGGGCGTGTCTTCGTGGCTGCCCGGCATCCGCCGGTGGGCCAGGGCGCTGCCGCTGGCCTGCGCCGTTCTGCTGTCCGCCTGCGCCAGCGTTCCGGACGCGCAGGAACGCCAGGCGCGCCAGGCGCAGGCCAGCCTGTCGGCGGATGCCGCGCTCGACAGCTATCGCCGCGGGCAAGGCATCGCCGCGGATCCGCGGACGCCCAAGGAGGATTTCCTGGCGCGGCACCTGGCCGTCGAACAGGCGGTCAGCGGCGCGCCCCTGGTGGCGGGCAACCGCGTCAGGCTGCTGGCCGACGGCCCCAGCACCTACCAGGCCATGCTGCGCTCCATCGGCGAGGCGCGTCGCTACGTGCACATGGAAACCTATATATTCGACGACGATGCCGAAGGCTCGCGCTTTGCCGAAGCGTTGATCTCGGCGCGCAACCGCGGGGCCGAGGTTTCCCTGATGGTCGATGCCGTCGGCACCATCAAGACGCCCGATGCCTTGTTCAAGCGCCTGCGCGACGCCGGCGTGCAGGTGGCGGTCTTCAATCCGGTCAATCCCGCCCGTGCCCGCGCCGGCTGGTCGCCCAATCAGCGCAACCATCGCAAGGTGCTGGTGGTGGACGGCAAGATCGGATATCTGGGCGGCATCAACGTCAGCAGCGTGTACGAGTCCTCGCCGGGATCGGGATCGGGGTCCGGCTCCGGGCCGGGCTCGGGCGCCGGGAAAGCGGATGGGGATGCGGCCGGCGATGCCAAGGCGGCGCCGTGGCGCGATACGCATCTGCGCGTCGAAGGCCCCGCGGTGGCGCAACTGGAGGCGGTCATCCGGGCGGGCTGGGAGTCGCAGTCCAAGGAACCCATCAAGGGCGGCGGTTCGTACGTGGCGCCGCCTTCCGGCGCGACGAGCGTGCGGATACTGGCCAACCAACCGGACCGCAGCGACGGCTATGCCGTGTACCTGACGCTGATGTCGGCGTTCGAAAGCGCGCAGCAGTCCATTCACATCACCATGGCGTACTTCGTGCCGGATCCGGCCTTTATCGACGTCCTGACCGCCGCCGCGCGGCGCGGGGTCGACGTGGTGCTGGTGCTGCCCGGCTTCAGCGATTCGTCATTGGTGTTCCATGCCGGGCGCTCGCACTACGCCGGCCTGCTGGAGGCTGGCGTCAAGCTCTACGAGCGGCGCGACGCCTTGCTGCATGCCAAGACCGCCGTCGTCGACGGCGTATGGTCCACCGTGGGATCGAGCAATATGGATTGGCGCAGTTTCGCCTTGAACTACGAAATCAACGCCGTGGTGCTGGGGCCGGAATTCGCGGGTGAAATGGAAGCGCAGTTCCAGCGCGACGTCGCCGACGCGGTGCGCATCACGCCCGAGTCCTGGAAGGACCGGGACATGAGCGACCGCTACATGGAGTTCTTTTCGCGCATGTTCGAACGCTGGCTGTAGCCGCGCCTGGCTCAGGCGCGGCCGGCCGAGGCATGCGCGGGCGCGGCCTGGGCGGCATGCTCCTGCGCCAGGGCCGTGGTGATGTCGTGGGTCGGCTGGAACGATTGGGCCTGCGCCATGGCCCAGCCGGCGCGGAACACCTGGTGCCGGAATTCGCCGCGCAGCAGTTCGCCGGGGGCCAGTTCGGGAAACAGCGCGGACAGCAGGCGGATCTCGCTGGGCGAGATCCGGCGCGCGATGTGGTGCGGCCGGAGCTGGCCGGGGTGCGTCAGGCCGGCGGCCGCCAGCAGCTCGGCCAGCGCATGCAGCGTGTTGCGATGGAAGTTGGCCACGCGTTGCGCCTTGTCCGGCACGACCAGCGCGCGTTGTCGCAGCGGGTCCTGGGTGGTGACGCCGGTGGGGCATTTGCCGGTATGGCAGGCCTGGGCCTGGATGCAGCCGATGGCGAACATGAAGCCGCGCGCGGCGTTGCACCAGTCCGCGCCCATGGCCATCACGCGGGCCACGTCGAAAGCGGTGATCACCTTGCCCGACGCGCCCAGCTTGATGCGGTCGCGCAGGTTCACGCCGATCAGCGTGTTGTGGACCAGGCGCAGCGCTTCGCGCAGCGGCGTGCCGACGTGGTCGACGAATTCCACCGGCGCGGCGCCGGTGCCGCCTTCGGCGCCGTCGACCACGATGAAGTCCGGCGTGATGCCCGTTTCCAGCATGGCCTTGACGATGGCGAACCATTCCCAGGGATGGCCCACGCAGAACTTGAATCCCACCGGCTTGCCGCCGGACAGCTCGCGCAGGCGCGCCACGAATTTCATCAGGCCGATGGGAGAATCGAACGCCGAGTGGGTGGCCGGCGAATTGCAGTCCTGCCAGGGCGCGACGCCGCGCGCCTCGGCGATCTCGGGCGTGACCTTGCCCGCGGGCAGGATGCCGCCGTGTCCGGGCTTGGCGCCCTGGGACAGCTTGATCTCTATCATCTTGACCTGCGGCGTACAGGCATTCTTGACGAAGGCTTCCTCCGAGAACGCGCCATGCTCGTCGCGGCAGCCGAAGTAGCCCGAGCCGATGTTCCAGACCAGGCTGCCGCCGGGCTGGCGATGGTAGCGGCTGATGCCGCCTTCGCCGGTGTCGTGCGCGAAATCGCCTTGGCGGGCGCCTTCGTTCAGCGCCAGGACGGCGTTGGCCGACAGCGCGCCGAAGCTCATCGCCGATACGTTGAAGACCGACATGGAATAGGGCTGCTTGCACTCGGGGCCGCCCACGGTGACGCGGAAGTCGGTGTCGTCGATGCGCGAGGGCGACATGGAATGGTTGATCCATTCGTAGCGGTCGCCGTAGACGTCTTCCTGGGTGCCGAAGGGGCGCTTGTCGATCTCGCGCTTGGCGCGCTGGTAGACGATGGAGCGCTGCGCGCGCGAGAACGGCGCGGCCTGCGTGTCGTCTTCGAGGAAATACTGGCGGATCTCGGGCCGGATGAACTCGAACAGGAAGCGCAGATTGCCCAGCACCGGGTAGTTGCGCCGGATGGCGTGGCGCGTCTGGATCAGGTCGTACACGCCCAGCGCGCCCAATAGCGCCAGCGGCACGGCGATCCACAGCCACCACGGCGAGCTCGCATAGGCGAGGACGGCGGTGGCCGCCGCGCCCGCCAGGGTCAACAGAAAAGCCGTATAGCGGCCGAAAATCCAGCTCATGTCCATCTCCGTATTTCGGGATGGAGCAACCATACACCAGCTACCGTCCCCCGCGCCGGGGGGACGTTCCTGGAATACTGTTTCTCAGCAACTGGACGCCGACGGGGTTTTCTCGACGGCCAGGCCGAAGGCCGGGCGCAGCCGCACGCCGAGGGCGCTGCCGGCGAAGGCGGCGGGCAGCCAGAGCCAGGCATGCAGGCTGCCCGACAGGATGCCGCTGAAGTAGGCGCCGATATTGCAGCCGAAGGCCAGGCGCGCGCCATAGCCCAGCAGCAGGCCGCCGATGACGGCGCCGGCCAGCGAGCGGGCGGGGACTTTCCAGACGGGCGCGAATTTGCCGGCGGCGCTGGCGGCGGCCAGCGCGCCCAGCATCAAGCCGATGTCCATGACGGTGGTGACGTCCTGGCGCAGCGGCGCGGCCAGCGACGGCTGTTTGGCCCAATAGGCCCAGGTGGCCACGTCGCCGCCGACGGCGTCCAGGGCCTTGGCGCCCCACAGCGCGAAGGCGGAGGTAATGCCCCACGGGCGGCCGGCCAGCGCCAGCGTGGCGAAGTTCAGCACGACCAGCGCCACGCCGCCCCAGATCAGCGGCCAGGGACCCTGCAGCAGGGAGCCCGGGCGGGCGGTGCGCGACGCGAACGAGATCACGTGGCCGTGGCGGCGCTTTTCCAGCGCCGTGACGGTCCAGGCGATCAGCGCGAAGACGGCCAGGTTGGCGATGAGCGCGGGCGCCAGGCCCCAGGCCTTGACGAGCGAGGTGGGCGCAAGCGCCGGCAGGTTGGACCACCAGCCGAAGTGGGCGGTGGCGATGACCGAGCCGACGATGAAGAACAGCAGCGTGACCAGCATGCGGGTATTGCCGCCGCCGACCGCGAACAGCGTGCCGGACGCGCAGCCGCCGCCCAGTTGCATGCCGATGCCGAACAGGAAAGCGCCCAGGATCACCGACACGCCCGGCGGCGACACGAAGCCGCTGACCGGCTGGCTGAACAGCGTGCCCGCGGCCAGGAAGGGAAAGAACAGCAGCACGCCCGCGCCCAGCATGAGCATCTGCGCCCGCAGGCCGGCGCCGCGGCGGTCCGATACGAAGACGCGCCAGGCCTGCGTGAAGCCGAAGGATGCGTGGTAGAGCGTGACGCCGAGCAAGGCGCCGACGATCCACAGGGCGCCCTGGCGCCAGCCGACGGTCTGGTTCAGGTACAGCGCCCCGGCCAGCACCAGCAACAGGGCGATCCACAGCGGCTTGCGGTTGATCTGGATCGGCGGCAGGGCAGAGGAAGGCAGGGGAAGGGTCGAGGCGTTGCTGCTCATGGGCGGGTCCCGGAGGAAGGGTGCGTAGAAATGCAAACGGGCGCGAGGACGCACCCGTGGGGATGCCTGGAAGTCTAAGCCGGGCGGCAAATCTCTCAAAGCATCAATTTATGCGTTTTAAATAACTAAAAGTAATATAAGGGAAGGCCGGCAGCCTATTGCAGCCGCCACACCAGCGCGGCCAGGGTCAGCAGCAGCACCGGCAGGGTCAGCACGATCCCGACGCGGAAGTAGTAGCCCCAGGTGATGCGCAAGCCCTTGCGCGCCAGCACGTGCAGCCACAGCAGCGTCGCCAGGCTGCCGATGGGGGTGATCTTGGGGCCGAGGTCGCTGCCGATGATGTTCGCGTAGATCATGGCGTCCTTGACCGGCCCCGTGGCGCTGGTGTCCGCGATGGACAGCGCGCCCACCAGCACCGTCGGCAGGTTGTTCATGATGGACGACAGGAAGGCGGTGATGACGCCGGTGCCCAGCGCCGCGCCCCACAGCCCGTATTCGGCGCAGCGGTCCAGCACCTGCGCCAGGTGCGCGGTCAGGCCGGCGTTGCGCAGTCCGTAGACCACCAGGTACATGCCCAGCGAGAAGACGACGATGTGCCAGGGCGCCTCGCGCATGATGCGCCGCGTGCCGACGATGTGCTGGCGGCCGGCGATCAACAGCAGGCCCAGCGCGCCCACGGCGGCGATGGCGCTCACGGGGATGCCCAGCGGCTCCAGGATGAAGAAGCCAGCCAGCAGCAGCGCCAGCACGACCCAGCCGGCGCGGAAGGTGGTGAGGTCGCGGATGGCGGAAGCGGGGGGCGGCAGTTGGTTCACGTCGTAGCGCGGCGGGATGCTCTTGTGGAAGAACAGCAGCAGCACGGCCAGGGTGGAGGCCACGGCCATCAGGTTCACCGGCAGCATCACCGAGGCGTATTCGCCGAAGCCGATGCCGAAGAAGTCCGCCGAGACGATGTTGACCAGGTTGGAGACGATGAGCGCGATGCTGCCGGTGTCCGCGATGAAGCCGGCGGCCATCACGAAGGCGAGCGAGGCGCCGGGCCCGAAGCCCAGCGCCAGCAGCATTTCCATGACGATGGGCGTGAGGATCAGCGCCGCGCCGTCGTTGGCGAACAGCGCGGACACGGCCGCGCCCAGCAGCACGATCAGGACGAACAGCAGGCGGCCGCGTCCGCCGCCCCAGCGCGCCACGTGCAGCGCCGACCATTCGAAGAAGCCGGCTTCGTCCAGGATCAGGCTGGTGACGATGATGGCGATGAAAGTCGCGGTGGCGTTCCAGACGATGCGCCAGACGTCGGCGATGTCGGCCAGGTGCACCACGCCGGTAGCCAGCGCGAGCGCCGCCCCGAGCACTGCGCTCCAGCCGATGGACAGGCCTCGGGGCTGCCAGATGACCAGCGTGATGGTAAGGACGAATATGGCGGCGGCGAGCAGCATGGGAGCAAACGTCAGGGTAGCGGGTGTGAACTGATCCATGCGACCAGCAGGCTGACGGTCAGCACCGACGCCACGGTGGAGACCAGGATGGCGCGCGAGGTCACGCGCGCGTCGCGGCCGTACATCGCGGCCAGCATGAAGGGGCCGGTGCCGATGGGCAGGGCGCTCATCAGCACGGCGGTCCAGGCCCACATCGGCGGCATGGAAAATACGTAGAAGGCCAGCACCGCGGTGACGGCGGGCTGCAGCAGCAGCTTGCCGGCGACCAGGCGCAGCACGCCCGGCCCGGAACTGGACGTTTCGGTCTGCGCCAGGAACAGCCCGATCGTGACCAGCGCGCAAGGGCTGGCGGACGCGCCCAGCAGGGATACGTAGCGGTCCAGCCCTTCCGGCAGGGGCAGCCCGGTGCAGGCCCAGGCCAGGCCCAGCACCGGCGCGGCCAGCAGCGGATTGCGCATCAGCGCGCGTCCGACCTTGAGCAGGGTGGCGCGCAGGCTGGGGGCCTGCTGGCGGTCGAATTCGATGAGCGCGATGGCGAAGCCGAACAGCACGCTGGCGGTGAGCAGGGTGGTGAAGGTGGCGGGCGCCAGGCTGTCCGCGCCGAACAAGGCCAGGCATAGCGGGATGCCCATATAGCCGGCGTTGGCGTAGGACGCGGCCAGGCCCTGGATGCTGCGGTCGGTCAGCGCTTTTTGCGTGCGCCGGGCTCCCAGGAACGACGCCAGGAACGTGGCGGCGATGCCGCCCGCGAAGGCGGCGACGAAGCCCCAGTGCGCCGCCTGCGCCAGATCCACCTGCGTCATGGCGCGGAACAGCAGCGCCGGCAGGGACAAATAGACGACGTAGCGGTTCAGCGCGTCGGTGGCGGCCGGACCCAGGATGCGCCAGCGGGCGGCCAGCCAGCCGGTCAGGATCAGGGCGAAGACCGGCAGGGCGGCGGTAATGACGGCGTTCATGGGTAAGAGGGCGCGGGACGGCGCCCATTGTAGTGTTAACAGGCCCTAGCGTGGACCCGCCGGCCAGGCGCGCGTGACGAGCAGGATGCCGACCGCGGCCAGGGCCATGCCCGGCCATGCGAGCGCGGGAATGGGTTCGTCCAGGATCGCCAGCGCGATGACGGCGGTACAGGGCGGAACCAGGAAGAACAGCGCGGACACGCGCGAAGCTTCGCCGTGCCGGATCATGGTCAGCAGCAAGGTGATGGCCACCAGCGAATTTCCCACGACCAGATAGGCCAGCGACGCCCAGAGCGGGCCGGTCCATTCGATGCGCATGGGTTCCAGCCAGAACGCGAGCGGCGCCGTGACGGCCAGGCCGACTGCGTACTGCACCAGGTTGGAAGCCACCGGATGCGTCTGCGTGCCGTAGCGCTTTTCATACAGCGTGCCGCCGGTGATGCACAGCAAGGCGCTGACGGCGAACAATAGGCCCAGCGGCGCCAGCACGTCGATCGAGGCCTTGGCGACGATCACCAGCGCGGCGCCCGACACGCCCAGGCCCAGGCCGGCCCAGCGCCGGGCATCGACCTGCTCGTGGGCGATCGCCGGCGCCAGCAGGCCGATCAGAATGGGCTGCAGCGATGTGATCAACGCGATTCCGCCGGCCGACATGCCTTGCTTCAGCGACAGGTAGGTGAAGCAGAAGTAGCCTGCCTGCAACAGCAGGCCGACCATCGCCAGGTGGCCCCAGGCGCTGGCGCCGCGCGGCAGGGGCGGGCGCAGGACCAGCAGGACGGGGGCCAGGATCAGCACCACGCAGGCATAGCGCAGCGCCAGGAAAGTCATGGGATCCGCGTAGGCCAGGCCGACCTTGAGCACGACGAAGCCGCTGGACCAGAGGAGCAGGAAAAGCGCGGGCGCGGCTTTCAGCCAGGCGGGGGGAGCGGCAGGCGGCATGTCGGGACACGGGCGGCGAGGGCAAGCCGCGATCGTACCCCCTTTTGGCCCGTCTTCATCCCTGCGAAAATGCGGCGTAGGATTCTTTTATTCATTTGCTGCACGCGAGGGAAGGACATGTCGACCAACAAACAAGCAACGGTGCGTATCGCCCTGGGAACCTGGGACCGCTTGCGCGATGACGCCTATTCGGTGCGCCACGAGGTGTTCGTGGTTGAACAGAAGGTGCCGCCTGAAATCGAGTTGGACGACGACGACGCGGTGTCAGTGCATGCCGTGGCTTACGGCCCCGACGGCACGCCGATGGGCACGGGCCGGCTGCTGCCCGACGGCCATATCGGCCGCATGGCGGTCCACAAGCGGGCCCGCGGCATGGGCGTGGGCGGCCAGTTGCTGGATGCGCTGATCGAGCAGGGCCACGGCGACGGCCACCGCATGCTGGTGCTGCACGCGCAGACGCATGCGGCGGGCTTCTACAAGGCGCACGGCTTCAATGTGGAAGGCGAGGAGTTCGTCGAAGCCGGCATCCCGCACGTCGTCATGACGCGGGTGCTGAAGTAGTGGGGCGCGCTAGCCCGGGGCGCGCTAGCCGGGTCCGGGCAACGGGCCTGGCGGATAAAGCCAGGCGGACAACGCGGCCCGGCTATCCGGCCAGCCAAAGAAAAAACCCCGGACGCTTTCGCGTACGGGGTTTTTTTGGCGCATCACGCAGGTACCTCGTGATGTACTAATTGGTGCCCAGGAGAGGACTCGAACCTCCACACCTTGCGGCACATGGACCTGAACCATGCGCGTCTACCAATTCCGCCACCTGGGCTTTACTCCGCCGTTGCCTTGCAGTCGCTTCGCTTTCGCGTCGTTTCGTGTTCAGCAGCAGAGGAACGAGATTATGCATACTTTTTTTGAAGTGTGCAAGTTGCGTGGCATTTTTTTCACTTTTTTGTCGGGCGCGCCGTTTTCGACTTTCGATATAGTGTCGCCCCATGCCTCGTCCTCTTTGCACGCGCTGCCTGCGCCCGCTATCGCACTGCCTGTGCGCGCTGATTCCCTCGCTTTCCTGCCGCACCCGGGTGGTGGTGCTGCAGCATCCCAGCGAGGCGCGCCATGCCTTGAATACGGCCCGGCTGGCCGTGCTGGGCCTGGCCGGCGCACGCCGCGTGGTGGGCGAATATTTTTCGCAGGAGGACTGGGCGGCGCCGGGCTGCGCGCCGCGCCTGCTGTTTCCCGGAGAGGACGCCGAAGTGCTGTCGCCGGGCTATGGGCGGGACCTGGGCATGCCCATACAGTTGATCGTGCCCGACGGTACCTGGGGCCACGCGCGCAAGCTGCTGCACATCAATCCCGGTCTGGCGGCCTTGCCGCGCGTGATGCTGCCTCCGGGCTTGTCCACGCGCTACCGGGTCCGCCATGCCGACGTGCCGGGCGCGCTGTCCACCATCGAGGCCGTGACCCATGCCTTGAACGCCATCGAGGCGCCGGACAATTTCGATGCCTTGCTGCAGCCGTTCGAGGCGCTGATCGACGGCCAGATCGCCGGCATGGGCGCGGACCTCTACGCGAAGCACCACTTGAACCGCAAAGTGCCTTGGCGTTGAGCTGAAGGGGGGGCAGGGCATTAAAAATACCCGGCGGGAAAAAGCGAAAGCCCCGAAAATCTTGCGATTTTCGGGGCTCTTCAGCCGTTGTCGTCAAGACGCAATGCAGCGTCTTGACCGGAATTCCGTGGTGCCCAGGAGAGGACTCGAACCTCCACACCTTGCGGCACATGGACCTGAACCATGCGCGTCTACCAATTCCGCCACCTGGGCACTGAAAGATACTGTCAGAACTATGTGATACGCTGCGGCCCTAGTTGCATCGGTTTAGTTAAAACACATTAACTAAAACATGCGTTCGGAGTGCAGTTGGTTTTACAATCGGTTTTTACCAATCGGTTTTACCAATCAGTACCAACCATTCAGAACACTTGTTCTGGCCTGTTTCTGACAATTTCTTGCTTCAGTGTTCAGCCTTGGGCGAACCACAGAAGCTGCGCATTATATACGGAAATTTTAGCTTTGGCAAAACGATCGAATAACGAATCGAATAACAACAGATCAACACCCTTGCCCGAAGCGCCGCCGGACTTCGATCCTGATGTCCCGTCCCGTGAAGCCATCCTGAAAGCGCTGCGTGCCGCGGGTTCGCCGCTGTCTCCAGTGGAGCTGGCCGAGCGCATGGGCGTCGAGCGCGCCGCAACGATGGTGGGATTCGAACGCCGGCTGGGCGCCATGGAGCGCGACGGGCAATTGATGCCCAACCGCAAGGGCGTGTTGCTGCTGGCCACCAAATTGGATTTCGTCGCCGGCAAGGTGCTGGGGCACCGCGACGGCTTCGGCTTCCTGCTGCGCGACGACGGCGGGCCCGACCTGTTCCTGTCGCCTCGCGAAATGCTCAAGGTGCTGCATGGCGACCGCGTGCTGGTCAAGCCCACGGGCGAATACCGCGGCAAACCGGAAGGCACCATCGTCGAGGTCATCGAACGCCGCACCAACAAGCTGGTGGGGCGCTTCCTGCATGAGCATGGGCTGTCCATCGTCGTCCCCGAAGACCAGCGCATCAAGCACGACATCCTGATTCCTCCCAGCGATACCAACGGCGCCCAGCATGGGCAGGTGGTCGCGGTGGAAATCATGGAGCAGCCCACCCGCCACACGCAGCCGCTGGGCCGCGTGGCCGAGGTGCTGGGCGAGATCGACGATCCCGGCATGGAGATCGAGATCGCGGTGCGCAAGTTCGACGTGCCCGTGGAGTTCTCGGAAGCCGCCCGCAAGCAGGCCGCGCGCCTGCCGGACGTGGTCCGCAAGGCCGACCTCAAAGACCGCATCGACCTGCGCGACGTGCCGCTCATCACCATCGACGGCGAGGACGCGCGCGACTTCGACGACGCCGTGTATTGCGAGCCGGTGGAACTGGGCACGGGCCAGCGCAAGCGCCCCGGCTGGCGTTTGCTGGTCGCCATCGCGGACGTGAGCCACTATGTGCGCCCGGGTGACGCGCTGGACGACGACGCGATCGAGCGCGGCACCAGCGTGTACTTCCCGCGCCGCGTCATTCCGATGCTGCCGGAGTCCCTGTCCAACGGCCTGTGCTCGCTGAACCCGGACGTCGACCGCCTGGTGCTGGTCTGCGACATGGTCATTCCCGCCAGCGGCGCCAAGGCCGGCACGGTCACGGCCTACCAGTTCTACAACGCGGTCATGCACTCGCATGCGCGCACCACCTATACGAATATCTGGGCGGCCCTGCAGCAGCCCGGCGGCCCGGCCGCGCATGCCATGCGCAGCGTCATGCCGCAGGTCCAGCACCTGTACGAGCTTTTCCAATTGCTTTCGCAGGGGCGCAAGAAGCGCGGCGCGATCGACTTCGACACGGTCGAGACCAAGATCGTCTGCAACGAGCTCGGCCGCATCGAGCAGATCGTGCCGTCCGTGCGCAACGACGCGCACAAGCTGATCGAAGAATGCATGCTGGCCGCCAACACCTGCGCGGCCGACTTCATGACCCGCAGCAAGCACCCGGGCCTGTACCGCATCCACGAAGGCCCGACGCCGGAACGCCTGCAGTCGCTGCGCGAGTTCCTGCGCACGATGGGCCTGTCGCTGGGCGGCGGCGAAACGCCCACGGCCAAGGACTACGGCGATTTCCTGGATTCGGTACGTGGTCGCCCCGACTATCAGTTGCTGCAGACCATGTGCCTGCGCTCCATGCAGCAGGCCGTCTACAGCCCCGACAATATGGGTCACTTCGGCCTGGCCTATCCCGGCTACAGCCACTTCACGTCGCCGATCCGCCGTTATCCCGACCTGCTGACGCACCGCGTGATCAAGGCCTTGCTGGCCGGGCAGCGCTACGTGCCCAGCCTGGACGACCAGCCGGTGGTCATCGGCCGCACCCAGCGCGAGCACGAGCACGCCATCTGGGAGAAGATGGGCCTGGTGCTGTCGGCCAGCGAGCGCCGCGCCGACGAGGCCTCGCGCGACGTCGAGGCCTGGCTCAAGTGCTGGTTCGTCAAAGAGCGGGTGGGCGAGGACTTCAGCGGCACCGTCACCGGCGTCGCCAGCTTCGGCATCTTCGTCACGCTGGACACGCTGCACGTCGAAGGGCTGGTGCACGTCTCGGAACTGGGCGGCGAGTACTTCCAGTTCAACGACGCCTTGCACGAGCTGCGCGGCGAACGCACCGGCATGCGCTACCGCCTGACCGACAAGGTGCAGGTGCAGGTGTCGCGCGTGGACCTGGAGGCGCGCCGCATCGAATTCCGCCTGGTGCAGGGCACGAGTTTCGACGCGCTGCGCAAGGCGGCGGCCCGCGGGCCGGACGAACCGTCGCGCCGCGTGAAGAAGGCGGCCGCCCCCAAGCCGGCCGCCCTGAAGGGCCAGACCGCCAAGGAAAGGCGCGCCGAGGCCAAGAAGGCCGGCAAGGCGCCCAAAGCCTCGCAGGCGTCCAAGCGCGCGGCGCCCGCCAAAAAGGCCGTGCGCAAGCGCCACTGAGGCCGCCCGCGGCCCGGCCGCCGCCTGGCGGCGGGGCCGCGGCGAGCCATTCGGGCCGCCATAAGGGGTAACATTGCGTCTATGGCCGGTACGCTCCGGCGGCCCGCCCCGCTCTGGGGCGGGTATTCGTTTATCTAAAGGTATTGCATTTATGGCGTCGACCCAAGTCCTGGCCGGGTTTCACGCGGTTGTCGCGCGGCTGCGCCACGCGCCCGAATCCATCAGGGAAATCTACGTAGAGGCGTCGCGCCGCGACAAGCGCATGCAGACGTTCATCGAGCAGGCCGAGAAAGCGGGCTGCCGCCTGCATCCGGTGCCGATGGAGCGCCTGGACGGCCTGGCGCGCGGCACCCGCCACCAGGGCGTGGTGGCGCTGGCGGACGAGCGCCAGTTGGCGGTGGACGTGGACGAGGTGCTCGACGTGATCGAAGGCCCGCCGCTGCTGCTGATCCTGGACGGCGTGACCGATCCGCACAACCTGGGCGCCTGCCTGCGCACCGCCGACGCCGCCGGCGTGCACGCGGTCATCGCGCCGCGCGACCGGGCCGTCGGCCTGAACGCGACGGTGCAGCGCGTGGCCTGCGGGGCGGCCGACACGGTTCCCTACCTGATGGTGACCAATCTGGCGCGCACGATGCGCGGTCTGAAAGACCGCGGCGTCTGGCTGGTGGGCACCGACGACCAGGCCGCCGACAGCATGCACCAGATCGATGCGCGCCAGCCCATGGCCTGGGTCATGGGAGCCGAGGGCGAGGGCATGCGCCGCCTGACGCGCGAAACCTGCGACCAGTTGGTGAACATCCCCATGCTGGGTTCGGTCGAAAGCCTGAACGTCAGCGTGGCCAGCGCCGTCTGCCTGTATGAAACCGTGCGCCAGCGCCGGTCCTGATTCGCCCCATCGTCCATTCAGCCAGTAGATCCCTTTTCCATCGCGTACCCCATCATGCACGAGAACGGCTTTACCACCACGATCCTCCATTCCGACCGCAAGCAATCCGTCGAGCACGGCGCGGTGCACAAGCCCATGCATCCCTCGTCGGAATTCGCGTACGAAGACGCGCGCGAACTCGCCGCGGTATTCCAGGGCAAGGCCGGCTTCACCTACGCGCGCCAGGGCACGCCCACCACGACCGCGCTGGAAGCCAAGGTCAGCCAGATGGAAGCGGGCAAGGGCACGGTCAGCTTCGCGACCGGCATGGCCGCGCTGGCCGCCATTTTCACCACGCTGCTGCGCCGCGGCGACCACCTGGTTTCCAGCCAGTTCGTGTTCGGCAACACCAATAGCCTGTTCGGCACGCTGCAGGAACTGGGCGTCGAGATCACCTTCGTGGACGCGACGGACTCGTCGCAGGTGCGCGCCGCGATCCAGCCCAACACGCGCATGGTCTTTACCGAGACCGTCGCCAACCCGGGCACCCAGGTCGCCGACCTGGCCGTGATCGGCGAGATCTGCCGCGAAAAGGGCCTGGTCTATGTCGTGGACAACACCTTGACCTCGCCGTGGATGTTCCGTCCCGCGTCGGTGGGCGCGTCGCTGGTGATGAATTCGCTGTCCAAGTACATCGGCGGCCACGGCAACGCGCTGGGCGGCGCCGTGACGGATACCGGCCTGTACGACTGGTCGGGCTACGCGAACATTTACGAGGCCTACCGCAAGGGACCGGCCACCGGCTGGGGCCTGACGCAGATCAAGAAGAAGGGCCTGCGCGACATGGGCGGCACGCTGGCGGCCGAACCGGCGCACCGCATCGCCGTGGGCGCCGAGACGCTGGCCCTGCGCATGGCCAAGCACTGCGCCAACGCGCTGGCGCTGGCGCGTTTCCTGGAAGAACACCCGGGCGTGGCCAAGGTGCATTACCCCGGCCTGGCCGGCCATCCGCAGCATGCGCGCGCGGCGGCCCTGTTCGGTTCGCGCTTCGGCGGCTTGCTGGGCGTGGAGCTGGCCGACGGCGTGGACTGCTTCGATTTCCTGAACCGTCTGCGCGTGGTCCTCATGGCGACCCACCTGGGCGACACCCGCAGCCTGGCGCTGCCCGCGGCCCACACCATTTATTACGAGATGGGCGCCGAGCGCCGCCAGCAGATGGGCATCGCCGATAGCCTCATCCGCGTGTCGGTGGGCATCGAGGACGAAGCCGATCTGCTGTTTGATTTCGATCAGGCCCTCACTGGCTGTCTGAAGGGATAATGCGGCACGCGCGCGCCTTGCGGCTGTGCGTGCCGGGAACGCAAACGGGGTAGGGCCCATGCTCATACAGATAGCAGAAGTTTTCACGCCGGAGGAAGCCGCGGAGATCCGGCGCCGCCTGGACGCAGCCGATTGGGTGGACGGCAAGGTGACCGCCGGCCATCAGTCCGCCGAGGTGAAGCGCAACCGCCAGTTGCCCGAACAGCATCCGCTCGCGCAGGAGCTCGGCAACCTGATCCTGCAGCGCCTGGCGGGCAACAACCTGTTCATGTCGGCGGCGCTGCCTCGCAAGATCTTCCCGCCGCTGTTCAACCGCTACGAGGGCGGCGAGGCTTTCGGCTACCACGTGGACAACGCCGTGCGCGGCATCACCGGCACGGCCGAGCGCGTGCGCACGGACCTGTCCGCCACGCTGTTCTTCTCCGATCCCGATTCCTACGACGGCGGCGAACTCGTCATCGACGACACTTACGGCCCGCGCGCGGTGAAGCTGCCGGCGGGGCACATGGTGCTGTACCCCGGCACCAGCCTGCACAAGGTCAATCCGGTTACGCGCGGCGCGCGCGTGTCGTCCTTCTTCTGGATGCAGAGCCTGGTGCGCGAAGACAGCCAGCGCGCGCTGCTGCTGGATATGGACGTGGCCATACAGCGCTTGAACCAGGACGCCGCGGGGCATCCTTCCATCGTGCAGTTGACCGGGATTTATCACAATCTGCTGCGCCGATGGGCCGACGTCTGATGCAACATTGATGCGTCCTAAAGCAGTGTCGCGCAAACCCCGAATTGCGCGTTTCTGTTTATTGCGAAAATGGCTAAAAGCTAGTATTGGCGCGGGTTATGGTGAGGTTTTCGCTTGACAGCCGCGCTACGCCAAGGCCTAATACACGTCTGCGTCGCTGACGGTTTAAAGGCAATCTGCCCTTGGATCCTAAGCGGCGCAGCAGTTTAAAAGTTGTGCTTTGCAGCGCAAGAAAAAAGTTTATCCACTGTCTGTTCGTCGTTTGTCGGGTCTTGCGTCTTTCGTGGCGTCCAATCATGACGGCCATGGACTGCACCTCCGGCAGACTCCACACCTTGTGAGGGGTACACCTGCATGAACAAAACCGAACTCATCGATCACATCGCCAGCAAGGCCGACATCTCCAAGGCTGCTGCCGGCCGTTCGCTCGACGCCCTGATCGGTGCCGTCAAGACCACCCTGAAGAAGGGCGGTACGGTTACGTTGGTTGGCTTTGGTACGTTTGCCGTGTCGGCCCGCGCCGCTCGCACCGGCCGTAATCCGCGCACTGGCGAAACCATCAAGATCAAGAAGGCCAAGGTGCCGAAGTTCCGTCCGGGCAAGGCCCTGAAGGACGCCGTCAACTAATGGACGGCGGGCAGGTCGCGGGGCGCGCCCCACGCGATTTGCCCACACGTGCGCGGTCCGGTATACTCCGGCCCGCGTATTGCTTTTGAGTGCCCCGGTTGGCAGTTGCTTGTACGGATTTTTTTGCGAATTTCGTCTTGAGGCTGCATCAGAAAGGGTGCTTAGCTCAGTTGGTAGAGCGGCGCCCTTACAAGGCGTAGGTCACAGGTTCGACCCCTGTAGCACCCACCAAAAGCAAAGTTCCGGAAATCTCCGGGCAAGATCCCGGGCAAGACCCCGATCACGCACCTACGATCACGCACTTCCGCTGAAACCCGCGCACTTCGCAAGTGGCGGGTTTTTTGTCGCCGGGCCGCCCCAAGACAAAAACGCCCCCCTGGGGGGGCAGCAAACAGGCGCAGCCTGTGCAGCGTGGGGGCTTTTTCTTGTTTTGGCGTCCCTTATTACACGTCGATCCATTGCAAAACCCGGCGCGAAAATCCGGACACCGATGGTTTGAGCTGGATCAGCGGTGTTACGCTATCTCAGACGAAATAGGACGTGCGAATCATTCGCATTTGAGATATTATTATTGGCTTGTACCGGCCAGCCGGCCGCCGCCTTGGCGTGCGCGTCTTTCTCATTCTGGCCGGATAAGTCAATGCACCCTGGCTGATTCATGCCTAGTCTTCAACGCGGTTGGAATTCTTCTTCGCGGTCTTCATTCGGTATACGCGCAGGCGCTGGCCTGACGGTCCTTGCCCTTCATGCAGCGGTGATCGGCGCTATTTTCATGGCGCCCGAGAACCGTCCCGAGCTGGAAGAGCCCGAGGCAATCATGGTGAGCGTCGTGGACGCGCCCATTCCCCAGATTGCCAAGGCCGAACCCACTCCCGAAGTGCCGCAGCCGGTGACGGAACCGCCGCCCCCCGAACCGCAGCCCGAGATCGAGCCCGAGCCTGAGCCGGAGCCCGAACTCAAGCCCGAACCCGAACCCGAACCGGAACCCGAACCGGTGGTTGAAAAACCGCCCATGCCGGCGCCCAAGCCCAAACCTAAACCCAAGCCGAAACCCAAGCCCCAGCCCAAGCAAGAGGTCAAGCCCGAAATCAGGCCGGAGACGCCGCCCCAGCCGACGCCGCCCAGCGGCGCGCCGGAAGGCACGCAGGCGCCCCAGGGACCGCAGCAAGGGCCGCCGCCGGATCAGCCGGTGCTGGTGTCCAGCATCGAATTCCAGGGCGCGCGCCCGATGCCGAATTACCCTATGGCTTCGCGCCGCATGCGTGAAGAGGGCCGGGTAGTGGTGCTGGTCGAGATCAATACCCAGGGCCTGGTCGAGCGCGCCACCATCGATGCGTCCTCGGGCTTTCCGCGCCTGGACGAGTCGGCGCTGGCGGCCGCCCGCAAGGGTCGTTTCAAACCTTATACCCGTAATGGCGTGGCCTATCCCGCCAAAGCCAAAATTCCGTTCGATTTCGTCATGAGGAACTGAGATGTCCAACGCACTGCATAGCGCCACCCTGGTGGCGCAGGCGACTACCAGCCCGGCCGCCGCGCCGGCTGCCGCCGCTGCGCCTACCGCCGCTGCGGCCGCGCCCGCAGCCCCACAAGCCGCCCCGGCGCTCGGCGAAGCCGCCCAGCAAGCCGCCGGCGCGCTCCAGCAATCGGCCGACGCGCTGCACAGCGCGGCCGCGGCGCTGCCCGTCGTGCCCGCGCCCGCTCCCGTCGCCCCGCCCGACATGGGCTTTCTGCACTTCGTCGCGCAGAGCGACTTCGTCGGCAAGAGCCTGTTCATCATCCTGATCCTGATGTCGCTGGTGACCTGGTACCTGATCCTGGTCAAGGCCGCCAGCAACGTCAGCATGCGCAAGCGCGCGGCGGACTTCCTGAACAAGTTCTGGAACGCCAGTTCGCTCGAGCAGGTCGAGAACGAAATCGTCACTCACGGCGCGCGCGACCCGTTCTCGCACCTGGCCAGCCACGCCATGCACGCCCGCGCCCACCACAACAAGTTCGGCGCCACCAAGCTGGAAGAATCCGGCAGCAACTCCGACTTCGTCACCCGCACCATGCGCAAGGTCATCGACGAGGAAACCGCCAAGCTGGAAAACGGCCTGACCGTGCTGGCCTCGGTGGGCTCGACGGCGCCTTTCGTGGGGCTGTTCGGCACGGTCTGGGGCGTGTACCACGCCCTGGTCGGCATCGGCCTGTCCGACGGCGTGACCATCAACCGCATCGCCGGCCCCGTCGGCGAAGCGCTGATCATGACGGGCCTGGGCCTGGCCGTCGCCATCCCCGCGGTGCTGGCGTACAACACCTTCGTGCGCAACAACCGCGTGTTCCTGTCGCGCCTGGACGCCTTTGCGCACGACCTGTTCGCGTTCCTGACCACCGGCCAGCAAGTTGCGCTGTCGGACGGCAAGGTGCGCGCCCTGCGCCGCCAGCACGGTAACGGCGCCGCGGCTCAACGCGGGAGCGAATAATGGCTTTTGGCAGCTTCGAGGGGAAAGGATCCGGGAGCCATACGGTTTCCGAGATCAACATGGTGCCGCTGATCGACGTCATGCTGGTGCTGCTGGTGATCTTCATCATCACGGCGCCGCTGCTGGCGCATTCGATCAAGATCAACATGCCCCAGGTGGCCGCCGAGCAGATCGAGGAAGAACCCAAGACCATCGACCTGGCCATCGACGCCAGCGGCGCGCTGTTCTGGGACGAAAAGCCGGTCAATATCGACGACCTGCCCAACCGGTTCAAATCGATCGCCGGCACCAAGCCGCAACCCGAGATCCGCATCCGCGCCGACCAGAACACCCGCTACGAGACGCTGGCCAAGGTCATGGGCGCGGCACGCCGTTCGGGCATGACGCGCATCGGGTTCGTCACCACCCCGCCTGCGAGCGGCGCGCCCGCGGACGAGACGGCTCCTGCCCCGGCCGGGGCTCCCGCCCCGGCGCCGTCCACGCCCTGAACGATTTCCGGCCCGGGGGCGCACTTCGCGCCCCCTTTCTGCCGGGATCGCGCTAGAATCGCGGCATGCGAGTTCTGGTAATCGAAGACGACACCACCCTGGGCCATGCGCTCCAGGAATTCCTGGCCGACCAGGGTTATGCGGTCGACTGGCTGACCGAAGGCGACCGAGTCCTGGGCGCCCTGGCAGGCCAGCCGTATGACCTCATGCTGCTCGACCTCAACCTTCCCGGCATGAGCGGACTGGACGTGCTGCGGCAATTGCGCCAGGACGGCAACCAGGTTCCCGTGCTGATCCTCACCGCCCGCGACGGCCTCGACGACCGCGTCGCCGGCCTGGACGCCGGCGCGGACGATTACGTCACCAAGCCCTTCGAACTGCCCGAGCTGGCGGCGCGGGTGCGCGCCTTCGGCCGGCGCCGCGCCGGGCAGGCGCAGCCCCTGATCGAAGTCGGTCCGCTGGTGTTCGACACCGTCGGCCGCGAAGTCCGCGCCAACGGCCAGCGCCTGTCGCTGTCCGTGCGCGAACTGTCCGTGCTGGAAATGCTGATGGCCCGCGTCGGCCGCGTCGTCACCAAGCGCCAGATCGTGAACTCGCTTTCCGCCTGGGACGCTGATTTCAGCGAAAACGCGGTCGAAGTCTACGTGTACCGCCTGCGCAAGCGCCTGGAAGGCACCGGCGCCAGCATCCAGACGGTGCGCGGCTTCGGCTACATGCTGGATGTCGAAACGGCCTGACGGCCCCAGGGCCCGGCGGCGGACGCCACATGCCGGCCGAGCGCATCCCATCGCCTGAGCAAGGGCACCGCGCCATGACGCAGGAACGCACTCCCAACGCCCCCCCGGCTTCGCGCCCCTTACTTCCCTCCCGCTCGCTCGCGCGGCATCTGGTCATCCGGCTGATGCCGCCCATTCTGCTGCTCGTCCTGCTGGACCTGGCGGCCACCTGGGTCATCACGCACAAGATCGACATGTCGCTCTGGATGCTCGAGGACTTCTTCTGGCTGATGGTGGTGGGGCAGGTCGCGCTGATCGCCCTGTTCACCTGGGTGGTGGTGCAGGGCGTGCGCTCGGGCCTGCGGTCCGTGAATCACCTGTCCGAAGAAATCCGGCAGCGCTCCATCGACGATATGCAGCCGCTGGAAGTGGTGGGCGTGCCGGTGGAGATCGAGCCGCTGGTGACCCACACCAACGATCTGCTGCTGCGCCTGGATGCCTCGCTGGCGGCGCAGCGGCGTTTCATCGGCCACGCGGCGCACCAGCTCCGTACCCCTTTGTCCGGCCTGCGGCTGGAATCCGAATTGATGCTGGCGCGGCCGCTGCCCGACGACGTGCGGGCGAGGGCGGAGCGCATCAAGGCCGTGAGCGACCGCATGATCAGGCTGGGCCAGCAGTTGCTGGTGCTGGCGCGGGCCGACCCCAACGCGCGTCCGCAAGACAGCTTCGTGCGCATCGACCTGTGCGAATGGGTCCGGGCGCATGGCGCCGAATGGTTCCCGCGCGTGCGCGAAGCGCGCTACGAACTCGACCTGGTGGCGCCCGACGCGCCCATCTGGATCGACGCCGATCCCTTGCTGCTGGCCGAACTGCTGGGCAACCTGATCGACAACGCCTTGCGCTACGGCAATGCCACCGGCCGCATCACCCTGATCGTGGGCGCCAATCCACCGTCGCTGACGGTCGAGGACGACGGTCCCGGCATACCGCCCGAAGAGCGCGACCGCGTGTTCGAGGCCTTCTACCGCTCGCCGAGCGCCACGGCTGGCGGCTCGGGCCTGGGCCTGGCCATCGTGCGCGAGATCGCCCATGCGCACGGCGCCTGGTGGAAGCTGACCAGCCGTCCCGATTTTGCCGGCACGCGGCTGTCGGTCGTATTTCCCGGCCCCCGCAAAGGGGCCCAACTCACTCGCCAAGAACCCGCATCATGAGCCAGGACACCGCCGGCGCCCCTTCTTCGAACGGCGCCCATGCGGGCGCGCACGCGCCCTCGTCGCGGGCCGCGCTCATCCTGGGCGCGCTGGGCGTGGTGTATGGGGACATCGGCACCAGCCCCCTGTACACGCTGCGCGCCTGCCTGACGGGCCTGAGCGTGCACACCGACCTGGAACCGCCGCACCTGCTGGGCGTGCTTTCCATCCTGTTCTGGATGCTGATGCTGGTGGTGTCGTTCAAGTACGTCACGCTGGTGCTGCGCGCCGACAACCGCGGCGAAGGCGGCACGCTGGCGCTGCTGGAACTGGCGGTGCGCGCGCGCGAAGGCAAGCTGCGCTGGGTGCTGATCGTGCTGGGGATCTTCGGCGCCGCGCTGTTCTATGGCGACAGCATGATCACGCCGGCGATTTCCGTGCTGTCGGCGCTGGAAGGGATAGGCATCGTGTCGCACCAGCTCGACGATTGGGTGGTGCCGATCGCGCTGGTGGTGCTGGTGGCGCTGTTCATGATCCAGTCGCACGGCACGGGCGCGATGGGCAAGCTGTTCGGCCCGGTGATGCTGCTGTGGTTCGGCACCCTGGCCGTCCTGGGCGGCTGGCAGATCTGGCAGACGCCCGAGGTGCTGGCGGCGCTGAACCCGATGTGGGGGCTGCGTTTCATCGTCGAATTCCCCTGGATCAGCTTCGTGCTGCTGGGCGCGGTGGTGCTGGCGCTGACCGGCGCCGAGGCGCTGTACGCCGACATGGGCCATTTCGGCCGTCCGGCGATCCGCAGGGCCTGGTTCAGCATGGTGCTGCCGGCGCTGACGCTGTGCTATTTCGGCCAGGGCGCGCTGCTGCTGCGCGACCCGGCCGCCATCCGCAATCCCTTCTTCATGATGGCGCCGGACTGGGGCCTGGCACCCCTGGTGGCCCTGGCCACGATCGCGACCATCGTGGCTTCGCAGGCCGTGATCTCCGGCGCGTATTCCGTGACACGCCAGGCCGTGCAGCTCGGCTTCTGGCCGCGCATGCAGATCCTGCATACCTCGGCCATCGAGAAGGGGCAGATCTACCTGCCGCAGGTCAACGCGCTGCTGCTGTGCGCGGTGCTGGTGCTGGTGCTGCTGTTCCAGAATTCCGACAACCTCGCCGCCGCCTACGGTTTCGCGGTGACCGGCACCATGCTGACCACCTCGGTGCTGGCCTTCGCGGTGCTGCCGCGGGGCAGCACGGGCGTGAAGCGCCTGATGTGGTTCCTGGCGCTGGGCCTGCTGCTGATGTTCGACGTGCTGCTGTTTTCGGCCAACGTCTTCAAGATCCACGAGGGCGGCTGGCTGCCGCTGCTGGTGGCGATCGTGGTGTTCACGCTGATGATGACCTGGCGCCGCGGCCGCCGGCTGCTGGCCGACATGCAACAGCGGGACCGGCAGCCGCTCAAGGAATTCATGGCGCAACTGGAGCAGTACCCGCCGTCGCGCGTGCCGGGCACCGCCATCTTCATGACGATGAATTCCGGCAACGTGCCGCCGGCGCTGCTGCACAATCTGAAGCACAACAAGGTGCTGCACGATCACGTGCTGTTCCTGACCATCCTGGTGGCGGACGTGCCCTACGTTTCGCCGGAAGAGCGCCTGTCGGTGCAGAAGATCAGCGCGTCCAGTTGGCAGGCCACCATCACCTACGGCTTCAAGGAAGACCCGGACGTGCCGGAAGGGCTGCGGCTGGTGGCCGAAGCCTATCCGGAGATCGACCTGGAGCCCATGCGCACCTCGTACTTCCTGTCGCGCCAGACCGTGGTGGCGGCGAAGAAGCCGGCATTGTGGCGCTGGCGCCGCGCGGTGTTCTCCTTCATGGCGCGCAATTCCACCCGCAGCACGAAGTTCTTCAAGATCCCGGCCAACCGGGTCGTGGAGATGGGGATGCAGGTCGAGCTGTAGGACGGCGCCGGCAAAGAAAAAACCCTTCTGCATGCATGTGCAGAAGGGTTTTTCGTTGTGAGGACGCCGGGAAGGATTACTTCTTCTTGACGTCCTTCAACTGGGGCAGCGAGGTGCCCGACGAGGCCAGCAGGCCGGTCTTCACGTAGGTGAACAGCTTCTCGCGCGTGTCGACGATGTCGAGGTTGCGCATGGTCAGTTGGCCGATGCGGTCCGCCGGGGTGAAGGGGGCGTTTTCCACCTTCTCCATGGACAGGCGCTCGGGCGCGTAGGTGAGGTTGGGCGATTCGGTGTTCAGCAGCGAATAGTCGTTGCCGCGGCGCAGTTCGATGGTGACTTCGCCGGTGATGGCGCGCGCCACCCAGCGCTGGGCGGTTTCGCGCAGCATGATGGCTTGCGGGTCGAACCAGCGGCCCTGGTACAGCAGGCGGCCCAGCTTGCGGCCGCTTTCGCGGTACTGCTCGATCGTGTCTTCGTTGTGGATGCCGGTGACCAGGCGCTCGTAGGCGATGAAGAGCAGGGCCAGGCCCGGGGCTTCGTAGATGCCGCGGCTCTTGGCTTCGATGATGCGGTTTTCGATCTGGTCGCTCATGCCCAGGCCGTGGCGGCCGCCGATGCGGTTGGCTTCGAGCAACAGTTCGACGGGGTCGCTGTATTCCACGCCGTTCAGGGCGACCGGCTGGCCTTCCTCGAAGCGGACGGTGACTTCCTCGGCCTTGACGGCCACGTCGTCGCGCCAGAACGCCACGCCCATGATGGGCTTGACGATGCGGATGCCGGAGTTCAGGTGTTCCAGGTCCTTGGCTTCGTGGGTGGCGCCCAGCAGGTTGGAGTCGGTGGAGTAGGCCTTTTCGGCCGACATCTTGTAGTCGAAGCCGGCCTGGCGCATGTATTCCGACATTTCCGAACGGCCGCCGAGTTCGTCGATGAAGCGCTGGTCGAGCCAGGGCTTGTAGATCTTCAGGTCCGGGTTGGTCAGCAGGCCGTAGCGGTAGAAGCGCTCGATGTCGTTGCCCTTGAAGGTGCTGCCGTCGCCCCAGATGTTGACGTCGTCTTCCTTCATGGCGGCCACCAGCATCGTGCCGGTGACGGCGCGGCCGATGGGCGTGGTGTTGAAGTAGGTGATGCCGGCGGTCGAGATGTGGAATGCGCCCGATTGCAGGGCGGCGATGCCTTCGGCGACCAGTTGCGCGCGGCAGTCGATCAGGCGGGCCTTCTCGGCGCCGTAGGCCATGGCCTTGCGCGGGATCTCATCGTAGTCGGACTCGTCGGGCTGGCCCAGGTTCGCCGTATAGGCGTAGGGGATGACGCCGTTGTTGCGCATCCACAGGAGCGCCGCGCTGGTGTCGAGGCCGCCGGAAAAGGCGATGCCGACCTTCTGGCCGGTGGGAAGGTTCGGGAGGATAGTGGTCATTGTTTGAAGTGAGACGCCAACAGGACTTTGACAGCAGACTTTGACTGCGGCTAGCCGCCAAACGAGAAAAACGACCCTATTTTAACTCTTTTGACCCGTGGGCCGGGGCGCGAACAGCGCGGGCACCCGGAGCCGGCGTATCAGTTGCGCGGTGGCCGAGGCCAGGCGCGTGGACGGCCGGTGGCGGGCGCTGGCCAGCACCAGGTCGTTGGTGATCGCGGGGCCGTCGATATCGCACAGGGACAGCTCGTGTTCCGCGGCCGGCCCGCGCGCGGCCGAGCGCGGCAGGATCGCGTAGGCGTCGCCCTGGGCGGCCAGTTCCACGATGGTCTGGACGGCGTCCACTTCGACCGCGATCGTCAGCCGCACGCCCTGGGCGCGGCACACGCTTTCCACCAGGGTGCGGATGGCGTTGGGCAGGCTGGGCACCACCAGGGGGTAATCGCCCAACTGCGCCACCGAGATGCGGGCCGGCAGGGGCGGGCGATGCCCGGCGGCGGCCACCAGCACCAGGTTTTCGCGGAACAGCGATTCGTAGGCCAGTTGGGGCGAGGGGGCGGGGTCGTACAGCAGGGCCAGGTCGACCCGGCCGGCCAGCAGCCACTCGCGCACCTGGGCGCTCAGGCCTTCCGCCACCGCGATGGAGGCCTCGGGAAAACCGCGGCGGAACGCCTGGACCAGCGGCGGGGTGAGCACCCGCGCGATGCGCGGCGGCAGGCCCACCACCACCTTGCCGGTGGGCGTCTCGCGCAGGCTTTGCAGGTCTTCCTTGGCGCGTTCGGCCAGGGTCAGCAGGGCGCGGGCGTGTTCCAGGAAGCGCAGGCCGGCCTCGGTGGGCTCGGCGCCGCGGCCGTTGCGGTACAGCAGGTGCTGGCCGAGTTCCAGTTCCAGCAGGCGGACCTGGCGGCTGAGCGTGGGCTGCGCCACGTCCAGCATTTCGGCCGCGCGGGAAAAGCTGCGCCGCTCCGCCACGCGCAGGAAGTATTCGATCTGCTTGAGATCCATAAGGTATTCGGAAATTCTATATCTGAAATCAAAGATATAGCATTGTTGGGCAGGCCGCAATCCGGGACCATGACGCTTTCCCCTCAGGAACCCGCCGTGCCCGATTGCCGTCCTCCGCTTGCGTCGCCGTCCCGCCCCCGCCATGCGCTGCCGCCGGGCGCCTGCGACGCGCATTGCCACGTGTTCGGCCCGGCCGCGGACTTTCCCTATGCCGAGGGCCGCTCGTACACGCCGCCCGACGCGCCGTACGCGGCCCTGGCGGCATTGCACCGGCGCCTGGGCGTGGAGCGCGCGGTGGTGGTGCAGGCCAATTGCCACGGCGCCGACCACCGGGCCTTGCTGCATGCGCTGGCCGCCAGCGGCGGCCGCTATCGCGGCGTGGCGCTGCTGGGCGCGGAAGCCACCGAGGCCGGCGTGCGGCAGTTGCACGAAGGCGGCGTGCGCGCCGCGCGCTTCAATTTCGTGCCTCACCTGGGCGGGGCGCCCGATCCGGCCGTTTTCGACCGCGTGGCGGCGCTGATCGCGCCCCTGGGGTGGCACCTCTGCCTGCACCTGGACGGCGCGATGCTGCCGGAACTGTTGCCCAGGCTGGCGGCGCTGCCCGTGCCGTTCGTGGTGGACCACATGGGGCGGCTGAAGGCGGGCGAGGGACTGGATGCGCCGGCGATGCGCGCCTTGCTCGGCTTGGCGGCGGTGCCGCAGGCCTGGGTCAAAGTGTCGGGCATCGACCGCATCGCCTCGGGCCGGCGGCCGTTCGCCGAGGGCCTGCCGTTCGTGCGCGCGCTGGCGGAGGCCTTGCCCGAACGCTGCCTGTGGGGCACGGACTGGCCGCATCCGAACGTGTCGGGCGACATGCCCGACGACGGCGAACTGGCCGACCTGTTTTTCCAGGCGTGCCCGGACGCCGGTCTGCGCCGGCAGATCCTGGTCGACAACCCGGCCGCGCTGTACGGATTCGAGTAGTTCCCAAGCAATAAAAACATACCCTGGACGAGGAGACATCATGTTCAAGAAAATGCTGACGGCAGGCCTGCTGGGCCTGGCCGCCCTGGGCGCCGCCCGGGCCGAGGGGCCGGTGCGCCTCATCATCGCCTTTCCGCCGGGCGGCCCGGTGGACCTGGTGGGCCGGGTGCTGGCCGAGCAGCTCGGCAAAGAGCTGAAGCAGCAGGTCATCGTGGAAAACAAGGCCGGCGCCAACGGCAATATCGCCGCGGCCTACGTGGCCAAGGCCCCGGCCGACGGCTCGGTGCTGTTCCTGACCAGCGTGGGCGCCGTGTCCATCAGCCCGGCGCTGTACAAGGACCTGCCGTACGACCCGGTGCGCGATTTCGCGCCGGTGTCCAAGGTGGTGAACAACGCCACCGTATTCGTGGTGAACCCGTCCAATCCGGCAGCGGACGCGGCGGACTTCGTCAAGCAATCGCAGGCGGCCGCGCAGTCGGTGGCCATCGGCTCCTCCGGCATCGGCAGCATCCCGCACCTGACGCTGGAGATGTTCGCCGACGCCAGCAAGGCGAACGTGATGCACGTGCCGTACAAGGGCGCGGCGCCCGTCATCAACGACGTGATGGGCAACCAGGTGGCGGGCTTCTTCGGCGACGTGCCGGGGCTGATCGGCCATATCCAGGGCGGCAAGCTCAAGCCCCTGGGGATCGCGGCGCCGACGCGCCATCCGCTGCTGCCGGAAGTCAAGACGCTGGCCGAGCAGGGCATCGCCGGGGTGGAGTCCAACAACTGGTACGGCATCGTGGCGCCGGCCGCCACGCCGCCGGCCACCATCGACAGGCTCAATCAGGCCGTGCGCGCGGCGCTGGGCGCGGAAAGCGTCCGCGCCCGCCTGGAGAAGTTCGGCGCCCAGGCCGCTCCCGGCAGCCCGCAGGAGCTCGCCGCGCTGATCGCCTCCGACCGCGAGAAATGGACCGCGCTGATCCAGCGCAAGAACATCCGTCCGGAGTGAAGCCATGACGATGAGCGCAAGCCGAGTCGCGCCTGTGGTGCCGGGCGCCCGCAGCGAACTGGCCGTGCTGGAGGCGCGCATCGCCGCCGCGCGCGGCCGCATTTCGCCGCTGTATCAGGTGCTGCTGAACAGCCCCGCCGTGGTCGAGGGCTGGGAGGCCATGCTGACCGCGATCCGCCAGAAGACTTCGCTGCCGCCGCGCCTGCGCGAGCTGATCATCCTGCGCGTGGCGACGCTGAACCGGGCGCCTTATGAGTTCGAGGCCCACGTGCCGCACGCGCTGGCCGCCGGCATGCCCGCGGCGCTGGTCGAGCAGTTGCGGGACGGCCCCGAGCCGGCCGGCTTGCGCGGGCTGGCGCCGGGCGAGGCCGAGGTGCTGGCGCTGACGGATGCCATGACCCGCGATATCGAGGTGCCGGACGCGGTGTTCGCGCCGCTGCGGGCACGCTACGATGATGCGCAACTGGTCGAGCTGGCGGCGACCGTCGGCGCCTACAACATGGTGTCGCGCTTCCTGGTGGCGTTGCGCGTCGGGCATTGAAAGGAGAACACAGTGCAGGAAACCGTAATGCTGGTGTCGCTGGGCGAGCGCTTCGACGAGCCGCGAGCCCGGGATTTGGCCCAACGGCTGGCGCAAGGGATGGAGGACGTCCGTGTCTCCGCCTATGCCGCGCTGGACGAGGAAGAAACCTATGTGTACTTGCGCGGGCCCGCCGGCCGCCAGCCCGAGATCCAGGCCCGGCTGGCCGAGAGCTTTCCGGGCGCCCGCGCCCGGATCCTGCACCTGACGCTGGATCTGGCGGGGGCCTCCGCGGGCGAGGACGCGCCCTGGCACTACGTGGTGGAAACCGACGTGCTGCCCGAGGCCGAGGCCGACCTGAACGCCTGGTACGACCGGGAGCACCTGCCCGGCCTGGCCGCGGTGCCGGGCACCGTGCGCGCCGCGCGCTACGAGTGCCGGCACGAAGCGCCGCGCTACCTGGCCTGCTACGACCTGCGCACGCGCGAAACCTTCGGCAGCCCGCCCTGGCTGGCGGTGCGGGCCAGCGACTGGAGCAGCCGGGTGCGCCCGTCGTTCCGCAACACCCGCCGCACCCTGTTCCGCCGGGTTTTGTAGCCTTACTCCACCTGCCCCAGCAGCAGGAATTCCATCAGCGCCTTCTGCACGTGCAGGCGGTTCTCGGCTTCGTCCCAGACGACGCTTTGCGGGCCGTCGATGACTTCGCCCGTGACTTCCTCGCCGCGGTGGGCGGGCAGGCAGTGCATGAACACGGCTTCGGGATCGGCGGCGGCCATCATGTCGGCGTCCACGCACCAGTCGGCGAAGGCGGCGCGGCGCTCTTCGTTCTCGGCCTCGTAGCCCATGCTGGTCCACACGTCGGTGGTGACGAGGTGGGCGCCCTTGCAGGCTTCCATGGGGTCCTTGAATTGGCGCAGCACCTTGTCGGACGGCGTGCCGATGCGCGAGGCCTCGAGCTCGTAGCCGGCCGGGGTGGACACGTGCAGCGTGAAGCCCAGCATCTCGGCGGCGTGCAGCCAGGTGTAGGCCATGTTGTTGGCGTCGCCCACCCAGGCCACCGTCTTGCCGGCGATGGAGCCGCGGTGCTCGATGTAGGTGAAGATGTCCGCCAGGATCTGGCAGGGGTGGAATTCGTTGGTCAGGCCGTTGATCACGGGCACGCGCGAATGCGAGGCGAAGCGTTCGATGCGGGTCTGTTCGAACGTGCGGATCATGACGATGTCGACCATGCGCGAGATCACGCGCGCGGTGTCCTCGATGGGCTCGGAGCGGCCCAATTGCGAATCGTTGGAGGTCAGGTTGATGACCGAACCGCCCATCTGGTACATGCCGGCCTCGAACGACACGCGGGTGCGGGTGCTGGCCTTTTCGAACACCATGGCCAGCGTGCGGTCGTGCAGCGGCATGTGGGGTTCATAGCGTTTGAACTTGTCCTTGATCAGCCGCGCGCGTTCCAGCACGTAGGCGATTTCGGCGGACGAGAAGTCCTTGAACTGCAGGAAATGCCGCAAGGGGCCGTTTTGAGTCGTGGGAGGAGTCATGGTGATATCGCAGGTCATTGGGCCCGGCCAGGCTCGTGGCCCGGGCGGGGCGTTGATTATGGTTGTTCGGCCAGGAATTGACGGATGAGCGGAACCAGGATGGCGACGATGCGGTCGGCCTCGTCGCGGTTCAGGATCAGCGGCGGCAGCATGCGGATGACGCGGTCGCGCGTGACGTTGATGAGCAGGCCGGCTTCCATGGCGCGCATGGCCAGGACGCCGCAGGGGCGGGCGAGCTCTATGCCCAGCATCAGGCCGCGGCCGCGGATGTCGGTGACGCCGGGCGTGCCGGCCAATTCCTTGGCCAGCGCATCTTTCAGGTGGGCGCCCACGGCGTGGGCGTTGTCCAGCAGGTTTTCGGATTCCAGGGCGTCCAGCACCGCGAGCCCGGCCGCGCACACCAGGGGGCCGCCGCCGAATGTGGTGCCGTGGCTGCCGGGCGTGAGCACGCCCGCGGCGGGGCCGGCGGCCAGCATGGCGCCTATCGGCACGCCGCCCGCCAGGCCCTTGGCCAGGGTCATCACGTCGGGCCGGATGTCCGCCCATTGATGGGCGAACCATTTGCCGGTGCGGCCGATGCCCGACTGGACCTCGTCGATCATCAGCAGCCAGCCGCGTTCCGTGCACAGGCGGCGCAGTTCCTGCAGATAGGAAATGTCGGAAGGACGGATGCCGCCTTCGCCCTGCAGCACCTCCAGCAGCACCGCCACCGTGCGCGGCTCGGCGTCGCCGGCGGCGCGCACGGCTTCCAGTTGGTTGTACGGCACCTGGATGAAGCCCGAGGGCAGGGGGTCGAAGCCCTTGCGCGCCTTGTCGCTGCCCGTGGCCGCCAGCGTGGCCAGGGTGCGGCCGTGCCAGGACGAATCCATGGTGATGATGTGGGCGTGCTGGTTGCCGCGCTGGTAGGCGTAGTAGCGGGCCAGCTTGATCGCGGCCTCGTTGGCTTCGGAGCCGCTGTTGTTGAACGCGACTTCCTGCATGCCGGACAGCGCGGCCAGGCGGGCGGCCAGCGCGGTCTGCTGCGGGACTTCGTAGATATTCGAGGTATGGATGACGCGGGCGGCCTGCTCGGCGATGGCGGCCACCAGCTTGGGGTGCGCGTGGCCCAGGCAGGACACCCCGATCCCGGCCAGCGCGTCCAGGTATTTGCGGCCCTCGGCGTCCCATAGCCAGACGCCCTGGCCGTGCGTGAACGATACCGGCAGCCGGGCATAGATATTGGCCAGAGGCGAGCTCATCGCGGATCCTCCTGGGGGTGTGGCGGACCGGGCCGGGGCGGCCTCGGAACCGGGTCCTCTTGCAGACGCGCTTCCCTGGGGGAATCGGCGTGTGAAGGAGGGCAAAGGATCAATCATATACAATTCGCGGCGCAGGGCGCATGTTTGATCACGCCGAAGATCCGGCTTTCGTGAAAGGCGCGCTGTAGTGAAGAACTCATGGCAACTCGCGTCAGACAATTCGTAATTCATGGCGTTACCGAAAGCGGTAGCCGCTTCCGCCCCAGCGACTGGGCGGAACGGCTCGCCGGCGTAATGGCACAGTTCCGGCCCGCCGGCTGTGCCGGAAACCACCTCACCTATTCGCCCTATGTGCTGCCCGTCGTGATCGACGGCGTGCGCGGGATCGTGGTCGATCTGCGTTTGCGCGACCTGGAACCGCTGGCGTACAAGTTCGTGGTGGATTTCGCCCGCGACAACCACCTCAAGACGGAAGAACGCGAAATCTAGGCCCCACAACCCAAAAGCGCCCCGACCGGGCGCTTTTTCGTTGGCGGCCGCCGCACGCCCATCGGGCGCGCGCGTCCCTACGTGCCGTAGCGGTCCAGGATTTTGCGGATGTCGCGCACCCCCGGCCCGTCCGAGGTCAGGAGCGCGCGGGCGGTCACGGCCTCCAGGTGGTGCTCCAGCAGGTGCAGCACGTGCTTCTCGTCGCGCGCGCGCAGGCCGGCGACGATCTCCCGGTGTTCGCTGACCGCGCATTCGCTCGAATGCGGACGGCCGTAGAGCGCCAGGATCAGCGAGCAGCGCGACACGATCTCGTTCACATAGCGGGCATACACCGCATTGCCCGACAGCTCGGCCATCAGGATATGGAATTCGCCCGACAGGCGGATGGATTCGTTCGTGCTGTTGCGCTGGCGGGCTTCCTCTTCCTGGGCCACGTGCTGTTCCAGCCGCGCCAGCCCGGCCTCGGTGATGTGCTGCAGCAGCCGGCGGGCCACGTCCCGCTCCAGGCAGCGGCGCGCCTCGAAGATGTCGTGCGCCTCTTCCAGGCTGGGGCGCGCCACGGCGGCGCCCCGGTTGGGGCGCAGATCCACCAGCCCTTCGCTGAACAGGCGCGTCAGCACCCCGCGGACGATGGTCCGGCTGACGCCGAAGCGCTCGCCGATGATGTCCTCGGGCAGCTTGTCTCCCGGCAGCAGGGCCTGCTCGATGATGGCCCGGCGTAAGTTTTTGTATACGTTTTCGTTGCGACTGATGTCTTTCTTGGCAGGGGCATCTGCCGGCGGCGCGGGGGACGTCATCTTCTTGTTGGCTCCTATGCCTGCGCGCTTTTCAGTGTGTAGGAATTGTCCGGCAGCAGGCGCCGGCGCGCATTTTTCAGGGTGCAGGCAAGCATACTACAACGGCGGATAAGGGTTAGCGATAGCTTGCCGCCCAGGCTGTACGGGGTACATTGGGACCATAAATCGTATACAAATATTTATACAAAAAATCCAAATCATTAAGGAAATGGATTTCTTGTTTGTATACAAATGGAGAGCCCCAACCATGTCCGCAGTACCCGAAGCCCTGGTCCTTCCGCTGCCCGTAGGCGCGCCCTACCGGCTGCTGGTGGTCAACGGCAACACCACCGCCGAACTGACCGGCAGCCTGGCCGCGCAGGCCCGGGCGTTCTTCGGCGATGCCGCCCGGATCCATGCCGTGACGGCCGGGTTCGGTCCCGCCTATATCGCCAGCCGGGCGGAGGCGGCCATCTCGGCCCATGCCGTGCTCGAACTCGTGGAGCGCGAGGCGGCGCAGCCGGGCGCGCCGTTCGACGCCTGCCTGCTCGCCTGTTTCGGCGAACCCGGCATCGGCGCGGTGCGCGAGCGCCTGGGCATGCCGGTCGTGGGCATGGCGGAGGCCTCCATCATGAGCGCCATGCAGCGCGGCGACCGCTACGCCATCGTGACGGTGGGGCGGCGCTGGCCCGGCATGCTGCGCGAGCAGATCCGCCAATTGGGCGTGGAGACGCGTTGCGCCGGCATCCACGCCCTGCCGGGCAACGCGCTCGACTACGTTTCGCGTTCGCCGGAATCGGCGCTGCAGGTCAGCCTGGCCCTGGACGCCGCGGTGGAGCAGGGCGCCGACGTCGTCATCGTGGCGGGCGCCGCGCTGGCCGGCTACCTGCCCAGCCTGCCGCGCCTGCCGGACGTTCCCATCATCGATTCCTACCGCGCCGCCCTGGCGCAGGTGCTTGCCCTGGCGTCCCTGGAGCGGGCGCAGCGGCTGTCGCTGGCCTGCTGATCCGGGCCGCCCGGGCATTTCCGCCTTACCCACCGCGCCGGGCCCGACCCCGGCGAGTTCAGACCGATACACAAGGGAGAGTTGCAGCCATGAAGACTTTGTTCAAGTGGGCCGCCGGGGCCGTGATCGCGCTGTCGGCCGTGGCGGGGGCGTCCGCCGCCAACACGCTGAAGTGGGGCGCCGCCCGCGACCTGGATTCGCTGGACCCGTATTCCTACGGCAGCACCTTCAACCTGGCGTTCCTGAACCATGTGTACGAAGCGCTGATCCGCTACGACGACAAGTTCAACATCACGCCCGCGCTGGCGGAATCCTGGGAGGCGGCCTCGCCCACGGTGCTGCGCTTCCATCTGCGGCGCGGCGTGAAGTTCCACAACGGCGCGCCGTTCTCGGCGGACGACGTGGTGGCGTCGATGACACGGGTGTCGGACGAAGCTTCGCCGCTCAAGGGCAACCTGCCCGCCTTCAAGGCCGTGCGCAAGGTGGACGACTACACGGTCGACATCGAGATGACGCATCCGTATCCGCTGATGCTGAACGACCTGACCAACATCTTCATCTTCAACCGCCAATGGCTGGTGGACAACAACAGCCTGAAGCCCACGGACGCCGCGAAGAAGGTCGAGGGCTACGCCACCCACAACGCCAACGGCACCGGCCCGTTCAAGGTGGAGTCGTACCGCCCGGATACGCGCACCGTGCTGGTGGCGAACCCCGATTGGTGGGACACGCCGCGCCACAACCTGGACCGCATCGAGTTCACGCCGATCGCCTCCGCGCCGACGCGGGTGGCGGCCCTGCTGTCGGGCGACATCAATTTCACCGAGAACGCGCCGCTGCAGGATCTGGACCGCCTGCGCGCGTCCCAGAACGTGAAGGTGCTGGCCAGCACGGAGCTGCGCACGCTGTACTTCGGCTTCAACCTGGGCGACAGGCTGGTCGGCTCCAACGTCACGGACAAGAATCCGCTGAAGGACCTGAAGGTGCGCCAGGCGCTCTACATGGCGCTGTCGCCCGACCTGATCCAGAAGCGCGTGATGCGGGGGCTGTCGCGCACCACGGGCGCGCTGGTGGCGCCGTCCATCCCCGGCTATGCCATCAAACAGGAGGAGCGCCTGCCCTTCGACGCCGCGCGCGCCAGGAAACTGCTGGCCGAGGCCGGCTACCCCGACGGCTTCACCGTGTCGCTGCTGTGCTCGAACGACATGTTCGTCAACGAGGAAGAGATCTGCCAGGCCGCGGCCTCCATGTGGGCGCGCATCGGCGTGAAGGCGACGCTGGCCAGCGGCCCGCGCTCGCTGCAGAACCCCAAGCGTTCGCGCGGCGAATTCGACATCACCATCCATGGCTGGGCCAACGAACCGCAGATCGACGCGCTGTCCATCCTGTTGCAGGTGATGCATACCCGCAGCGGCCCGGCCGGCGTTTTCAACTGGGGGCAGTGGGGCGACGCGGCGCTGGATGCGCGGATAGACGCGGCCGCCGCCGAGATGGACCGTCCCAAGCGCGTGCAGATGATGGAAGACGTGCTGCAGACCCTGCACGACGACGTGCGCTTCCTGCCGCTGCACCAGCAGCCGATGGCCTGGGCCGTGGGCGACAAGGTGGGCGACGTGCTGCAGATGCCGGACAACAAGGCGCGCCTGTGGACCGTGCGCATGCAGTGATGAATGAATCCAATGGGAGCCGCACATGCTGGCGTTCATAGTTAGGCGGGTCTTCAACGCGGCCGGCGTCATGCTGGCGGTGGCGTTGCTGGCGTTCGTGATTTTCCGGTTCGTCGGCGACCCCGTCGACATGATGCTCAACGAGCAGGCCTCGCAGACGCAGCGCGACGAGCTGCGCGAGCGCCTGGGGTTGAACGCGTCGGTGGGCATGCAGTTCGTGCATTTCGTGGCGAATGCCGCGCGGGGCGAGTTCGGCATTTCGTACCGCAACCAGCAGGACGTGTTCGCGCTGGTGGCCGAACGCTTTCCGGCCACCTTCGAACTGGTGCTGATGGCGACGCTGCTGTCGCTGGTCATCGGGGTGCCGCTGGGCGTGCTGACGGCCATCTACCGCAAGTCGCGCGCGGCGCAGGCGCTGCAGTTCGTGTCCATCCTGGGCATCTCGCTGCCGAGCTTCGTGGTGGGGATCATGCTGATCCTGATCTTCTCGGTGCAACTGGGCTGGCTGCCCGGCTTCGGACGCGGCGACACGGTGAAGATAGGCGGGTGGTCCACCGGGCTGCTCACGCCGTCCGGGCGCGCCGCGCTGGTGCTGCCGTCCATCACGCTGGCGCTGTTCCAGATCACGCTGATCATGCGGCTGGTGCGCGCCGAGATGCTGGAAACGCTGCGCACCGAATTCATCAAGTTCGCCCGCGCGCGCGGCCTGCCCGACCGGGTGGTGCATTTCCGGCTGGCGCTGCGCAACTGCCTGATGCCCGTCATCACCGTGACCGGCATGCAGATCGGCAACCTGATCGCCTTCGCGCTCATCACCGAAACGGTCTTCCAGTGGCCGGGGATGGGCCTGCTGTTCATTCAATCGGTCATGTTCGTGGACATTCCCGTCATGGCCGCCTACCTGGTGATCGTGTCCTTCATCTTCGTGGCGCTGAACACGCTGGTGGACATGATGTACGGCGTGGTGGACCCGCGCCTGCGCAGCCAGCACGTCAAGGGAGGCGCCAATGCTCACTAGACCTTTTGCCTCGACCGGCCGGGGCCGGCTCGCCCGGTTCCTGCACAGCGACCTGTGGTGGAGCCTGCGGCAGGACTACGTGGCCATGGGGGCGGGCATCGCGCTCATCGTCGTGGTGCTGCTGGCGGTGTTCGCGCCCTGGATCGCGCCGCAGAATCCCTACGACCTGGCCCAACTGGACCTGCTGAACGCGGAGCTGCCGCCGGTCTGGGAGGAGGGCTCGGATCCGCAATTCCTGCTGGGCACGGACACGCAGGGCCGCGACGTCTGGTCCGCCATCCTGTACGGCTCGCGCATGTCGCTGGTGATCGGGCTGGCCACGGTGGTGCTGTCGCTGGCGATCGGCCTGCTGGTCGGACTGGCGGCGGGCTATTTCGGCGGCTGGATCGACAACGCCCTGATGCGGCTGGGCGATACGCTGCTGAGCATTCCGACCATCCTGGTCGCGATCCTGGTGACGGCGGTGTTCCGCCAGTTGCTGCCGCCCGGCCTGCGCGAAACCCTGTCGGCGGTGATCCTGATCCTGGCCATCTCCATGACCAACTGGGTGCAGTACGCCCGCACGGTGCGGGCCTCGGCCCTGGTGGAGCGCGGCAAGGAATACGTGCAGGCGGCGCGCCTGATCCGGGTGGGCCCGCTGCGCATCATGCTGACCCACATCCTGCCCAACACGCTGACGCCGGTCATGGTGACCGCCACCCTGAACCTGGGCCTGGCGATCCTGGTCGAGGCCACCCTCAGCTTCCTGGGCGTGGGCATGCCGCCCACCGAGCCCTCGCTGGGCACTCTGATCCGGCTGGGCAACCAGTTCCTGTTCTCGGGGCAGTGGTGGGTCGTCGTGTTCCCCGCGCTGTACCTGAGCCTGATCGTGCTGGTGGTGAACCTGCTGGGCGACTGGCTGCGCGACGCCCTGAATCCCCGCCTGCGCTGAGCGCGGCCCTTCAAGAGTAGAACCATGGAAAACGCAACCCTGTATACCCGAGTCCGCCCCGCCGGCGGCGAGATGAGTTCCGTGCTGGTGCAGGACGGCCGCATCCAGGCGCTGGGCGGTCCGGCGCCCGAGGGCGTGCCGGTCGTGGACGGCGGCGGCGCCATCCTGCTGCCGGGCCTGATCGACGCGCACGCGCATCTGGACAAGACCATGTACGGCATGCCCTGGTACCGCAACGAAGTCGGCCCGCGCCTGATCGACAAGATCGAGAACGAGCGCGCCGAGAAGAAGCGCCTGGGGATAGACCCGTACCGGCAATCGGCCCGCCAACTGGTCATGTCGATCGGCGACGGCACCAGCCACATCCGCAGCCATGTGGACGTGGATACGGACATGGGCCTGGCGGCGATCGAAGGCGTGATGCGCGCGCGCGAACGGTACCGGGACCAGATCGACGTGGAGATCGTCGCGTTTCCGCAGAGCGGGCTGCTGATCCGCCCGGGCACGCTGGCGCTGATGGACGAGGCCCTGCGCATGGGCGCCGAAGTGGTGGGCGGGCTGGACCCGGCCGGCATGGACCGCGATCCCAAGGGCCACCTGGACGCCATCTTCGGGCTGGCCGAAAAGCACGGCAAGCCCATCGACATTCATCTGCACGAAGCGGGAGAGCTGGGGGCGTTCTCGATGCAGATGACCATAGACCGCGTGCTGGCGCTGGGCATGCAGGGCAAGGTCACGCTGTCGCATGCCTTCTGCCTGGGCATGCCCGACACGCAGGCGGTGCAGGCGCTGACCGAAGGCCTGCTAAAGGCGGGCGTGCACATCATGACCACCGGCTCGGCTTCGCGGCCCGTGCCCAATGTGGCGCGGCTGCATGCGGCCGGCGTCACGGTCTGTACGGGCAACGACGGCATGCGCGATACCTGGGGCCCTTACGGCAGGCCCGACATGCTGGAGCGCACCATGCTGGTGGGCCTGCGCAACAACTTCCGCCGCGACGACGAACTGGAGCTGGCGCTGCACGTGGCCACCTACGGCAATGCGCGCGTCATGGGCCTGGCGGACTACGGCCTGGCGCCGGGTTGCCATGCCGACTTCGTGCTGGTGGAGGCCGAGACGGTGGCCGAGGCCGTCGTGTCGCGCCCGGTGCGCAAGCTGGTCGTCAAGCGCGGACGCGTGGTCGCGCGCGACGGCCGCGCGCTGGCGGAGGCGCCGTGATGAGCCCCGTCCAAGGGCCCGTGCTGCTGACCGCCCGCTGGGTGGTCGGCCACGAGAACGGCCGCCATTGCCTGTACGAGAACGGCGAAGTGGTGTTCGAGGGCGACCGCATCGTCTACGTCGGCCACCGCTATCCGGGGCAGGCCGCACAGCGCCGCGATTACGGCCGCGCGCTGATCGGGCCGGGCTTCGTGGACCTGGACGCGCTGTCCGACCTGGACACCACCATCCTGGGCTTCGACAATTCGCCCGCCTGGAAGAAAGGCCGCATCTGGCCCGAGAGCTACATGCGGCAAGGCCCGTACGAGATGTACACGGCAGCCGAGCTGGCTTTCCAGAAGCGCTACGCCTTTGCCCAACTGATCAGGAACGGCATCACGACGGCGCTGCCGATCGCCTCGCTGTTCTACCGGGAATGGGGCGAGACCCGCGACGAGTTCCTGTCCGCGGCCAACGCCGCCGGCGAGCTGGGCCTGCGCGTGTACCTGGGGCCGGCCTACCGCAGCGGCCACACCTACGTGGACGCGGGCGGCAGGATCCGCTGCCATTACGACGAGCCGCGCGGCATGGCGGGCCTGGCCGAAGCACTGGCGTTCGGCGACGAGATCGAGGGCCGGCACAATGGCCGCGTGCGCGCCATGCTGTCGCCCGACCGGATCGAGACCTGCACGCCGGCGCTGCTGCGCGCGTCCGCCGCCGCCGCGCGCGAGCGGAATATCCCGATCCGCCTGCATTGCTGTCAATCGCGGCTGGAGTACGACCTGGTGCTGGAGCAGCACGGCATGAGTCCGCCGGAATGGCTGCAAAGCCTGGATTTCCTGTCCGAGCGCGCCCTGCTGCCGCACGGCACTTATGTGTCGGGCTCGCGCCATATCGAACGGCCGGGGCGCGACCTGGAGATCATCCGCGACGCCGGCGCCAGCATCGTGCATTGCCCGCTGGTGTCGGGGCGCCATGGCGCCACGCTGGAATCGTTCGCGAGCTACCGCAAGTCGGGCGTGAACATCGGCATGGGCACCGACACCTGGCCGCCCGACATGGTGCTGAACATGCAGGTGGGGATGGTGCTGTGCCGGGTGGCCGATGCGTCGGCCGCGGCGGTGCGGTCCGAGGACTACTACGACGCCGCCACGGTGGGCGGCGCCGATGCGCTGGGGCGGCCGGACCTGGGCCGGCTGGCCGCGGGCGCCAAGGCCGACATCGTCGTCTTCGATTTCTCGCACGATCGCAACGGCCAGATGATCGATCCGATCCAGACGCTGATGGTGAGCGGCAGCGGGCGCGACGTGTCGCAGGTCGTCATCGACGGCCGCTTCGTCATGGTCGACGGCCGGATCCCCGGCTTCGACGCGCGCCTGGCGCAAGCGCAGGCGCAGACGCAGTTCGACGGACTGATCGCCCGCTATCCCGACCGCACGTGGGAGCATCCCCCGGTGGACCAGATCTTTTCCTCCAGCTATCCGCGTCCCGCAAGGAGCCCGACATGATGGCAGCCCTCCCCAGCGCCGCGCCGCCGGCGTCCGTCCGCCCGCCGACCCTGTCGGTGCGCGGCCTGTCCGTGGAGTTCCCGACCCGCCACGGCGTGCTGGTCGCCACGCGCGACATCAGTTTCGACATTCTTCCCGGCGAGATCCTCGGCATGGTCGGCGAATCGGGCGCGGGCAAATCCCTGACGGGCATGGCCGTGATCGGCTTGCTGGAGCCGCCCGGCCGGCTGGGCGGCGGCGAGATCCATCTGGCGGGCAGGCGCATCGACAACCTGCCGCTCAAGGCGCGCCAGCGCCTGCGCGGCAAGGAAATCGGCGCCATTTTCCAGGACCCGCTGACCAGCCTGCATCCGCTGTTCACGGTCGGCGACCAACTGGTCGAGACCATCCGCCACCACGACAGGGTCTCGGCGCAAGCGGCGCGCCAGCGGGCGCTGGAACTGCTGCTGGCGGTGGGCATCCCGGCGGCGGACAAGCGCATCGACCACTATCCGCACCAGTTCTCCGGCGGCATGCGCCAACGCGTGGTGATCGCGCTGGCGCTGGCGGCGCGGCCCGCGCTGATCATCGCCGACGAGCCCACGACGGCGCTGGACGTGTCCGTGCAGGCGCAGATCACCGCGCTGCTGCGCCGCCTCTGCCGCGAGCAGGGCACCTCGGTGCTGCTGGTGACGCACGACATGGGCGTGATCGCCGAGACCGCCGACCGGGTGGCGGTGATGTACGCGGGCCGTATCGTCGAGATCGGGCCGGTGCTGGACGTGCTGCGCCGCCCGGGCCATCCGTACACACAGGGCCTGATGAACGCCATTCCCGGCCTGCGCCAGCGCGCGGCCCGGCTGAATCAGATCGACGGCGCGATGCCGCGCCTGCACGCCATGCCGGACGGCTGTGCGTTCCACCCGCGCTGCGCGATGGCGGGACCGCGCTGCGCACAGGAGCGGCCGCCGCTGGCCGCGTCCCCGGCCGGGGCCACCGTCAGCGCCTGCTGGCTGCACCAAGAAGGAGCCGCTCATGCCGCATGACGACGATGTGCTGCTGCGGGCCGACGACCTGGCCTGCTGGTTCGATGTCTCGCCGCCCTGGCTGGAACGCACGCTGTCGCGCCAGCCGGCGCAGACCCTGAAGGCCGTGGACGGCGTGTCGCTGTCCGTGCCGCGCGGCGCCACCCTGAGCATCGTCGGCGAATCCGGCTGTGGCAAGTCCACGCTGGCCAAGCTGCTGGTGGGCCTGGTGGCGCCGACCCGCGGGGCCTTGCGCTACGGCCGCAACCGCAAGGGCGGGACGCTGCACCCGCAGATGATCTTCCAGGATCCGTACGCCAGCCTGAACCCGCGCTGGCGCGTCGGCAATATCGTGGCCGAGCCCATCCTCACCCTGGGCCTGCGCGCCACGCCGGCCGATACGCGGCGCCGGGTGGACGAGCTGCTGGAACTGGTGGGCCTGTCGGCCAGCGACGCCGGCCGCTTTCCGCACGAGTTCTCCGGCGGCCAGCGCCAGCGCATTTCCATCGCGCGGGCGCTGGCCACGGAAGCGGAATTCCTGGTCTGCGACGAGCCGACCTCGGCGCTGGACGTGTCGGTGCAGGCGCAGATCCTGAACCTGATGGGCGACCTGCAGAAGGAGTTCGGGCTGACCTACGTGTTCATCAGCCACAACCTGTCGGTGGTGCGGCATGTGTCGGACAGCGTGGCGGTGATGTACCTGGGGCGCATCGTCGAACAGGCGCCCGCCGACCAGCTATTCGATGCGCCGCGGCATCCTTATACGCGGATGCTGCTGGATACGATTCCGGATCTGGACAATCCAAGGCGCGACCGGGAGCCGATGGGCGGGGAAGTGCCCAACCCGATCCAGCCGCCTTCCGGGTGCACGTTCCATCCGCGTTGTGCGATGGCGAGGGAACAATGCAAGGCGGAGGCGCCGGCGGTTGCCGGGAGCGGCGGGCGGCAGTTGCGGTGCCATGCCGTCAATTGGGAGGTGGAGCGGGCGGCTTGATTTTTCGTCATGCGTTTTGCGGGAGGGCTTCTTCTTTAGACGCCTGGCGTGGCGGGGGGGCGCGGGGGAAGGGTGACTTTGCTGCGGGGGGTGTCAGACACCCGGGAACACTTGCCCGAGTTTGAAGATCTGCGCGTAAGGGTGTCAGACACTGACTGGCGTGCGGCGCGTCTCTGCCGTCTAGTGTCTGACACCCGTACGAGATGGGGGTACGGATTGAAGAGGTCTTGCCGGGTGTCTGACACGAGGGAGGACGACTTTGCTGCGGGGTGTCAGACACCCCCGGAACGCCCTGCCAAGTTTGAAGATCTGAGCATAAGGGTGTCAGACACTTGGAGCGTAAGGGTGTCAGACACTTGGGCGCGCCGCGTCAACGCCGGTGCCGGATGGGCGGCGCGCACGGGTGGGCAGGCGCAAGCTGTCGTTCGCGGGGGAGTGTCATAAATTTTGTGTTTGAGGCCTAACATGTCGCTCAAGGAGCATGTATGGCTACCAAGAAAAAGACGCCTCTTCGGGAATTGCCGGCGATACCGGCGGAGTTGTTGGATCAATTTGTTAAAGGCCCGATGACCGCCGAGGCGGTGCAGGACCTATCGATGGCGTTCAAGAAGGCGCTGATCGAACGGGCGTTGGGCGCGGAGCTAGGCCACCATCTGGGCTATCCCGCGGGTGGCGAGCGTCCCGAGGATGCCACCAACCAACGCAACGGCAAGAGTCGCAAGACGGTTCTGACCGATGACGGGCCGCTGCGGGTGGAGATCCCGCGCGACCGCGACGGCAGCTTCGCGCCGATCCTTATCCCCAAGC
>Ga0222420_100167_pt1 | contig 96679 bp, 92 predicted proteins | sample 3A2ome_FD_182470 | JGI IMG/M metagenome (GOLD analysis project Ga0222420, IMG submission 182470) | Enriched microbial communities from leaf-cutter ant dump, University of Wisconsin, Madison, United States - 3A200A (version 2) | ecosystem: Environmental > Terrestrial > Nest > Insects nest > Nest...
AGCGCGATGCCGCTGGTCGATTCACCGGTCAGCGTGGCTTCGAGCGTCAGGCTCTCGCGGCCTTCGAAGACGGTGTCATCGGTGGTCGGAACCGTGACGACGATGCCGCCCGTGGTGCCGGCCGGAACGGTGATGCTGTAGGTGCCGTCGGGGTTGGTGGTGACGTTGACGGTCGCGCCACCGATGGTGACCGTCGGCACGCCCACGTCGTCGGCTTCGATCTCACCGCCCAGCTTGAAGGTCAGCGTGGTGTCGGCATCGACCGGCTTGGTCAGCGCCACATTGAAGACGGCGTCGTTGCCTTCGTTCACGTCACCGGCGTCGGAAACCGTGATCGCGGGCACATCTGCGCCGGGACCGTGATCGTCGACGATCACGGCATTGCCGGTATCGGTGATGCCGCCGGGCAGGGCCACGCCACTGGCTGACTCGCCCGTCAGCGTGGCTTCGAGCGTCAGGCTCTCACGGCCTTCGAAGACCGTATCGTCGGTGGTCGGGACGGTGACCACGATACCGTCCGTGGTGCCGGCCGGTACCGTGATGCTGTAGGAGCCATCCGGATTGGTCGCGACGACCGCGGGTTGGCCGCCAATGGTGACCGTGGGCACGCCCACATCACCAGCTTCGATCTCGCCGCCCAGCTTGAAGGTCAGGGTGGTGTCGGCATCGACCGGCTTGGTCAGCGCCACATTGAAGACGGCATCGCTGCCTTCGTTGACGTCGCCCGCGTCGGAGACGGTCAACGACGGTACATCGGCACCCGGGTTCGGGTTGGTCGGATCGGTGCTTTCAGTGTCGACGATGGTGGCGCTGCCGGTGTCGGTGATGCCGCCAGGCAGGGCCACGCCGCTGGCGGATTCACCCGTCAGCGTGGCTTCAAGCGTCAGGTTCTCACGGCCTTCGAAGACGGTGTCGTCCGTCGTCGGAACCGTCACGACGATACCGCCCGTGGTGCCGGCCGGGACTGTGATGCTGTAGGTGCCGTCGGGGTTTGCCGTGACAACTGCGGGTTGACCGCCAATGGTGACGGTGGGGACGCCGACGTCATCAGCCTCGATCTCGCCGCCCAGCTTGAAGGTCAAGGTAGTATCGGCGTCGACCGGTTTGGTCAGCGCCACATTGAAGACTGCATCGCTGCCTTCGTTCACATCGCCGGCGTCGGAGACGGTGAGCGACGGAACGTCGGCACCCGGATTCGGGTTGGTCGGATCGGTGCTTTCGGTGTCGACGATGGTGGCGCTGCCGGTGTCGGTAATGTCGCTGGGCAGGGCGACGCCGCTGGCCGATTCACCGGTCAGCGTGGCTTCGAGTGTCAGATTCTCACGGCCTTCGAAAACCGTATCGTCGGTGGTCGGAACGGTGACGACGATGCCGCCGGTCGTGCCAGCGGGAACCGTAATGCTGTACGAGCCATCGGCGTTGGGGGAAACGGTGACGCTGACGCCACCGATGGTGACGGTGGGTACGCCCACGTCGTCGGCTTCGATCTCGCCGCCCAGCTTGAAGGTCAAGGTGGTATCGGCGTCGACCGGTTTGGTCAGCGCCACATTGAAGACCGCATCGCTGCCTTCATTGACATCGCCCGCGTCGGAGACGGTGAGCGACGGAACGTCGGCACCCGGATTCGGGTTGGTCGGATCCGTGCTTTCAGTGTCGACGATGGTGGCGCTGCCGGTGTCGGTAATGTCGCTGGGCAGGGCGACGCCGCTGGCCGATTCACCGGTCAGCGTGGCTTCGAGTGTCAGATTCTCACGGCCTTCGAAAACCGTATCGTCGGTGGTCGGAACGGTGACGACGATGCCGCCGGTCGTGCCAGCGGGAACCGTAATGCTGTACGAGCCATCGGCGTTGGGGGAGACGGTGACGCTGACGCCACCGATGGTGACGGTGGGCACGCCGACGTCGTCGGCTTCGATCTCGCCGCCCAGCTTGAAGGTGAGGGTGGTGTCGGCATCGACCGGCTTGGTCAGCGCCACATTGAAGACCGCATCGCTGCCTTCGTTGACATCGCCCGCGTCGGAAACGGTAAGGACCGGCACGTCGGCGCCGGGGCCTTGGTCATCGACGATGACGGCATTGCCGGTGTCGGTGATGCCGCCAGGCAGGGCGATGCCGCTGGCGGACTCGCCCGTCAGCGTGGCTTCGAGCGTCAGGCTCTCGCGGCCTTCGAAGACGCCGTCATCGGTGGTCGGGACCGTGACGACGATGCCGCCGGTGGTGCCGGCCGGAACCGTGATGCTGTAGGAGCCATCCGGGTTCGTCGTGACGACTGCGGTGGCGCCGCCGATAGTGACCGTGGGCACGCCCACGTCGCTGGCCTGGATTTCGCCGCCCAGCTTGAAGGTCAGGGTGGTGTTGGCGTCGACCGGCTTGGTCAGCGCAACGTTGAAGACCGCATCGCTGCCTTCGTTCACATCACCGGCATCGGAGACGGTCAGCGATGGCACATCGGCGCCCGGGTTCGGGTTGGTCGGATCGGTGCTTTCGGTGTCGACGATGGTGGCGTTGCCGGTGTCGGTGATGCCGCTTGGCAGGGCGACGCCGCTGGCGGATTCGCCCGTCAGCGTGGCTTCCAGCGTCAGGTCCTCACGGCCTTCGAAGACCGTGTCGTCGGTGGTCGGAACCGTGACCACGATGCCGCCGGTGGTGCCGGCGGGAACGGTGATGCTGTACGAACCATCGGCGTTGACGGTGACGGTAACAGGGGAGCCGCCGATGGTGACGGTGGGCGCGCCCACGTCATCGGCTTCGATGTCGCCACCGAGCTTGAAGGTCAGCGTGGTATCGGCGTCGACCGGCTTGGTCAGGGCGACATTGAAGACCGCGTCGCTGCCTTCGTTCACATCGCCGGCGTCGGAAACCGTAAGGGCCGGTACGTCGGCGTCCGGACCTTGGTTGTCCACGATGACGGCGTTGCCGGTGTCGGTGATGCCGCCAGGCAGGGCGATGCCGCTGGCGGACTCGCCCGTCAGCGTGGCTTCGAGCGTCAGGCTTTCGCGGCCTTCGAAGACGCTGTCGTCGGTCGTCGGGACCGTGACGACGATGCCGCCGGTGGTGCCGGCCGGAACCGTGATGCTGTACGAGCCATCGGCGTTGGCGGTGACGGTAACAGGAGAGCCGCCGATGGTGACGGTGGGTGCATCGACGTCATCGGCTTCGATCTCGCCGCCCAACTTGAAGGTCAACGTGGTATCGGCATCGACCGGCTTGGTCAGCGCGACATTGAAGACGGCATCGCTGCCTTCGTTCACGTCGCCGGCGTCGGAGACGGTCAGCGACGGCACATCGGCGCCCGGGTTCGGGTTGGTCGGATCCGTGCTTTCGGTATCGACGATGGTGGCATTGCCGGTGCCGGTGATGCCGCCTGGCAGCGCTACGCCGCTGGCGGATTCGCCCGTCAGCGTGGCTTCCAGCGTCAGGTCCTCACGGCCTTCGAAGACGCTGTCGTCGGTCGTCGGAACCGTGACGACGATGCCGCCGGTGGTGCCGGCCGGAACCGTGATGCTGTACGACCCATCGGCGTTGGCGGTGACGGTAACAGGGGAACCGCCAATGGTGACGGTGGGCACACCCACGTCGTCGGCTTCGATCTCGCCACCGAGCTTGAAGGTCAGGGTGGTGTCGGCATCGACCGGCTTGGTCAGCGCCACATTGAAGACGGCGTCGCTGCCTTCGTTCACGTCGCCGGCGTCGGAGACGGTCAGCGACGGCACATCGGCGCCCGGGTTCGGGTTGGTCGGATCCGTGCTTTCAGTGTCGACGATGGTGGCGCTGCCGGTGTCGGTAATGCCGCCGGGCAGGGCGACGCCGCTGGCGGATTCCCCCGTCAGCGTGGCTTCGAGCGTCAGGCTCTCGCGGCCTTCGAAGACCACATCGTCAATCGTGGGCACGCTCACCACGATGCCGCCGGTGGTGCCCGCGGGCACCGTGAAACTGTAGGTGCCGTCGGCGTTGGCGGTGACGGCGACGCTGACGCCGCCGATGGTCACGACCGGCGTGCCGATGTCGTCGGCCTCGATCTCGCCGCCCAGCTTGAAGGTGATCGTGGTGTCGGCGTCGACGGACTTGGAGAGCGAGATGCTGAAGTCGGCGCTGCTGCCTTCGTTGACGTCGCCGGCATCGCCTACGCTGAGGGCCGGAATGTCCGCGCCGGGATTGGGGTTGGTGGGATCCGTGCTTTCGGTGTCGATGATGGTGGCGGTGCCGGTGTCCGAGATCCCCGGGGGCAGTTGGGTGCCGTTGGCGGCCTGGCCGCTGAGGGTGGCTTCCAGGGTCAGGCTTTCGCGGCCCTCGAAGGTATCGTCGTCGATGGTGGGCACGGCCACCACGATGCCGCCCGTTACGCCGGCGGGGAGCTGGAAGCTGTAGGTGCCGTCCGCGTTGGCGGTCACGGTGACGGCCACGCCGCCGATGGTGACGACGGGCGTGCCGACGTCGCCGGATTCGACCTGGCCGCCGATTTTCAGCGTGATGGTGGTCTCACGATCCAGATCGATCGTATTGCCCAGGCTGATGTTGAACGTCGCCGTCCCGCCTTCGTTCACCGTGCCGGCATCGGAGACCGAAATCGTCGGCACGTCGAGCACGCCGGTCACGGTGACGGCCACCGTCGCCGTCGAGGTGGCGCCGGACGGATCGGTAATCGTGTAGGAAATGGTGGAAGTCGCGGTCTCGCCTTCTCCCAGCGATTTGTAATCGCCGTTGGGCTCGAAGACGTACGATCCGTCGGGATACACGGTGAACACCCCGCCGTTGGATCCCGGTACGGTGATGCCGGCATTCGTCATCGGCCGGCCGTTGACGGACACCAGCGTCAGCGCGTCGCCATCGGGATCGCTGTCATTGGCAAGCAGATTGCCGCGGACCGCGTCGTCCTGGCGGGTGGCGAGGGCATCGTCCAGGGCCGACGGCGGCGCATTCCCTGCCACGGCGCCACCATCGTCGTCTTCCCCCGCGCCCGTCCCGGACAGGCGCGGCAGCACGTCTTCGCCGCGGGCCGGGTTCGGATAGGCCAGGTCCAGCGGGCTGGTGGTTTCCAGGATGCGGGCCAGGCGCACGAAGCTGCTGCCGCCGGCATCGCCGCCGCCCGCCACGATGGCGGCGGTGGGATCCAGTTCGTCGAAGGGGTCGCGGCCGTCGCGCAGGGCGGCCAGGAGGCGGTCGGAGTCGGTGCCGGTGGGAGGAGCCACCGCGGCTTCGGACGGATCGGCCAGCGGGCCGGCCATGTCGCCGTTCACGGCGACTTCGCGGCCTTCGCCGATGACGATCGGCATGCCGTCGCCCACCTGAAGGGAAACCGTGGCGCCCGAGGCCGTGACGACCTCGCTGCCGGCAGGGACTTTGCTACCTTGATGCAGTTCGGTCAGGGAACCGTCGCTATTGCGTATCCACGCGCGACCGGAGATTTCGTTGACGACTGCAGGTGAGGAGTTGGCCATGTTGGTTCCGTTTCAGGGAGTTATCCAAGATGGCCAGATACTAGATGGCGCCGTGGGCGCGGGATATTGTCCTCAAGGACAGTATCAGGAGGGGATTTTTACCCGGCTGTCGGAGGGAGCGGAAATGCCGTGGACCAGCAGCGCGAGCTGCAGGCGGTCGGTTACGCCCAGCTTCTCGAAAACGGCCGACAGGTGGGCCTTGACCGTGCGTTCCGTAATACCCAGCGCCTCTGCGATCGGCGCGTTGGCCTGGCCGTTGGCGGCATAGCGCGCCACCGTGATTTCCCGTTCGGTCAGCAGGCCGCCGTCCCAGGAATGCGTGTCCTGGGTGCGTTCGGCGACCAGCTTGAGCAGCCGGGATACCAGCGACCTGCCCATCCAGATGCCGCCCGAGCCCACGACTTCCAGGGCCTGCGACAGCGACGCCGCGGGCGCATAGCCATGACAGTAGCCGTGGGCGCCGGCGCTCAGCACGCGGGTGCCTTCCTCGTCGTTCGGGCTGGGGCTGGCGACGACCACGCGCATGTCCGCCAGGGTGGCGGCCCAGGTGGGATCCTGCCAGGAGGGCAGCCTGGGCAGACCGGTATCCAGCACCGCCAGCGTACGACCCTGCTCGCGCCAGCGCTGCAGGTCGGCGAGACCGCGGCCGCGGGCAGCCAGCCAGCGCGCCGGATCCAGGGCGCGCCAATGCTGCCACAACAGGTCGTCGTGCGTAATCAACAGGACAGGGACAGGTTTCATAAAGCCTTGCAACCCTCCTTTAACGTTCGGTAAAGGCATTCGCCTTGGCACGCAATATGGGCTTGAGCAGGTACTGCAATACCGTGCGCTTGCCCGTCAGGATATGAACCTCCGCCACCATCCCGGGGATGATGGGCAACAGTTTGTCGCCTACCGTGCTGCGGTCCGTGCGGACGCGCACCACATAATAGGAATTGCCTTTGTCGTCGGTCACGGTGTCCGCGCCGATCTGTTCCACCTTGCCCGCCAGGCCGCCGTAGATCGCGAAATCGTAGGCGGTGAATTTGACTTCAGCCTCCTGGTCGGCGTGCAGGAAGCCGATGTCGCGCGGCTGGATCCGCACCTCGAGCAGCAGGGTGTCGTCCTTGGGCACGATTTCGATGATGTCCTTGCCCGGCTGCACCACGCCGCCGACGGTGTTGTTGAACAGCGTCTTGATGGTGCCGCGCACCGGCGCGCGGACCTCGGCCAGCTTGACGCGGTCCGCCAGCGCCAGCTTGCTCTGGCGCAGGGTCGACAGCTTGGTGTTGGTCTCGGACAGTTCGCTGCGGGCCTGGTTGCGGATATTGAGTTCGGTTTCCTGGATCTTGCTTTCCGCTTCCTTGATGGAAGCCTGGAAGCGGTCGATCTGCGCTTCCGCGCCTTTCTGTTCGCCGCAGAACCGGGCCACGTCGCGCTGCAGGCGCAGCAGGTCGACTTCGGAAACGGCACCGCTCTTGAGCAGTGGACGGGTTACCTGCAGTTCGCGCGAGGTCAGGCCGCAACTGGTCGCGGCCTGGTCGCGCTTGGCGATCGTTTCGCGCAGGTCTTCCTGGCGCTGCTTGAGCTGTTCGCGGGCGACGTTGACCGTGGCGTTCAGCTCGGTGGTGCGCGCCTGCCACGCATTGCGTTCCATTTCCACCAGGCCGGGCGCCTGCGCAAGCGCTTCTTCCGGCGCGACGAAGGGTTCGCCGGTGGCCAGCGCCTGAAGGCGGGCCGCCCTGGCGAGCAGCGACAGGTATTCGGCGTTGTTCTCGCCCAACGACGATGCGAAGCGGGTGGGATCGATCCTCAGCAGGACCTCGCCGGCTTCGACCTCCTGTCCGGGCCGGACCAGGATTTCTTCGACGATGCCGCCGTCCAGGCTCTGGATGATCTGGACCTGGCGCGAAGGCACGACCTTGCCTTCGCCCCGGACGACTTCATCGATGCTGCCGGTGCCGGCCCAAAGAAGCAGTCCGCCGGTGGCAAGCAGGCTTGCCCAAAGCAGGATGCGCGAGCCCCGGGCCTGCGATTCATGGATGACCCACTCGGCATTGCCGACATAGTCGGAGCGGCGCCGGGGCTTGCCCTTCTGGGCGCCGTCCAGCAGGAGGTCGAAAAAGAACACGAAGACGTTGCGCAGCTTGCGCCACAGGGTTCCAAACAGGCCATGCCTGGTTTCGGCCGGATTGTTAAGCATGGTTCGCTCAGCCTCCGCGTCCGACGCGTCCTTGACGCAGGGCTTCGACGACCTGTTCCTTCGGGCCGTCGGCCACGATGTGGCCGTTGTCGATCACGATGAGCCGGTCGACCAGATCCAGCAACGCGGTGCGATGAGTAACCAGCAGGATCGTCTTTGTCTCGCTGGCCTCGCCCAGGCGCTTGCGCAACTGGGCTTCGCTCTGGTGGTCCATATTGCTGCTGGGCTCGTCCAGCAGCAGGATGGGCGGATCGTTGATCAGGGCCCGGGCCACCGCGACCGACTGGCGCTGGCCGCCGGAGAGGGACTCGCCGCGTTCGCCTATCACCATGTCGAACCCGTTGGGGTGCAGGTTGGCGAAGTCGGAGACGCCGGCCAGGTTGGCGGCCGCCAGGATGCTGGCGTCGTCGGCGTAGGGCGCGCCCATGGCCAGGTTGTGCTTCAGGCTGCCATAGAAAAGCAGCGGATCCTGGGGCACGTGCCCGATCGCCCGGCGCACGTCGGCCGGATCGATCTGGCGCACGTCGACGCCGTCCAGCAGGACCGCGCCTTCGGTGGGCTGGTACAGCGCCAGCGCCAGTTTTTCCAGCGTGGTCTTGCCTGAACCGATGCGGCCGATGACGCCGACTTTCTCGCCCGGCTTGAGCTTGAACGACACCTTCTTCAGCGCCGGCTGCGCGGCGCCCGGATAGGTGAAGGTCACGTCGCGGAACTCGAGGCCGCCGTGGAAGACGGGACGATGCAGGAACTCGGCCTCGGCCGGGCGCTCGACCGGCAGCTTCATATAGTTGTCGATCGAGCCCAGCGACGTGCGCGCGTTCTGGTATTGCATCAGCAGGCCGGCCACTTGGCCCAGCGGCGCCAGGCAGCGGCCCGCGATCATGGACGCGGCGATGATGCCGCCCATGGAAATGGCGGATTCCTGCGCCTGGTACACGCCGATGATCACCACGGAGATCGACACCATTTGCTGCACGGCCTGGACGAAGCCGACCGTGGACGACGAAATCAGCTTGAGCTTGCCGCCGGTCTGGGCGATGTATTCCGTGGCGCGTTCCCAATTGCGCTGGATCGAGCCCTGGGCGTTGAGGGTCTTGACGGCTTCCAGGCCGGTCAGCGCTTCCACCAGGGTGGCGTTGCGCTGCGACGAGGCCTGGAACGACGCCATGGTCAGCGATTCCATGCGGGCCTGCGCGGCCAGCGACACCAGCAGTATCAGTACGATCGCGACCAGCGGCGGCAGGATCATCCACGGGGAGATCCACGCCAGCGCCAGCAGGAAAAGCAGAATGAAAGGCAGGTCGACCAGCGTGGTGATGGTAGCCGAAGCGATGAAGTCGCGGATGGATTCGAACGAGCGCAGGTTGGCCGCGAAGGATCCGACCGATACGGGCCGGCCTTCCAGCCGCAGGTCCAGCACCCGTTCCATGATCTGCGCCGACAGGCGCACGTCGACCCGCTTGCTGGCGCTGTCGACCACATGCGAGCGGGCCGTGCTCAGGATCATATTGAAAATCACGACCAGCGTGATGCCGATGGCCAGCACCCAGAGCGTTTCGACGGCGTTGTTGGGCACGACGCGGTCATAGACGTTCATCGTGAACAACGGCATGGCCATTGCGAAAATATTGATCAGCAGGGCTGCGATCAGGGCGTCGCGGTACAGGCGACGGTTCTCCATGATGGCGGCCCAGAACCAATGGCGCTCGCGCACCTTGGCCACTTCGGGCGCGCGCGCGTCGAAGCGGAACTGCGGGCGCACGAAGCACACCAGCCCGGTGTACTGCGCGGCGAGCTCGCCGGCGTCCATTTCCATCGAGCTGCCGCCCAGTTCGGGGTGGCTGACGACATACTTGTCGCCGTCTTTTTTCAGCAGCAGGCAGGCGCGTTCGCCGTGCAGCAGCAAGATCGCGGGCAGCAGGTCCTGCGAAATGCCGTCCAGCGTGCGCTTGACCACCCGCGCGGACAGTTGCGCGCGCGCGGCCGCGCGCGGCAGCAGGGCGGGCGTGAGCCGGTGTTCTTCCAGCGGAAGGCCGGAGGACAGCGCCTGGGCCGTGGCCGTCACGCCGTGCAGGCGGGTGATTTCGACCAGGCAGTCGAGCAGCGGATCGTCGTGCGCGGCGCGGGCATCCGCGCGCCACTCCCGGGCAGCCAGTTCAGATAACTTGTCCATCTTCGTCATCCAGCAGGTCCAGGTGTTCCGACAGCCGCGCCCGCTGCTGCTTGCGCTGGGTAAGTTTTTGTTGAGCCTGCACGGGCAGGTCCGTCATGCGCAAGGTGCCATTGGCGATCAGCGCGTCGATCAGGTCTTCCAGGACGCGGACGAAGTCCGCGTCCAACTGCGAGAAGTCTTTACCCTGTTTCGGCATGGGGTCTCCTTGCGCCCGCGGGCGTTCAGGGCTTGGCGCTGGGCGCGTTCACCGGTATGAACGTGGGCGGCAGCGCGCCTTCGTTGTATTGCACGCGCACCGGCGCCAGGCGGGCGGCGTCGGGAACCGTGGAATTGCAAAGCTTGATCACTTCGTCGGAAACCACCAGCTTGCCGTTTTCCTCGGGCATTTCGTTGCGCGCCGGCTGCAACGCCAGGGCGGGCAGCAACTGGTGCGACAGCGCCAGCCAGCGGTATTGCGCAAGTTGAAGGTCATACAGGGCGTTGGTCAGGGCGCGGCGCGATTCGAACAGTTCGTTCTCGGTGTCCAGCAAGTCCAGCAGCGAACGCTGGCCGATCTGGAATTGCTGGCGATAGGCTTCGCGCACCTTGGTGGTGGCCACTTCGTGGTCGCGCAGGAAGGGCAGCTTCTGGTTCAGGCTGACGACGTTGTTCCAGGCCACGGCCAGGTCCTGCTGCACGTTGCGGCAGGTGTAGTCGCGGATATCGCGCGCGGCATAGGACTGCGCGGCGGTCTGGCGCACGCGGGCGGAATCGGCGCCGCCGCGGTACAGGTTGTAGCTCATGACGAGCTGGACGCTGGAGCTCTGGATGTCGCGGTTCTGTGGCGTCGGGTCGTTCTGGTCGCGGCCGGTGGAGGCCACGAACTCGAACTTCGGGGAGAATGCGCCCTTGGACGACGCCACGCCGGCTTCGGCCGCCTGCAGGCCGGCCTGCTTGGACAGGAAGCTGGGGTTGCGGCGCAGCGATTCATTGAAGTCGGCCGGCTTGACCGGCAGCTTGCCGCCGATGTCGGGCGGCGGCTGCATCGATTCGGGGGGCAGGGCGCCCGTCACGCGCTGGAAGCGCTGCTGCACGTCCAGCAGGTTGGCGGTTTCGGTCATCAGGTTGGTCTGGGCCAGCGCCAGGCGGCCGCCGGCCTGTTCCAGGTCGACCCGGCGGCCCACGCCCGACTCGGTGCGCTCGTTGATCTGCTTGAGCGTTTCCTCGTGCAGGGAATAGTTCTGGCGGGCCAGCAGTTCCATGTCGCGGTAGCGCTGCAGGTCGACATAGGCCTGCACGGCGGCAAGCGCGGTGCTGTCGCTGGTGGCCAGCAGGTCGTAGAACTTCGCCAGTTTGTCGAAGCCCGCCTGTTTGACGTCATTGCTCGTACGGAAGCCGTCGAAAATCAACTGCCGCAACTCGACGCTGTAGCCGGGACGGCTCCAGTCCTGCGAACCCACGCCGGGCACGTTGTTGCGGTACTCGCGGCCCACATAGCCTTGCGCGTTGACCTGCGGGAAGAAGGCCCCGCGGGCAACGTTCTGGCCTTCCAGCGACGCCTGGAAATCATGGTACTTGGCCTGGATTTCCGGGTTGCTCAGCAGGGTCTGCTCGACGATCTGGTTCATCGTGACCGCCGGTTGCGTCGCAGCCGAAGCGGAGGACTGTGCAAATGCCGCAGGACCGAATGCCAGGGCAAGGACCGAAGTCGTGCTTTTGAGCAAAAACGAAGCCATAGTGATTATTCGCGAGTCGAGTTGAGGATGAATGGCCGCCATATTGTGTGGAAATGTCAGTTTTGACGAGTCAATATTTGTTAATACTTGACTAAGTTTCCAATGCGGTTTTTCAAGATTCGTCGCGCATCATCCCCTAATTTGATCGAATTTGCACGAATTTCGCGTTGATGAGGATTAATATGTTGATTTAATTCTGGTTTAATGCCGATTATTTCGTTTTATTTCGTAAGCGCTCCGATTTAACCGTTGCGCGATTATATCGTTTTGATAATTTTGTATCTTTTTTGTATGCCGAATTTGTATCCGCGATTATTTCGGCGACAACGTACGGACCCATCGCGGGCAGCCTGATTTCCGGCCCGTTCATGCATCCAGCATGGTAGTGCTGGTACTGGTATATCTGCTGCGGTTGTACTAGGTTCAGAGCCTGTGCATAATTCCCTCATGCCGCAGTGGCCGGCGCGGGAGCGATTTGCTTTCAACCGCGCGAGGCACGAGCCGGATTGTTTATTTGCAGAGCGCATCCATGGCCCAAACCCTTTACGACAAACTCTGGGACGCCCACGTCGTCCACCAGGAATCAGACGGCACCTGTCTGCTCTATATCGATCGCCACCTGGTGCATGAAGTCACCAGCCCCCAGGCGTTCGAAGGCCTGGCGATCGCCGGCCGCAAGCCGTGGCGCACGGGCGCCAACCTGGCCGTGGCGGACCATAACGTGCCCACGCTGAATCGCGCCCAGGGCATCGACGATCCGGTTTCCCGCCTGCAAGTGGATACGCTGGATTCCAACTGCGAGAAATACGGCATTACCGAATTCCGCATGAATGACCTGCGCCAGGGCATCGTGCACGTGATCGGCCCCGAGCAGGGCGCGACCCTGCCCGGCATGACGGTGGTTTGCGGCGATTCGCATACCAGCACGCACGGCGCGCTGGGCGCGCTGGCCTTCGGCATCGGCACGTCCGAAGTCGAACACGTGCTGGCCACCCAGACGCTGCTCATGAAGAAAGCCAAGAGCATGCTGATCAAGGTCGAGGGCGAGCTGCCCTTCGGCTGTACGGCCAAGGACGTGGTCCTGCACATCATCGGCATCATCGGCACGGCCGGCGGCACGGGCCACGCCATCGAGTTCGCCGGCAGCACGATTCGCTCGCTGTCGGTGGAAGGCCGCATGACGGTCTGCAATATGGCCATCGAGGCCGGCGCCCGTTCCGGCATGGTGGCGGTGGACGACAAGACCATCGAATACTTCCGCGGCCGTCCCTTCTCGCCCACGGGCGTGCTGTGGGACCAGGCGGTCGGCTACTGGCGCACGCTGCACACCGACGAAGGGGCCAAATTCGACTCCGTGGTCGAGGTCAACGCCCGCGACATCAAGCCGCAGGTCACCTGGGGCACGTCGCCGGAAATGGTGCTGCCGGTGGATTCCCGCGTGCCGGACCCCGATCGCGAAAAAGACGACGTGCGCCGCAGCGGCATGGAGCGCGCCCTGCAATACATGGGCCTCAAGCCCAATACGCCGCTGACCGATATCCGCGTGGACCGGGTATTCATCGGTTCCTGCACCAACTCCCGCATCGAAGACCTGCGCGCCGCCGCCGCCGTGGCGCGCGGCAAGCACGTGGCGTCCAATGTGCGCCAGGCCATGGTGGTGCCGGGTTCGGGCCTGGTCAAGCAGCAGGCCGAGCGCGAAGGGCTGGACAAGATCTTCATCGAGGCCGGCTTCGAATGGCGCGAGCCGGGCTGTTCGATGTGCCTGGCCATGAACGCCGACCGCCTCGAACCCGGCGAACGCTGCGCTTCCACCTCGAACCGCAACTTCGAAGGCCGCCAGGGGCAGGGCGGGCGCACGCACCTGGTCAGCCCGGCCATGGCCGCCGCCGCCGCGGTGGCCGGCCATTTCGTCGACGTCCGCACGTTCCGTTAAGCGTCAAGCACCGAGTACCGACATCATGCAAGCATTTACCACTCACGAAGGCCTGGTCGCCCCGCTCGATCGCGAAAACGTCGACACGGACCTCATCATCCCCAAGCAGTTCCTGAAATCCATCAAGCGCACCGGCTTCGGGCCGAATCTCTTCGACGAGCTGCGCTACCTGGACCACGGCGAACCGGGCATGGACAACAGCAAGCGTCCGCTGAATCCGGATTTCGTGCTGAACCAGCCGCGCTACCAAGGCGCCTCGGTGCTGCTGGCGCGCAAGAACTTCGGTTGCGGCTCCAGCCGCGAACATGCGCCGTGGGCGCTGACGCAGTTCGGCTTCCGCGCCATCATCGCGCCGTCCTATGCGGACATCTTCTTCAACAACAGTTTCAAGAACGGCCTGCTGCCCATCGTGCTGTCCGAGCTGGAAGTGGCGCGCCTGTTCGACGAAGTGAAGGCCTTTCCCGGCTACAAGCTGCGCGTCGACCTCGACCGGCAGGTCGTGGTGGCGGCGGACGGCCGTGAAATGGGCTTCGACATCGAACCCTTCCGCAAGTACTGCCTGCTCAACGGATTCGACGACATCGGCCTGACCCTGCGCCAGGCCGACAAGATCCGCGCCTTCGAGGCGGAGCGCCTGGCCCGCCATCCGTGGCTGGAAAGCCGCCCCATCGCCTGACGCCCACCTTATTTCCGATTACAGGATCGTTTTTGTATGACTCACAACATCGCAGTCTTGCCGGGTGACGGCATCGGCCCCGAAATCGTCGAACAGGCCGTGCGCGTCCTGAAGGCGCTGGACGTTTCCTTCGACATCAAGGAAGCGGCCGTGGGCGGCGCGGCCTTCGACGCGTTCGAGCATCCGCTGCCCCCGGCGACGCTGAAGCTCGCCCAGGAATCCCATGCCGTGCTGTTCGGCGCCGTGGGCGACTGGAAATACGACAGCCTGCCGCGCGAGTTCCGCCCGGAACAGGCCATCCTGGGCCTGCGCAAGGCGCTGGGCCTGTTCGCCAACCTGCGTCCGGCCATTCTGTATCCCGAACTGGCCAGCGCCTCGTCGCTGAAGCCGGAGGTCGTGTCCGGCCTGGATATCCTGATCATCCGCGAGCTGACCGGCGATATCTATTTCGGCACGCCGCGCGGCGTGCGCTCGTCGCCCGACGGCGCCTTCGCCGGCGAGCGCGAAGGCTACGACACCATGCGCTACGCTGAATCGGAAGTGCGCCGCATCGCGCGCATCGGCTTCGAATCGGCCCGCAAGCGCAACAAGAAGCTGTGCAGCGTGGACAAGGCGAACGTGCTGGAAACCTCGCAATTCTGGCGCGACAACGTCATCGAAGTCGCGCGCGACTATCCCGACGTGGAGCTGTCGCACATGTACGTGGACAACGCCGCGATGCAGTTGGTGCGCAATCCGCGCCAATTCGACGTCATCGTGACCGGCAACCTCTTCGGCGACATTCTCTCGGACGAGGCGGCCATGCTGACCGGGTCGATCGGCATGCTGCCGTCGGCGTCGCTGAACGCCGGCGGGCAGGGCCTGTACGAACCCAGCCACGGTTCCGCGCCCGACATCGCCGGACAAGGCATCGCCAATCCGCTGGCCACCATCCTGTCGGCCGCCATGCTGCTGCGCTATTCGCTGGACCTGGCGCCCCAGGCCGACCGCATCGAGGCCGCCGTGCGCCGCGTCCTGGCCGAGGGCCTGCGCACCGCCGACATCTTCGAGCCGGGCACGACCAAGGTCGGCACGGCGGAAATGGGCGACGCGGTGCTGAAAGCCCTGGCCTGATACGCCCCTTGCCGGTAGAGGGCCGCCCGGCGGGCGGCCCTTTGCTTTTCCTGTTGCCGGCGTGCCGCGCAAGCCTGCCGCGCCTATTGCGGCCCCTATTTTTTCAAGCTGCGCCGCAACATCTCCCCGTGCATTCTGATAAATTGTTGAATTGCACGGCTTTTTCTTCCACGGACCTTGTCTCCACCTTTATAGAGCGATTGAAATGAATCAAGCAGTAGGCCTTGTCGGCTGGCGCGGTATGGTCGGCTCGGTGCTCATGCAACGCATGCGCGACGAGAACGACTTCGCACTGATCGAACCGGTTTTTTTCTCCACCAGCAATGCTGGCGGCGCTGCGCCCACTTGGGCCGACGGCGCGGGCCCGCTGCAGGACGCCTACGACATTGACGCTCTGAAAAAACTGCCGATCATCGTGACGGCCCAAGGCGGCGACTACACGTCCGAAATCTACCCGAAGCTGCGCGGCGCGGGCTGGAACGGCATCTGGATCGACGCGGCAAGCACGCTGCGCATGGCCGACGACGCCATCATCGTGCTGGACCCGGTCAACCGCCCGGTCATCGACGCGGCGCTCAAGCGCGGCGTGCGCAACTTCGTCGGCGGCAACTGCACCGTAAGCTGCATGCTGATGGGCCTGGCCGGCCTGTTCAACAACGATCTGGTCGAATGGATGACGACCATGACGTACCAGGCGGCTTCGGGCGGCGGCGCGCAGCACATGCGCGAACTGCTGACCCAGTTCGGCGAGATCAACCAGTCGGTCAAGCCCTTGCTGGACGACCCCGCGTCGGCCATCCTCGAAATCGACCGCGGCGTGCTGGCCAAGCAAAAGGATCCGGCGCTGCCCCATGAGCATTTCGGCGTGCCGCTGGGCGGCAACCTGATTCCCTGGATCGACAAGGACCTGGGCGACGGGATGTCCAAGGAAGAATGGAAGGGCGAGGTCGAGACCAACAAGATCCTTGGCCGCGGCGCCGCCTTCGGCACGCCCGCCACGCCGATCGACGGCCTGTGCGTGCGCATCGGCGCGATGCGCTGCCACAGCCAGGCGCTGACCATCAAGCTCAAGCGCGACCTGCCGCTGGACGAAATCGAGTCGCTGATCGCCCAGGGCACGCAATGGGCCAAGGTGGTGCCGAACACCAAGGAAGCCACCGTTGCCGCGCTGACGCCGGTCGCCGTGACCGGCACGCTCGACATCCCCGTGGGCCGTCTGCGCAAGCTGTCGATGGGTTCGCAGTACCTGGGCGCGTTCACCGTGGGCGACCAACTGCTCTGGGGCGCCGCGGAGCCGCTGCGCCGCATGCTGCGCATCGCGCTGGCCGAGGCCTGATGCCGTGCCGGGCGGCGCAGGACGCCGCCCGACCTTGCGGGCAAGACAAGCAGGGGCACCTTCGGGTGCCCTTGTCGTTTGCGCGGGCTAGGCGATATGTGGCGGATGCGCATGCCAGCGAGCGCCGGCGCGCCTTTCAGGTTTGTGAAATGCGCCCGATCCATTACACTTTTCCGGTGAATTGGTGCCGGTTCCCGCCCGTCGGACGTGAATTTGCGCCAGCCCGTAATTCGACTACAAGAACGGAATTCCAGCTTATGACCCAGCGTTCGCGCCAAGTGAAGCATGCCCGCCGTTTGAAAGCCCTGCAGTGGGCGATTGCGTTGGCGATTGGCTCAAGCGTGTGCGGTTCCGCGATGGCCATGCGCGTGGGGCATTCGCGGGTGGTTTCCGTGCCGGGCGCGCCGCTGCAGGCGGTGGTGGGATTGCAGGAACTGACCCCCGACGAAGTGTCCTCGCTGAAGGTGTCGGTGGCGGACGAAGCTGCCTGGCAGCGCGCAGGCCTGAAGCCCCCGGTTCCCTTGGCCAGCATGGTGGTGCGCGTCGAAGACGGCATGGACGCCACGCGCAAGAACCTGCGCGTGCGGGCCTCGCAGCCGCCGGCCAGCGGAGCGGTGGACCTGCTGCTGGACATCAGCTCCAGTTCCGGGCAGCGGCAGGTGCAGGTCAGCATCCTGGTGCCGCTGCGCGGCACCAGCGCCGACACGACGCCGGCCTCGGTCGGAACGCCGACCCGTTCGGGCGCCGCCCGCTCGGTCAATGTGAAGTCCGGGGACAATCTTTTTTCCATCGCCCAACGCAACGCCGTGCCCAATGCTTCGGTCTACCAGATGCTGGTGGCGCTGTGGCGCGCGAATCCCGAGGCGTTCATCCAGAACAATATGAACCTGGTACGCGCGGGGACGAAACTGGCGATCCCGGATGCGGCCACCGTGCGCGCGGTCGATCCGGCCGAGGCGCGCAGGATTTTCAACGAGCATGCCGAGGCTTTCGCCAAGTACCGTTCGCGCATCGGCGCGGCGTCCGCCGCGAATCCCTCTGTGGTGCAAGGGCAGGGCGGGGCCTCGGGCAGCGTCGCCCAGCCCGGCGACACGGGCGTCGCCACGGCCGCTCCGCCCCAGGACCGCGTGCGCCTGTCTGCCGGCCTGGCCCCGGACAGCGCGGCAGCTCAGGCCGAAGCGCAAGCGGACGCCCGGACTTCCAGCCAACGCGCCATGGCCGACGTCCAGGGGCGTGTGGACCAGTTGCAGAGCAACGTCGATGACCTGAACAAGGCGGTCGGACAATTGGGAGCCGCGGGCGCGTCGGGCGGCGCAGCGGGCACGCCGGGGGCCGCAGGTACGCCGGGAGCGGCAGGTACACCGGGAGCCGCAGGCACGCCGGGAGCGGCAGGTACGCCGGGAGCGGCAGGCACACCGGGAGCAGCAGGCACGCCGGGAGCCGCCGGTACACCGGGAGCAGCAGGCACACCGGGAGCAGCAGGCACACCGGGAGCCACGGGCACGCCGGGAGCCACGGGCGCGCCGGGAGCCACGGGCGCGCCGGGAGCCACGGGCGCGCCGGGAGCCGCCGGTACGCCGGGAGCCGCAGGCACACCGGGAGCCGCCGGTACGCCGGGAGCAGCGGGCACACCGGGAGCCGCCGGTACGCCGGGAGCAGCGGGCACACCGGGAGCCACCGGTACGCCGGGAGCCGCAGGCACACAGGGAGCAGCCGGTACGCCCGGAGCCATAGGTACACCGGGAGCCGCAGCTACGCCGGGAGCCGCAGGCACACAGGGCGCAACAGGCGTCCCAGGCGCGGCGGCTTCCTCGGGCGCGGCCTCCGCCGACAAGCCCGTCGGTACCCCGCCGAACAAGGACAGCACGTCGGACATGCCAGGCTGGCTGGCCGACAATCTGCTCGTCATCGTCACCGCCGTGCTGGCGCTGCTGGCGTTCGCCATCGCGTGGCTGTTGCGCCGGGCCGGCGCCCGGCGCGGAGACGACGACGAGGAGACCTACGCCTATAGTGAGCCGGCGCTGGACACGGCAGCGCTGAACCGCAAGCTCAATAGCATCAATCTCGACCTGGACGAACCGCCCACGGACGAACCGCGCCGAGTCGGCGGTCCACAGGTTTGATACATGTCTAGAGTTGCATTGGGGCTGGCGTATGACGGCTCCGCATGGCAGGGCTGGCAGACGCAGCCGCATCGGCAGACGGTGCAGGATACGCTGGAAGACGCCCTGGGAAAATTTTGCGGTATCGAAGGATCCGTACCCACGATATGCGCGGGCCGCACGGATACCGGCGTGCACGGCGCCATGCAGGTGGTCCACCTGGACACCGAACTTGATCGGCGCATGGAATCCTGGGTGCGGGGCGTGAACGCGTTTCTTCCGCCCAGTATTTCGGTCCAGTGGGCGCAACCGGTATCGGATGATTTCCATGCGCGGTTCTCGGCGCGCGCGCGCACCTATGTCTATGTGCTGTGGCGCGGCCGGGTGCGTCCGGCGCTATGGGCGGGCCGGGCTGGCTGGTGTTTCCAGCCATTGGACGTGGACGCCATGCGCGCCGCGGCCCAGGCATTGCTGGGGGAGCACGATTTTTCCAGTTTCCGTTCCTCGCAATGCCAGGCCAAGCATCCGGTGCGCCATTTGCAGCGGCTGGATATCGATGAACGCGGCCCGTTCCTGGTGTTTACGCTGAAGGCGAACGCCTTCCTGCATCACATGGTGCGCAATATCATGGGAGCGTTATTGCAGGTCGGGCAGGGCAGGGAATCCGTCGATTGGATGGCCCAGCTCCTGTCGTGGCGCGACCGCAAGCGCGGCGCGCCCACGTTCGCGCCTGACGGCTTGTACCTGTCCGCCATTGATTACCCCGAGGAGTTCGGGCTGGACGAGCTCGACGGGGGATCGCAGTTGCTGTCGCCGTTTACTCAAACCTATTAGGGAAGCCGCCGGCGACGGCGACGCCTTTCCCGCCCGATGGAGGCCCTTTGCCATGCAACGCCGCGCGTTTTTGAAACAGACCGCCTTGGGAGCCGCCGCCGGCGGCGCCGCGCGGGCGGCCCCGGTTTTCGCGCAGGATGCTCCTACGGTCGCATGGCGGTTGGCTTCCAGCTTTCCCAATGAATCGCCCACGCTGTTCGCCGGCGCGGAAGACGTCGCCCGCTATGTGGCCGAAGTGACGGACGGGCGGTTCAGCATCGAGATATTCCCGGCTGGCGATCTGGTGGAGGCGGGCCAGGTGCTGGAGGCCGTGCAGCATCGCGTGGTCGATTGCGGCCATACGGCATCGACCCGCTATTTCGATACGGATCCGGCGCTTTGCTTCGATGCCGGCGTGCCGTTCGGCCTGAACACGCGGCAGATGAATGCCTGGATGACCCAGGGCGAAGGCCTGGCGCTTACGCGCGTGCTGTTCGGCAAGTACAACATCCTGAACTTCCCCTGTGGCTATACCGGCGCCCAGATGGGCGGCTGGTTCCGGGGCGAAATCAAGACCGTCGACGATTTGCGCGGACTGAAAGTGAAGGCCGGCGGATTCGCGCGCCACGTGTTGGCCCGGCAGGGCGTGACGCCCGTCGAGGTGCCGGTGGCGGAAACCTATGCCGCGCTGGAGCAGGGCGTCGTGGACGCGGTGGCCTGGATCGGCCCCTACGACGACGAGAGCCTGGCCCTCTACAAAGTGGCGAAGAACTATTATTTCCCGGGATGGTGGGCCGGCACCTTGCAGTTGTCGCTGTACGTGAACCAGGACGCCTACGACGAACTGCCCAAGCCCTACCAGTCCGCCCTGGCGCTGGCGTGCCGCATGGCCACGGGCAACATGATCGCGAAGTACGACGCCGGCAATCCGGACGCGCTGCGCCGCCTGGTGTCGCGCGGCGCCCAACTGAAGGCGTTTCCCAGGCCGGTCCTGCAGGCAAGCTACGAAGCGTCGCTGGCCGCCTATAAAGAGATGAGCGCCAAGGACCCCATGTTCAAGAAACTCTACGAGAGCATGGCCGCGTTTCGAGACAAGGAAGTTCCCTGGTTCCGCCTGGCCGAAGGCAGTTTCGACAATCTGGTCGCGGCCTTGGGCCAACCGGCTGCGTAGGTGCGCCGGATATACTGATTGAACCCGTCGCGCAGGGCGACGAAGCAAGTGATGAGTTCCATGCGCACACGCATCAAGATCTGCGGATTGACCCGCGAACAGGATATCGACGCCGCCGTCTCGGCGGGCGCCGATGCGATCGGTTTTGTCTTTTATGCCAAGAGCAAGCGTTACGTGAATGCTGTGCGCGCCGCGCAACTGCGGCGCATGGTGCCGGCCTTCGTCGATGTGGTGGCGTTGTTCGTGAATCCGGCCCAGGACGAGGTGCAGGCGGTGCTGGATCAGGTCGGCCCTGAATTGCTGCAGTTCCATGGCGACGAAACGCCGCAGGACTGCGCCCATTACGGGCGCCGCTTCCTGCGCGCTTTCCGGGCCGGCGCGCCCGGCCTGGAAACGGCGGAAAACCTGGCGTCCACCTGCCGCGCCTACGGCGAAGCCGCGGGCTGGCTGTTCGACAGCTACAGCGCTGGCTACGGCGGCAGCGGACACGGCTTCGACTACGCCCTGCTCGACGACGTTAAAGCCGATCCGATCTCGCGCCCGCTGATTCTCTCCGGCGGGTTGAACGCCGAGAACGTGGGCCAGGCCGTGCAGTTGCTGAGGCCTTGGGGGGTCGATGTCAGTAGCGGAGTCGAGGTCGAGCAAGGAATAAAAAGTTCTGATAGAATCTCGTTCTTCGTTTCCGCGGTGCAAGCCGCAGACGCGAGATTGAAGAGTGAAGCAGTGCTGATGAATAAGCAGCATTGAGTAGTGTGGAAATTGCGTGGGCCCATAAGCCCGGCGGCATTAAAAAGCCGCAGGAAAACGCAATGAAACGTGCAAAAAATCCTCCAAGACGATTTGCACAGTTCAAAAAAGCACTATATAATTCTTCTTCTTTGCAGGCGGTTAGCTCAGCTGGTTAGAGCGCCACGTTGACATCGTGGAGGTCGTTGGTTCGATTCCAATACCGCCTACCAAATTCCTGCAAAGTGCTGTCAAGCACGGCAAAAAGAAAGCCGCTAAGCTAATCGCTTAGCGGCTTTTTTCATTTGCCGTGAATTTGGGAATGAGGCCGGGGACGAACGCCGTTGCGGCCAGCTTTGCGCAGGGCCGGAACAAGCGCCTATTTCACGCGCTTATGGGCTACCGCCACGGCCACGGTGCCGTCCGGAAGACGGTATTTTCCGTCGCGAATCCAGGTCACCGGCTCGCCCGTAGGCAATGAGCAGATGTATTCCGGCTGCGGCGGGGCCGTCGCGCTGCGTTTTATGACTAAGCGTCTCTCCACGCGGAGGGTGGATCGATCGGGTAGCTTGACGATCACATCTGACAATCGCGTGCCTAAGGCCATGATGCTTCTCTCCTAGGCTGTGCGCCGGTGCCGGGTCCGGGGCGGATCCGGCAGGGGCGACGCCGTTTCCCTTGGGCCTTTCACCTTTAGCACCGGCCGTGGCGGGCAAGCATCCGTCGTCAGGGGTATGGCGTGCCGGTATCTCAGCCTTGCACGCTGGATTCGCAGGTTTCTTCGCTTTGCGTTGGCGGCGGCCGTCTCCGGCTGCCCTCGCTTATCCATCCGTCCTCCCAGGCATCGACCTTCGCTCGCCATTGGGAGGGAGATTCGCCTGTGTGGCCCGGCATGGCGTTCGCTTTGAGGTAGGGGCAATCCCACAAAGTCAATCCTTGGCGGGCGGCCAGCGCCCCCTGCGTTCGGATGTCGTCCTGCATTTCCACGCCCTCCAAAAGTAGCGATCGGATGGAGAGTATGAAATGTATTGATATGAGTGTGCAATAGTGTTTCAGTGCTGGGTCTTATGGTGCTGCGCTACTGCTTCGCATCGGCGCAAAAAAACGCCCGTGGAAGACGGGCGCCTAAGGAGTGTGCGCGAATGACAAGTCCGCGCGGGAAACTGCCAGCAAATCGCGTGCCGAACGGGGCTTACTCTGTCCCACAATGAAAACGCCCCGGCCGGTTAAAGGCGGGGCGGTTGTTCAGCGCTTGCGCTGCCTGCACAGGGCGCGAGAGCCGGGCGCCTACTGCGCGCGGCGCGCCACTGCCCGAGGCACGTATCGCAGGGCCCCTCCAGGAGGCGATTTCCACTTTCTCGTCTGCGTCATCCAACCGGCTTCCCAGGCCTCGACCTTGTTGCGCCATTCGGCGAGCGTTTCTCCCGTGTGGGCCGGCATGGCCTCGGCACGGTAGTAAGGGCAGTCCCACAAGGTCAATCCTTCGCGGGCGGCTTGCGCGCCCAGCTTTTGGATGTTGTCGCGTTGCATTGCAAAACCCTCCAAAAGTAGATGCTTGGGGCGTTTAGTATGGCGCTTCAACGCGATGAGCCGCAATAGTATTGCGACACTACCCCCGGGGGCGGCACAGACAGGGGGAATGGCTCGCTACGGTATATTGCGAAGTTCCCTCAGATACGGACTTGCAATCCATGCGCCAGGCCGCCAGGTCGATGCTTTTTCTACCCGCCTTGTGGCTGGCCGGCTGCGCGGCCGGGGGCGGTCCGGCCGCGCAGCCGGCCGCCCGGATCGACGAGGCGCCGATGTACGGCGGCGCGGACCGCTCCGCGGCGGCGGACCTGAGGGCGGCCGACGACCAATTGATCGCCCAGGCGACGCAAGCCTACGGATCTCCCGCGCGCGCGTCCCAGGCCTGGGTCGAGCAGGGATACCGTTTTTACCAGGCGGATCGGTTGGACATGGCCATGCGCCGGTTCAACCAGGCATGGTTGCTGAATTCGAAAAACCCCGAGGTCTATGCCGGCTTTGCCGCGGTATTGCACGACCAGCGCAAGTTCTGCGAGGCCATGGGCATGATGGACCGTGCGCTCAGCCTGGATCCGCCGCCGTTCCAGGGCATTTATGCGGACGCGGGGCGGATCGCCGCAAGATGCGCGGCCGAGGACAAGACCCTGCCGCCCGAGGCGCGCGTGGCGGCGACCCTGCGCTCCGACGCGTGGTACCGGAAAGGCGAGGAAGTGGAGCCGGACAAGGGCTATCTCTACGCCTCGTGGGCGACCGCCTTCTACCGGCGGGGCCAGTACGCGGACGCATGGTCCATGATTTTCAAGGCCCGCGATGCCGGCGGCACGCCCAGCCCGGAATTCGTGGAAATGCTGCGCGTGAAAATGCCGGAGCCCGCGCACCCCTGAGGGGCGCGCCGTCCTTGGAATGGCCATCCTCCCTGCGACATCCTGCTGCCGACCATGATGAGAGTTCTGTGGTTATGCCTGGGCTGCCTGATGCTGGCGTTGGGCGTCATCGGCGCCTTTTTGCCCGTCATGCCCACGACGATTTTCCTGATCCTGGCGGTGGCCTGCTTTTCGCGCTCCTCGCCCCGGCTGGAGAAGTGGCTGCTGGACAGCCCGACCTATGGTCCCGCGCTGCGGGCCTGGCGGGACCAGGGGGCCGTGTCGCGCAAGGGCAAGACCTACGCCTGCCTGGGAATGTCGCTCGGGTATGTGCTGTTCTGGTGGGGCGCGCACCCGTCGTGGCCGCTGGCCGCGGCCGTGGCGGTTTTCTTCCTGGCCAGCGCCGCCTATGTCGTCACCCGGCCTGCGCCGCGCGAGCCCGGCCCAGGCGGCGAGCCGCCCCGGGAATAGGCGCCCGCCGGCTTCAGTGCGAATGCCTGGGGTCGCCGCGGGTTTCCACGACCTTCAGGTACAGGGTGGCGGGCTCCAGGCAGCCGCCGGTCGAAAGCTGGCCCACCAGTTGCCGGTACAGTTCCTGCCAGGGCGTCTGCGATTCGGGCGCCTGGTAGGCGGGTTCCTGCCTGCGCCTGTCCATTTCCGTGGCGTCCACCAGGGCGGTGACCGTGCGCTGGTTCAGGTCGACGCGGATGCGGTCGCCGGTGCGCAGCAGCGCCAGGCCGCCGCCCACCGCGGCTTCCGGGGACATGTTCAGGATGGACGGGCTGGCCGAGGTGCCGCTCTGGCGGCCGTCGCCCATGCAGGGCAATGAATCCACGCCGCGTTTGAGCAGGTGCGACGGCGGCGCCATGTTCACCACTTCCGCGCTGCCCGGGTAGCCGACGTCGCCCGCGCCGCGGATGACCAGGATGCAGTGTTCGTCGATGTTGAGCGCAGGGTCTTCGATGCGCGCATGGTAGTCCTCGGGGCCTTCGAACACGATGGCGCGGGCTTCGAAAGCGTTTTCCGAGCCGGGTTCCGACAGGTAGGCGCGGCGGAAGTCATCGCCCACGACCGACATCTTGATGATCGCGCTGTCGAAGAAGTTGCCCGACAGGACGATGAAACCCGCGCGGTGTTTCAGCGGCGCGCCACAGCTACGGATGACGTCCGCATTGTGGGTCCGGGCCGCCGCGGCGATCTCGCCGATGGTCTTGCCGGACACGGTGGGGCAGTCGGCGTGGAGGCGGCCGGCGGCAGCCAGTTCGTGCAGCACGGCCGGGACGCCGCCCGCATGGTGGAAGCCTTCGCCCAGGTATTCGCCCGCCGGCACGCAGTTGACCAGCAACGGCACGTCTTCGCCCAGGCGCTGCCAGTCGTCCAGGCTCAGGTCGACGCCGATGTGCCGCGCGATGGCGATGAGATGGGGCGGACAGTTGCTGGAGGCACCCAGCGCGGAAGCGACGACGATGGCGTTCTCGAAGGCCTGCCGGGTCAGGATGTGGCTGGGCCGCAAGTCCGTGCGCACCATGTCGCAGATGCGCATGCCCGTGGCGTAGGCCATCTGGCCGCGCTCCCGGTAGGGGGCCGGGATGCTGGCGCAAGTGGGCAGCGACATGCCCAGCGCCTCGGCCAGCGAATTCATCGACAGCGCCGTGCCCATGGTGTTGCAGTGCCCGATCGAGGGGGACGAGGCGGTGGCCAGGGTCATGAAGCCCTCGTAGTCCAGCTTGCCGGCGGCCATGAGCTTGCGGGCGTGCCAGATGATGGTGCCCGAGCCCACGCGCTGGCCTTCGTACCAGCCGTCCAGCATCGGCCCGCCCGAGAGCACGATCGCGGGAAGGTCGACGGTGCCGGCCGCCATCAGGCAGGCCGGCGTGGTCTTGTCGCAGCCGGTGGTCAGCACCACCCCGTCCAGCGGATAGCCGTGCAGGATCTCGACCAGGCCCAGGTAGGCCAGGTTGCGGTCCAGCGCGGCAGTGGGCCGCCGGCCCTGTTCGGCCAGCGGATGCACGGGGAATTCCATGGGGATGCCGCCCGCGTCGCGGATGCCGTCCCGCACGCGTTCGGCCAGCGCCAGGTGGTGGCGGTTACAGGGCACCAGGTCGCTGCCCGTCTGGGCGATGCCGATGATGGGCCGTCCCGATTGCAGCTCCTGCCGGGTCAGGCCGTAGTTGAGATAGCGCTCGACATAGATGGCGGTCATGTCGGCGTGCGACGGGTCGTCGAACCATTTCTGGCTGCGCAGCCTGCGGGGAGTCTGTGGCATGGGAACCTCCGCTTGCGCCCGTTGTGTGGCGGCCCGGCCGCCCTTGCTACGCGCGCTTGAGTTCGATTTCGACGAACACGAATTCGGTGTCGCCGGGGTTGATGACATTGTGCTCCACTCCCACGGGCCGGTAATAGGCCACGCCGGTGGTGAGATGGCTGGTTACCTGCCCGTCCGGCGTCTCCAGCAGCAGGGGGCCGGTGGTTTGCGGGACGACCACGTAGTTCATGCCGTGGCGGTGCCATCCCGTTTCTCCGCCGGGCGGAAAGCGCCATTCGGTGACGGTGACCTGCTCGTTGTCGATCTGTACGGTCGGCTTGGCGGCGGGGCGTTGCATGGAAGGTTCTCCTGGGTGTGTGGCAATGATCGATGAAGGCGGAGCGGTGGGCAGGGCGGCCTGCGTTCAGGCCGCCTGCGCCCGGGACGGATCCCAGTGCTGGCCGGGCACGGCGGCGATGAGCTGCCGGGTATAGGCATGCTGCGGGTTGTCGAAGATCTGCGCGGGCGACCCGTATTCGACCACCTTGCCGCGGTGCATCACCAGCACGGAATTGCAGATCTGGGCGGCCACGCGCAGGTCATGCGTAATGAACACCAGCGCAATCTTCAGGCGCTGCTGCAGATCGTGCAATAGCTGCAGCACCTGCGCTTGCACGGAAACGTCCAGCGCCGATACCGATTCGTCGGCCACCAGCACCTTGGGTTCCAGCGCGAGCGCCCGGGCGATGCCGATGCGCTGGCGCTGCCCGCCCGAGAACTGGTTGGGATAGCGGTCGAAGGCCGACGGGTCCAACCCCACCAGCGACAGCAACTCGCGTGCCCGCGACTCGGCCTGGGCCCGCGGCACGCCGTTGGCGACGGGGCCGTCGCTGACGATGCGGCCCACGGTATGACGCGGGTTGAGCGAAGCGTAGGGGTCCTGGAAGATCATCTGGATATCGTGGCGCAGCGGCCGGAAGCGCCCCTCCGGCATGGCGGCGATGTCCTGGCCGTTGAAGACGAGCTGGCCGCCGTCGATGCCGACGAGCTTGAGCAGGCATTTGCCGATGGTGGATTTGCCGGAGCCGGATTCGCCCACGATGCCCAGCGTTTCGCCTCGCCGCACGCTGAAGCTGACGTCGTCCACCGCGTGCACTTCGCGCCTGCTGCCCAGCCAGGCGCGGCCGACCACGTAGGTCTTCTTCAGGTTCCTGACGTCCAGCACGGGGCGGTCGTCCTCGGCGGCCGCGCGCTCGTCGCCGCGGCGCCGGGGCACCGCCGCGATCAGGCGCTGCGTGTAGGGATGTCGGGGGCGGTTCAGCACCTCTTCGGCCGGGCCCTGTTCGACCAGGACGCCTTTCTCCATGACCGCGACCCGGTGGGCGATCTCGGCCACCACGCCGAAGTCGTGGGTGACGAACATCACCCCCATGCCTTTTTCTTTCTGGATGCGGGCGATGAGCGCGAGGATCTGCGCCTGGGTGGTGACGTCCAGCGCGGTCGTGGGTTCGTCGGCGATCAGCAGCGCGGGCTCCAGCGCCAGCGCCATGGCGATCATCACGCGCTGGCGTTGTCCGCCGGACAGGCGGAACGGATAGACGTGGTAAAGCGTGGCGGGGTCGGGCAGGCCCACGAAGGCGAGCATTTCCAAGGTGCGCGCCATACGCTGGGCGCCGGGATAGGCGTTGTGCACGCGCATGACTTCGCTGATCTGCTCGCCCACCGTCATCAGCGGGTTCAACGCCGAGAGGGGTTCCTGGAAGATCATCGCCATGTCCTTGCCGCGCATGGCCTGCAGGGACGCTTCGTCCTGCCGCAGCAGGTCCTGGCCGCGGAACAGGATGCGGCCTTGCTGCGGCGTCAGGTAGTCGGGCAGCAGGCCCATGATGGCATTGGCGCTCATGGATTTGCCGGAGCCCGACTCGCCGACGATGCACAGGATCTCGCCGGCGCGTATGTCGTAGGAGACGTCCTGCACGGCGTAGGCGCGATCGCCGCCGCGGGGCAGGGCGATGCTGAGGTTCTGGACGGACAGCAGGGGCGTGGATTCGGTCATGTCGTCCTCTTATTCGCCGCGTTTGCGCAGTTGCGGATTGAGCGCGTCGTTCAGTCCTTCGCCGATCAGGTTGATGGCCAGCACGGTCAGCAGAATGGCCACGCCGGGCCAGACGCTCATCCACCAGGCCTCGCGGATCATGGTGCGCGCCGCGCCGATCATGAAGCCCCAGCTCATCAGGTTGCGGTCGCCCAGGCCCAGGAAGGACAGCGCCGATTCGGTCAGGATGGCGGTCGCCACCATGAAAGACGCGGACACGATGATGGGCGACATGGCGTTGGGCAGGATCTGGGTGCCGACGATGCGGGCCGGGGTCTGCCCGATCACGATGGCCGCCTGCACGAACTCGCGCTCCTTGAGCGTCATGAATTCCGACCGCACCAGGCGCGCCGCCGGCGGCCAGGACACGACCGCGATGGCCCCCATGATCGAGTAGATGGAGGGGCTCAGGATGGCCACCAGCACGACGGCCATGGCCAGTTGCGGAATGGTCTGGAAGAATTCCGTGAAGCGCATCAGCGCGTCGTCCACCCGGCCGCCGCAGTAACCCGCCACCGCGCCCACCAGGATGCCGAAGAGCAGGGCCACGGCGGTGGACAGCAGGCCCACCATCAGCGATACCCGGGCGCCCCAGACCAGGCCGGCCGTGATGTCGCGGCCCAGCATGTCGGTGCCGAAGGGATAGTCGGCGTTGGTGAAGGGCGGGATCAGCGGATCGGCCACCATCATCCATGGCGACTCTTCGTACAGCAGCGGGGCGGCCAGGGCCACGAGCACCACGATCAGCATGATGGCCAGGCCGGCCACCGCGCCGTAGTTGCGCATATAGCGTTGGGCGAATGCCTTCATGCGGCGGCTCCTTGCTGTGCGCCCGCGGCGATGCGCGGATCGATGAGGCGATACAGCACGTCGGTCAGCAGGTTGAACACCACCACCATGATGGACGTGACCAGGAAGATGCCCAGCAGCAACTGGTAGTCGCGCTGCAGCAGCGCGTCGAACATCAGCCGGCCGATGCCGGGCCAGGCGAACACGGTCTCGGTCAGCACGGCGCCGCCCGCCATCTGGCCCAGTTGGATGCCGGCGAACGTGATGACGGGCAGCAGCGCGTTGCGCAGGACGTGGGCGCGGATCACGCGGCCGGGGCTGACGCCCTTGGCGCGAGCCGTCTTCACGAAGTCCATGCCGATCACTTCCAGCATCGAGGCGCGGGTCAGCCGGACGTACACGGCCATGAAGAAGCAGCCCAGCGTCACCGTCGGCAGAATGAGGTGTTGCGCGATATCGGCGGCGCGGGCCCAGCCGGACAGCCCCGCGCCCACGGTTTCCATGCCGAAGGCCGGCAGCCAGCCCAGCACCACCGAGAACAGCAGTATGCCCATCAGCGACAGCCAGAAGAGCGGGGTGGCGTACAACAGCAGGGCGCCCGTCATGACCGAGCTGTCGATCCAGCGGCGCTTGTTGCGATAGCGGGCCTTGGCCGCCACCACGCCCAGGAAGACGCCCAGCACGATGGAGAACACGAAGGCGCAGGACATCAGCAGGAAAGTGGCGGGCAGGCGCTCCACGATGAGGTCCAGCACCGGCACGTGGTTGCGGTAGGAAAAGCCCAGGTCCAACTGGACCACGCCCTTCAGGTACAGCAGCAACTGCGTCAGGATGGGCTTGTCCAGTCCGAAGGCCGCGCGCAGTTGCTCGACATAGGCGGCGTCGCCCGCGCCGGCCTGGCCCGCCAGCACGGCGGCGGGGTCGCCGGGCGCCAGGCGGATCAGGAAGAAATTGATGATCACCACGCCCAGCACGACCACCAGGGCCTTGCCGACGCGGGACAGGAAGAAAGACAGGAATTTCATGCTTGGGTTCCTCCGTGGACGGGCGGGCAGGCGTCCGTCGCGCGGCCGAAGGGGCGCCGCCGGGGCAGTGGCCCGCGGCGGCGCCTTGCGGCGTTTACTTCTCGATGTACACGTCGTCGAAAGTCTCGTTCAGGCCGATGGCGGTCTTGACGAGGTTCTTCACGTTGGCGCGATACAGCGTGGGGAACTCCATGTCCACCAGGAAGCCGTTGGCGATTTCATTGACCAGCGTGGTCTGCAGCCTGGTGTAGATCTCCTGGCGCTTGGCGGGATCCACCTCCGAAGCCGCGGCTTCCCAGAGCTTGTCGGTCTCGGGGTTGCTGTAGCCCTGCACGTTGGCGAAGGGCGATCCCTTGACGATGTTCGACGAGATATAGAGCCGCTGCACGCCCAGCGCCGGGTCGCCGTACTGGTAGGTGAAGGTGGTCGTCAGGTCGAAGTCCCAGTTGCCGGTGCGGCTGGCCCAGCCGCCCGCATCGGTGGATTCGACGTTCACCTTGAAGCCCAGTTGTTCCAGCGCCTGCTTGGTGTATTCGCCCAGCCGGTCCCAGGTGGATCCATAGGGAAAGCTCAGTTGCCGGATCGTGTAGTCCTCCGGCTTGATGCCGGATTCCTTGATCAGCGCGCGCGCCTTCTTCATGTCGAACGCCAGCGGCGGCATGTTCTTGTCGTAGAACATCTCGGTGGTGACGAAGGGGCTGGTCGACACCTTGCCCAGGCCGAAGAAGATGTTGTTGACCACCATGTTGCGGTTCATCGCGGCCATGACGGCCTGGCGCACCTTCAGGTTGTCGAAGGGCGGCTTGCGCATGTTGAAGATCAGGTAGGCCTGGGGCGAGAACATCTCCCAGCCGGCCGTGGTGTATTCCACCTTGGGCAGGGCGCGCAGGCGCTTGATGTCGACGTTGTCCACGTCGCCGCCGCGCAGCACGTCCACGCTGCCGCGCTCGAAGGCCACGGCGCGCGAGGCCGCGTCGGGAATGACGTTGAACACCAGTTCGTCCAGGTAGGGTTTGCCCGGTTTCCAGTAGTCGGGGTTGCGCGTCAGCTTGATGTATTCGCCGCGCTTCCATTCCTTGAACATGAAGGGGCCCGTGCCCACCGGCTTCTGGTTGGCCGGATTGGTCATGTAGTCGGTGCCCGCGTACAGGTGCTTGGGCATGATGGGCGCGAATCCCGGCTCGAACATCAGCATGAAGGCGGGAAAGGGCGACTTCAGCTTGACCACGACCGTATTCGCATCCGGCGCCTGCACCGAATCCACGAACTTGTTCAGGATCACGCGCGCGCGGGCGTGGGTCTTGGGCAGCATGTCCGCCAGCGAAAACACCACATCCTCGGACGAGAAGGGTTTGCCGTCATGCCATTTCACGTTCTCTTGCAGGTGGAAGGTATAGGTCAGCCCGTCGGGCGATGCCTCCCAGGACTTGGCGAGGCCTGGCTGCGGCTTGAGTTCGGTGGAATAGGTCAGCAGGCTTTCATAAATCTTGCCCGCGACGAATTGCGTGGGGCCCTGCTGGTTGATCGCCGTCACGATGACGGGCGGCTCGGGCTGGACGATCATGTTCAGCGTCCCGCCCTTGGTCTGGGCCAGGGCCTGCGTGGCGGGCAGCGCGGCCGCAAGGACCAGTGCGCCGATGCTCAGGGAGAACCATTTTTGCGATTTCACTGCGAACCTCCGGGCTGGAAAGGAAGTGACAGGTTTGTGCCGGTGCACGGGAGGCGCAATCGGGAATGCGCTGCGGCATGGCAATGACCTCTTGGGGGGTGAAATGGGCGCTATCGGGGTGTGTGGTCGTCGCCGAAGTCCTCTCGCAGGCGAGCCAGGATGCCGAGCAGATGCGCGTGCATGGCATGGCGCGCGCGTATCGGGTCGCGCGCCTGAATCGAAACCAGGATGCGTTGGTGCTCGGCATGGGCCGCCGCCCAGACCTTGGTGTTGACGAAATAATCCTGCATCCGGCTGTATACGGAGCTTGCCTGCGTCAGTTCCCAGAGCCGGGCCACCGCCGCCGCGACCGCGGCATTGCCGCAGGCCGCCGCGATGGCCTTGTGGAATTCGCGGTCGTGCAGGCCCGGAGAATCGGTCAGCGACATGCCTTCATGGGCGTCGCGGATGGCCGCGATCTGGGCCGGGGAGGCCTGCTGCGCGGCCATGCCCGCGCACTCGGGCTCGATCAGCATGCGGGCTTCCAGCAGGTCGAAGGGGCCGATGTCGTCGTGCTCGCGCGTGGCGGAGCCCGCGCTGCCGGGCGCAGCGGGAAATCCCGCGCCTTCGCGGGTGATGAACACGCCGGTGCCCACGCGCACCTCGACGTAGCCTTCGATTTCCAGCGCGATCAGGGCTTCGCGGATGGAGGCGCGGCTGACCTGGAGCTGTTCGGCCAATTCCCTTTCGGACGGCAGCCTGCCGCCGCGGGGAAATTCGCCCGCCCGGATCCGGCCGGCGATTTGGTCGGCGATCACGCGATAAAGGCGGGTGACGGCAACGGCTGGGAAGGTGCTCATCTCTCGAAGTCGCGAAACTCATGCCAGTGGTCAGGCCACCAATATAGGCATCCCCTTGTTGAATATGAAGGGAAATTTCGGGTTTCGAGGGAAAACGATCACAGGGATTCCACCTCTTTCGCAGCAGTGGTCAGGCCAGCTAGGGCCCGTGCGATTCGGATGGAAAACAGAGGAAAGGGAGCGGGAGCGCCGGCCTGGCGCGCCAGGCGGGGCTTACTCCGCCTCGCCGCCAGGGTCGGGCGTCTGGGTGAAGGCGCGCACCAGGCGGGCGATGCCGTCGAGTTCGTCGTGCGCGCCCAGCACCCACTCGGGTTTTTCGAAGGGGCTGTCCGACGGCGCGTCGTCCAGACTGGCCTTCAGGTCGCTGAGCAATTCCAGCGCCATGCCGGTGGCCTGGGGGCTGCTGCGGGTAGAGAGGGCGATGGCGATCGCCAATGCCTGGCGCATGGCCAGCAGGCGGCCATCAAGTTCGGTGCCCATTGTGGTTTCCTCGTCGTGCGGCTTTGAATGGGCTCATTTTACGGGCCAAGGTTTGCGCAAGATCAAGTGGGGGCGGCCGGCGCGGGCGAATAATCCAAGGTATGGAAGCCGCTCTACGCCCTCTACCGTCAGAAGCCCAGGCGCCCGCGGTCGCCAAGCCCTTTTTTCCGCCCCAGTTGCTGGCCAGGCTGGACAAGAACGGGCCCCGCTACACCTCTTATCCCACGGCTGACCGCTATCACGCCGGTTTCGGGGAACTGGACTACCGGCTGGCGCTGCGGCAGCGGCGCTCGGTCAGCCCGGACGAACCGCTGTCGCTCTACGTGCATATCCCGTTCTGCGAATCGGTCTGTTATTACTGCGCCTGTAACAAGGTGGTGACCCGCCACCATGACCGCGCCGCGCGCTACCTGGATGCGCTTGCCGCCGAGATCCGCTTGCATGTGCAGGAGCTGGGCGAGGGCGTGCCGGTGTCGCAACTGCATTTCGGGGGCGGCACGCCCACTTTCCTGTCCGACGCCGAATTGGCCCGCCTGATGGCGGACCTGCGCCGCGCCTTCCGCTTCGAGCCCGACGCGGAACTGTCCGTCGAGGTGGATCCACGCACGGCGACGCCCGAACGGCTGGCCTACCTGCGCGAACTGGGCTTCAACCGCCTGAGTTTCGGGGTCCAGGATTTCGATGCGCGCGTGCAGGTGGCGGTGCATCGCGTGCAATCCTTCGAGGACGTGCAGGCGCTGGTGCGCAGCGCCAGGGAGCTGGACTACGACTCGGTCAACGTGGACCTGATCTACGGCCTGCCGCTGCAGACCACGGAATCCTTCGCCCGCACCATCGCCCAGGTCATCGAGCTGCGGCCGGACCGCATTGCGCTGTATGCCTATGCCCACCTTCCCACGCGCTTCAAGCCGCAGCGCCGCATCAACGAAATCGACCTGCCGGACCGCGCCACGCGGGTCGGCCTGCTGGGGGGCGCCATCGAAGGCTTCCTGAAGCAGGGATACACCTACATCGGCATGGACCATTTCGCCCTGGATTCCGATTCGCTGGCGATCGCCAAGCAGCGCGGCGAATTGCACCGCAACTTCCAGGGCTACAGCACGCAGCCTGACCGCGATCTGGTCGCCCTGGGCGTGTCGGCCATCGGGCGCGTCGGCGACACCTACAGCCAGAACGCCAAGGGGCTGGACGAGTACTACGCCGCTATCGAGGCGGGGCGCTTCGCCGTCGAAAGAGGGCTGGCGCTGAGCGCGGACGACCTGGCGCGCCGCGAAGTCATCATGGACATCATGTGCCAGGGACGGGTGGACTTCGCGCGGATCGAGGCGCGCCACCAACTGCGGTTCGGGGATTACTTCAGCCGGGAACTGCTGCAGATGGCCAATCTGGCCGAGCTGGGCCTGGTCGAACTGCGGCCCGGCGAATTGCGGGTGACCGGCCTGGGCTGGTATTTCGTGCGCGCTGTGGCCATGGCGTTCGACGGCTACCTGCAAGCGGCGGCCAGCGGCGCCAGCTACTCCCGCATCATCTAGCCAGCAGGGGGCGGCAGGGCGGGCCGGCGCCCGCGCGCCCTCATTCGTTCGCGAATTTCTCGCGCAGGTACAGCGCCAGCGACAGGTCGTCGGAAAGCTGCAACTTGCGCATGGCGCAGCGCTTGTGCGTGCTGATGGTCTTCTTGCTGCGCACCAGCCGCGCGGCGATCTGCGTTACGGAAAGGCCCTGGCTGATGTGGCGCAGCACTTCAACTTCGGAGGCGGTGAGCGCCTCGTGCGGGGCGGTGGGCTCCTGCGGGTGGATCCTGCCGTCACGCACCGACAGGAACTTGTGCCTGCCGCTGAGCACGCCGCGGATCATTTCCGACAGCACGCCCATGCCCCATTGCTTGGCCAGATAGCCGTTCGCGCCCGCCCGGAAGGCGGCGTACTGGGTTTCCTGGCGATTGCCGGCCGAGAAAGTGATGATCGCCATGTTGGGGTGATAGCGCCGCAGGCGCCGCAAGTAGCTCACGCCGTCCCAGGGCTCCTGGGGCAGATAGAAATCCACCAGCGCCACGTCGCAGGGCGATTGGGACAGTTTTTCCAGCAATCCGCGCGAGGAGGTTTCGCGGTGCAGGACCCGGAAGCCGGGCCGGCTTTCCAGGTAGGCGGCCACGCCCATCGCAATCACCGGATGGTCGTCCAGGATGGCTACCCGGATGAGGGGCGGCGGGCGCGACAGCAGCAGGTGCCGGCGCGTGCCTGCAAGGCCGCTGGCGTCGGCGCGGACGGAGTTCGAAGAGGGAAACGCGTGGGTGTAGGGCGCTGAGACAGGTTTCATCTGTGCTTCCACTATCGGGTTGTGCGGGCTGCCGGCGGCTGGCTCCGCGTGGAGTTCACCATCAGTCCTAGATTCTGAAAGTGGGCAGAGTACGTTTTCGCCTGGCTATCCGCAGCGGAAAAGCGCCAAAATCGGACTGTTGCACCCTTGGCCCGTGAGGCGAGTGGGACATATGACCAAGAAGATTCTGCTGCTGGGCAGGGACGGCCAACTGGGTTTCGAGCTGCGGCGCAGCCTTGCGCCGCTGGGCGAGGTCGCGGCGATGGGCAGGCGCGAGTGCGACCTGACCCAGCCTCTGCTGCTGGCGCGGGCGGTCCGCCGGGAAAAGCCCGACGTCATCGTCAACGCCGCCGCGTTCACGGCCGTCGAGCGCGCCGAAGAGGATCCGGTGCGCGCCATGCGGATCAACGCCGAGGCGGCGGGCGAGCTTTCCGCGCTCGCCGCCGGCCGCGGCGCGCTGATCGTGCATTACTCATCCGACTACGTCTTCGACGGCGCCAAGGCCGGCGCTTATGCCGAGAGCGACGCGCCGGCGCCGCTGAACGCCTACGGCCGCAGCAAGCTGGCCGGGGAGCGGGCGGTCCGGGCCCTGAATCCGGCCCACCTGGTGTTCCGGACTTCGTGGGTCTACGGCGTATCCGGCGACAATTTCCTGAAGACCGTGCTGATGGCGCTGCGCCAGACCCAGGCGCTGCGCGTGGTGCAGGACCAGCGCGGCGCGCCGACGGGCGCATCCTTCATCGCCGATGCGACGGCACTGGTGCTGGCGCGCTACCTGGCGAACGGGCCGGACGGTTTCCCATTCGGCCTGTACCACCTGGCGGCGGCCGGCGCGGCAAGCTGGCACGAATACGCCTGTTTCATCGCCGCGCAGGCCAGGCGCGCGGGCCTCGCCGTCAATCTGGGGCCGGAGGACATCGAACCCGTGCCTTCGGGGCACTATCCGGCCGCGGCGCGCCGGCCCCTGAATTCCTGTCTGGATGCCCGCCTGCTCGCGCGGGTGTTCGGCATACACGCGCCGCCCTGGCAGGATGGGGTCGCCCATGCGCTGGCAGTCCTGGCCAGCGGCCGCGGGCTGGGATAGGGCACGGGGACTGTGGCGCTTTTGCCACGGGAAAGACGTAAATAGTGCTACAATCGTCGACGATAAGCGCAGCCTTTGTTGCGCCGCGGCATCCCGCCGCCGCAATGCACTTCCGCCATTTTTGATTCGCGCCGACGCAGGCGCGTCCCGGACAGGCCCCGACACCATGTTTTTCCCGCTGGCACGAACTACGACCCGGAACTTTCGCCCTATGTCGCGTTAGTTTTTCGTGCGTCGGGTTTCTCCGTGTCAGGTCAGCGGCAGAACTCAGCAAGACAATCAACAGAACGCGGCTCCATGGCCGCGTTTTTCGTTTCCGTTTTTTGATTTTCAGTTCCAAGAACCTCCCAGGAAATACTCCCGATGGTACAGATCACATTGCCCGATGGTTCGCAGCGCCAATATCCGGGGCCGGTAACGGTTGCCGAAGTGGCGCAATCGATCGGCACGGGCTTGGCGAAGGCCGCCTTGGGCGGGCGCGTTACGTTTGAAGGCGCGGAATCCCGGCTGGTCGACACCAGCTTCCGCATCGAAGGCGATGCGCGCCTGGCGATCGTGACCGCCAAGGACGCCGACGGGCTGGACCTGATCCGCCACTCCACGGCCCACTTGCTGGCCTACGCCGTCAAGGAGCTGTTCCCGGACGCCCAGGTCACGATCGGCCCGGTGATCGATAACGGCTTCTACTACGACTTTTCGTACAAGCGCCCGTTCACGCCGGAAGACCTCGCCGCCATCGAGAAGAAAATGGCCGAGCTGGCCAAGAAGGACGAAGTCGTCACGCGTGAAGAATGGTCGCGCGACGACGCCGTCGAATTCTTCAAGGGCATCGGCGAAAAGTACAAGGCCGAGATCATCGCCTCGATTCCTTCGAACGAGACGCTCAGCCTGTATCGGGAAGGCGACTTCATCGACCTCTGCCGCGGCCCCCACGTGCCCTCCACGGGCAAGCTGAAGGTCTTCAAGCTGATGAAGGTGGCCGGCGCCTACTGGCGCGGCGACAGCAAGAACGAGATGCTCCAGCGCATCTACGGCACCGCCTGGGCGACCAAGGAAGAGCAGGAGGCCTACCTGCACATGCTGGAAGAGGCCGAGCGCCGCGACCACCGCAAGATCGGCCGCGAACTCGACCTGTTCCACTTCCAGGACGAGGCCCCGGGCCTGATTTTCTGGCACCCCAAGGGCTGGGCCCTGTGGCAGCAGGTGGAGCAGTACATGCGTTCCATCTACCGCGACAACGGCTACCAGGAAGTGAAGGCGCCGCAGATCCTCGATATTTCGCTCTGGAAAAAGACGGGCCACTGGGACAACTACCGTGAAAACATGTTCACGACCGAGTCCGAGAACCGCGTGTACGGCCTGAAGCCGATGAACTGCCCGGGCCACGTGCAGATCTTCAACGCCGGCCTGCATTCCTACCGCGAACTGCCGCTGCGCTACGGCGAATTCGGCCAATGCCACCGCAACGAGCCCTCGGGTTCGCTGCACGGCATGATGCGCGTGCGCGGCTTTACGCAGGACGACGGCCACATTTTCTGTACCGAAGACCAGCTCCAGGACGAATGCGCCGACTTCACCGCCTTGCTGCAGAAGGTCTACCGCGACTTCGGTTTCACGGAAGTCCTGTACAAGGTCGCCACGCGCCCCGAAAAGCGCATCGGCTCGGACGAGGTCTGGGATACGGCCGAGCAGGCCTTGATGGAAAGCCTGCGCCGTACCGGCTGCGAATTCGAAATCTCGCCGGGAGAGGGCGCTTTCTACGGCCCCAAGGTGGAATACACCCTGAAGGACGCCATCGGCCGCCACTGGCAATGCGGCACGATCCAGGTCGATTTCTCCATGCCCGTGCGCCTGGGCGCCGAATACGTGGACCAGAACGACCAGCGCCGCCCGCCGGTCATGCTGCACCGCGCGATCCTCGGTTCGCTGGAGCGTTTCATCGGCATGTTGATCGAAAACCACGCCGGCGCCATGCCCCCGTGGCTCGCCCCGGTGCAGGCTGTCGTATGCTGCATTTCCGAGCCTTCCGCCGATTATGCGGCTGAAATCACGCAAAGCCTGAAAAAACAAGGCTTTAGAGTAGAGTCCGATTTGCGCGGTGAAAAAATCACTCGTAAAATTCGGGAGCACAGCCTGCAAAAGGTGCCGTACATCCTCGTCGTCGGCGACAAGGAAAAGCAAAACGGCACCGTCGCCGTACGCGGACTGGGTGGTCTGGACCTCGGCGCCATCGCCATCGACGAATTCGTCGCGCGATTGGCCGAGGATGTTTCCACCCGTCGCGACGTCAATCAACCCGATAGCAGCGCTGCTTAACATTTCTAGGAGCTTTCAACATCGCCACTGAAAAAGCCAATCGCATCAACGGTGAAATCCGCGTCCCCGAGGTGCGCCTGATAGGTCTGGACGGAGAACAGCTCGGCATCGTCAAGATTGCCGACGCGTTCCGTCTTTCCGAGCAAAACGACGTGGATCTGGTGGAAATCGCGCCGAACGCCGAGCCGCCGGTCTGCCGTTTGATGGACTACGGCAAATTCAAGTACCAAGAGCAGAAGCGCCAGGCCGAAGCTCGTTCCAAGCAAAAGGTCATCCAGGTCAAGGAAGTCAAATTCCGTCCGGCCACCGACGAGGGCGACTACCAGGTCAAGCTGCGCAACCTGCGCCGCTTCCTCGAAGAAGGCGACAAGGCCAAGGTGACGCTGCGTTTCCGCGGCCGCGAAATGGCCCACCAGGAACTCGGCATGCGGGTACTTGAACGTGTGCGCGACGATCTGCTGGAACTGGCCCAGGTCGAAGCCATGCCTAAGCTCGAAGGCCGTCAGATGGTCATGGTGCTGGCGCCGAAGAAGAAGGCTGCGCCCGCGGGCAAGCCCGAATCGGCGGCCTGAGTTCCAGCCTTGGCCTTCCCGCGAGGCCAGGCCGCTTGATCGACCCGCCGTCCGCTCCGTGGACCGGCGGGTTCGCTTATTGGGCGGCTCTGCGCTACGATGTCACAAAGCCGCCTTCCCGCGAGGGAAGGCGGCGTCCGTTCAGGGTGTCGCGATGCACGTTTTGTTCGTTTTGGATCCCTTGCCGCTGCTGAAGGCGTACAAGGACAGCTCAGTCGCCATGATGCGCGCCCTGGTGGCGCGCGGCCACACGCTCAGCGTGGCCATGCAGGGCGATCTCTACATCGAGGCCGGCACGGTCAAGGCCGCGACCACGCCCATCGAACTGGTCGCGGACGCCGATCTGCACGGCCACGACTGGTGGCGCGAGTCCGCCGCCCAGGATCTGCCGCTGGCGGATTTCGGCGCGGTGGTCATGCGCAAGGATCCGCCTTTCGACATGGAATACGTGTATTCCACGCACCTGCTCGAATACGCCGAGGCGCAGGGCGCCTGCGTGTTCAACGGCGGCGCCGCGATCCGCAATCATCCGGAAAAACTGGCCATCACCGAAATCAGCGAGTTCACCACGCCCACGCTGGTGACCCGCAATATGGGCCGCCTCAAGGCATTCCACGATGTGCATCAAGACGTCATCGTGAAGCCGCTGGACGGCATGGGAGGCACCGGCGTGTTCCGCCTGCAGCCCAAGGACCCGAACCTGAACGCCATCCTGGAAACGCTGACGGACAATGGCGCGCGCACCATCATGGCGCAGCGCTACATCCCGGAAATCGTCAACGGCGACAAGCGCATCCTGCTGATCGGCGGCGAGCCCGTGCCGTACTCGCTGGCCCGCATTCCGCTGGCCGGCGAAACGCGCGGCAACCTGGCGGCCGGCGGCCGCGGCGTGGCCCAGGAACTGTCGCCGCGCGACCGGGAAATCGCCGAGGCCGTGGCGCCCAAGCTGGCCGCGCGCGGCCTGCTTCTGGTCGGCCTGGACGTCATCGGCGATTACGTCACCGAAGTGAACGTCACCAGCCCTACCTGTTTCGTGGAAATCGCGGAACAGACCGGCTTCGACGTCGCGGGCATGTTCGTCGCGGCGCTGGAAAAAGCCGTGGCGGCCAAAGCCGCGGCCTGAACTCCAGGATCCGGCCATGACCACGGGTATTGTCATCGTCGTGCACGCGCCGCTGGGCGCGGCGATGCGCGAATGCGCCAGCCACGTCATGGGCAACCTCGACGGCATGCTGGCCATCCACGATATCCAGCCCGAAGACCGTCCTGACGACCTGGCCCCGGACGTCCTGAAAGACATCCTCGAGCAGGAGCATGGGGGCGGGGTGCTGGTGCTGACCGACCTGATCGGCGCCACTCCCGCGAACATCGCCAAGCGCGCCGTCGCCGACGCCCAGGCGCAGGGCATCCAGTGCTGCGTGCTGGCCGGGCTGAACACCCCGATGCTGCTGCGTGCCCTGACCTATCGCAGCCTGCCCCTGGCCGAAACGCGCGAAAAGGCGCTGGCCGGCGGAGTGCAGGGCGTCTTGCGTGTAGACTGACGGGCGGAAATTTGCCCTATTATGTCGGCTGATATTTTCAGGCCGGCGAGCGGTTTGAGGTTTTGCAGCAATCCACACCGGGGCGCTCAGCCGCGGTCATAATATTTCCTATGCCTAATACAGACATCGTCATCAGCAATAAACTGGGCCTGCACGCCCGGGCGGCCGCCAAGCTGACGCAACTGGCGAGCAAATTCTCCAGCGAGATCTTCATCTCGCGCGGCGCGCAACGCGTGAACGCCAAGAGCATCATGGGCGTCATGATGCTGGCTGCCGGGCTGGGCGTGACGGTCAGGCTGGAGGCTTCCGGCAACGATGCCGAGCAAGCCCTTTCGGAAATTGAAACTCTGTTCGACAGCAAATTCGGTGAGCAGGAATAGAACATCTTCTGAATCCGCCGGCCTGAGCGCGCGCCAGGCCGGTTCGTCTGCGACCCTCGCGGACACGCGCAACGGGGCTGGCTCTGCCGGCCCCGTTGTGTGTCTGTACGGCAAAGGCGTCGCCAAGGGATATGCGATCGGGCGCGCCGTCGTCATGGGCGCCGCGGCGCTGGAGGTCGCGCATTACCGCATCTCGCCCGAGGACGTGCCGGCCGAAAGCAGGCGGCTGACCGATGCCCTGGCCTCGGCGCAGCAGGAACTGCTGCAACTGGCCGAGACCCTGCCGGCCGACGCGCCGCGTGAACTGGGCGCCATGCTGAACGTGCACAGCCTGCTGCTGGGCGATCCGCTGCTGGCGGAACAGACCCTGGCCCTGATCGCAGAGCGCCACTACAACGCCGAATGGGCGCTGACCACGCAAGGCCAGATCCTGGGGCAGCAGTTCGACGCGATGGAGGACGAGTACCTGCGCGAGCGCGGGGCCGACGTGCGCCAGGTGATCGAGCGGGTGCTGCACGTGCTGGCCGGCTCGTCGGCGATCCTGCCCGACATGTCCCACATGGGGGGCGACGACGCGCTGGTGGTCGTGGCCCACGACATCTCGCCCGCCGACATGCTGCGCCTGCGCGGCGGCCGTTTCGCGGCCTTCGTGACCGACCTGGGCGGCCCGACCTCGCATACCGCGATCGTGGCGCGCAGCATGGGCGTGCCCGCGGTGGTGGCGATGGGCAACGTGCGCGAACTGGTCCGCGACGGCGATATGCTGATCATCGACGGCGCGGCCGGCGCGGTGATCGTGAACCCGTCCGACCGCATCCTGCAGGAATACCGCCGCCGCCAGGCCGCCTATGCGGACGAGCGCGCCGAACTCAGCCTGCTGCGCGACGAACCGTCGATCACCCTCGACGGCATCGACATCGTGCTGCACGCCAATATCGAGCTGCCGGAAGAGGCTGCCCTGGCGCTGGCGTCCGGCGCGCACGGCATCGGGCTGTTCCGCAGTGAATTCCTGTTCATGGGACGCCCCGACCTGCCGGGCGAGGAAGAGCAGTACGAAGCCTATTCGTCCGTCGTGAAAGTGATGGCCGGCCGGCCCGTCACGATACGGACGCTGGACATCGGTTCGGACAAGACGCTGGATGGCGAGGCCACCGTGGCCACCAATCCGGCCCTGGGGCAGCGCGCCATCCGCTATTGCCTGGCGCGCCCGGAAATGTTCGCCACCCAGCTTCGCGCCATCCTGCGGGCGTCGGCCCACGGGCCGGTGCGCCTGCTGATCCCCATGATCGCCCATATGCACGAGGTGGTGGCGACCAAGGCCGCCATCGAGTCGGCCCGGCGCGAGCTCGACGCCCGCGGCCAGGCCTATGCGCCGCACATGGAAGTGGGCGCCATGGTCGAGGTGCCCGCCATCGCCATCGCGATCGAGCCCTTCGCCCAGGCGCTGGACTTCCTGTCCATCGGCACCAACGACCTGATCCAGTACACGCTGGCGATCGACCGCGGCGACCACGACGTGGCTTCCCTGTACGATCCGCTGCATCCGGCCGTGCTGCGCCTGGTTGCGCACACCATCAATGCGGGCGAGCGGGCCGGCAAGCCGGTGGCGGTGTGCGGCGAAATGGCGGGCGATTCGCGCATGACGCGCTTGCTGCTGGGCCTGGGCCTGACCGAATTCTCCATGCATCCGCAGCAATTGCTGGACGTGAAGCGCGAAGTGCGCCGCGCGCATTCCAACGCCCTGCGCGTCAAGGTGGCCGCGGCGCTGAACCGCGCCCTGCCGGTGGACCTGGACGCGCTGGGTCCCGGCTGAAACGACAGCCGGGCCGCCCCCGCCGGTTGCAGAACGAAAAAGCCCGGAACCAGAGGTTCCGGGCTTTTTTCCCATGGATGACACCAATCGTCCCTCTTGCATCGAGGCCGCGGCGTTGAATCGCGCCTTGCCGGTAGGCTTGGACGCGCTGGGCTCCGGCTGAAACGACAGCCGGGCCGCCCTCGCCGGTTGCAGAACGAAAAAGCCCGGAACCTCTGGTCCCGGGCTTTTTTCCCATGGATGACACCAATCGTCCCTCTCGCCTCGAGGCCGCGATGGATCCGGCTCCGCCGGTCCATCCGCGGCGCCCCATTGAGGGGGAGGCGCCAAGGCGCCTCGGGGGGCGGGCCCAAAACTGCTGGACGTGAAGCGCGAAGCGCGCCGCGCGCTGCGCGCTGCGCGCATTCCAACGCTCTGCGCGTCAAGGAGGCCGCGGCGCTGAACCGCGCCCTGCCGGTGGACCTGGACGCGCTGGGTCCCGGCTGAAGCGACAGCCGGGCCGCCCCCGCCGGTTGCAGAACGAAAAAGCCCGGAACCTCTGGTCCCGGGTTTTTTCCCATGGATGACACCAATCGCCCCTCTCGCCTCGAGGCCGCGATGGATCCGGCTCTGCCGGTCCATCCGCGGCGCCCCCTTGAGGGGGAGGCGCCAAGGCGCCTCGGGGGTGGGCCTAACTATGATAGGCGGATTCGCCGTGGCTGGTGACGTCCAGGCCTTCGCGCTCCTGGTCTTCCGGCACGCGCATGCCGCACAGGGCATTGGCGATCTTGTAGGCGATCAGGGCCACCACGCCGGACCAGACGATGGTCAGCAGCACGCCTTCCAACTGGACCCACAACTGGTGTCCGATCATGCCGGCTTCGGCCAGGCCGGGGCCGCCGAGGACCTGCGCATTGAACACGCCGGTCAGCAGGGCGCCGACGATGCCGCCCACGCCGTGCACGCCGAACACATCCAGCGCGTCGTCGGCGCGCAGCAGGCGCTTCAGGCCGTTTACGCCCCAGACGCAGACTGCGCCGGCGATCACGCCGATGACCAGCGCGCCCACCGGGCCGACGAGGCCGGCCGCCGGGGTGATGCCGACCAGGCCGGCGATCGCGCCGGAGGCGGCGCCCAGCATGGAGGGCTTGCCTTTGACGGCCCATTCCGTGAACAGCCAGGCCAGCACGGCGCCCGCGGTGGCGATCATGGTGTTGAAGAAGGCCAGCGTGGCGTTTTCGCTGGCGGCCAGCGCCGAGCCTGCGTTGAACCCGAACCAGCCCACCCACAGCAGGGCGGCGCCCACGAAGGTCATGGGCAGGTTGTGGGGCTGCATCGCCTCGCGGCCGTAGCCCACGCGCTTGCCCACCACGTAGGCGCCCACCAGGCCGGCCACGCCCGCGTTGATGTGCACCACGGTGCCGCCCGCGAAGTCGAGCGCGCCCTTGGCATTGAGCAGTCCGGGCGCCGTTTCGGACGCGAACCACACCATGTGGGCAATGGGCACATAAGCGAAGGTGAACCAGATCACGGTGAACACCAGCACCGCCGAGAAGCGCGCGCGTTCGGCGAAGCTGCCGACGATCAGGGCGCAGGTGATGCCGGCGAACGTGGCCTGGAACGAGGCGAACAGCAGCTCCGTCAGGGTGCCGGACATGGCGTACGTGCCGTCGGCCGGGGTGAACATGCCAGAGAAGAAGGCGCGCGACAGGCCGCCGAAGAAGGCGTTGCCCTCGGTGAACGCGAGGGAATATCCGTAGATGAACCAGAGAACCAGGCCCAGCACGAACGTGCACAGCACTTGCAGCAGCACGGACAACACGTTCTTGCTGCGTACCAGGCCGCCATAGAACATCGCCAGACCGGGTACGGCCATCATCAATACAAGCAAGGTAGAGACGAGCAACCAGGAGATATCTGCTTTATCCATTTTCAGGCTCCATTGAGTCTTTCTTTATTCGTTCAGAGCGCAGCTTCGCCGGCTTCGCCTGTTCTGATCCGGATCACTTGTTCCAGCGGCGCGGCGAAGATCTTGCCGTCGCCGATCTTGCCGGTGCGGGCGGCCATTTCGATCGCCTCGATGACCTGGTCGACGAGGTGGTCGGGCACGGCGGCTTCGACACGCAGTTTGGGCAGGAAATCGACGGCGTATTCGGCGCCGCGATACAGCTCGGTGTGGCCTTTCTGGCGGCCGAACCCCTTCACTTCGGTAACGGTGAGGCCCTGGACGCCGATCCCGGATAGAGCCACCCGCACTTCGTCGAGCTTGAAGGGCTTGATGATGGCGATGATGAGTTTCATGGCATTTCCTCTCATGGTTGCACGTAGGCACTGGGTATCAAGCAAATTCCGTGCCATGCCGTGCAAGGCCTGGAGAAGAGAGGGCAGGCCCATAATTTGTGCTTGCCGGCACCAAGATGGTGCGTCATGCACCACGGATCGGCGTCAATGTGGTGCGCTGGGCACCCTGTGCGGGATATGCAACCAAATATGTTTCAAGCCCGGTATGTGTTGCGAATTGATGCGACTTATATTGCGATTCATATCGGCATGTGCCTCTAGTTCGTTCCTTCGCCGCTTAAGGGGTGTGGGCCGCTCAGCCATATGGCGCGCGGCTCTTGCCGAAAAACGGGCGCGCCGGGCGGCCCGCCGGACGGCTGCGGGATCGAGGGCGGGAGCGTGCGCGGCTGATACGAGGGTTTACACCCATCAGCTTGTTGCGCAAGGTCGGGTGAAGAAGAATCGACTATCGATGTTGGTAGGGGGTTGCCGCCATGGCAGCCCGGTTTTCTCCTGTGCTTTGAAGGGTGGTCACCGCAAGCGGCCCGCCCTTTTTTTTTGCCGTCGCCTACACTTGGGGTATCAAGAACATAGTGAGGCCGTCATGAACAATCGCACCCAGTGGATGGAAGACATCCAGAAGAACCTCTCCGATCTGATTGCCCGCAGCCCGGCGGCGGACGTCGAGCGCAATGTGCGCGCGATGATGACGCAGGCGTTCTCCAAGCTGGATCTGGTGACGCGCGAAGAGTTCGACGTACAGGCCGACCTGCTGGCCCGCACCCGCGCCCGCGTGGACCAATTGGCCGCCCAGGTGCAGCAGCTCGAGTCGCGCCTGTCCGCGCTGGACAAATAGGCAGCCGGCCGCTGCGCGGCCGGCTGGTCATTTTCCTGCGGCCGCCTCTGGCGGCCGTTTTCGTTGGCGGCTGCGCCCGCGTTCCCGGAGGGACGATTTTGTCGCGGTCCCGGCGGCAGCCCGCCGCGCTTTGCGGATACTGGCGGTTTCCATCGAAGGAGGCCGCCTTGACGCTAGCCGTTCTTGCCAGCCGGGCCCTTTGCGGCCTGGACGCCCATGCGGTGCGCGTGGAGACGCACCTGGGGCCCGGGCTGCCCAGCTTCAATGTGGTGGGCCTGCCGGACACCGAGGTGCGCGAAAGCCGCGAGCGCGTGCGCGCGGCCATTCTCAATAGCGGGTTCGAGTTTCCGCCCGGCCGCATCACGGTCAATCTTTCGCCCGCCGACATCCCCAAGGAATCCGGCCGCTTCGACCTCCCCATCGCCCTGGGCCTGCTGCTGGCGTCGGGCCAGTTGGCTCCGCCCACGGACGGCGAAGCGCCCGATGCGCGCGCGCCGGATCCGACCCTGGCCAGCCTGGTGCTGGCCGGCGAACTTTCGCTGACGGGCGCGCTGGTGCCGGTCGCCGCGCCCCTGGTCATTGCGCTCAGCGTTGCGCGCGAGGCGTCCGGCGCCACGCTCATCCTGCCTGCGGGCAGCGCCGAGCAGGCCGCCTGGGTGCCCGGGCTGCGGGTATTGTCCGCGCGCACCCTGGCCGACGTGGCCGCGCATGCGGCCGGCGTCTGCCGGTTGCCCGATGCCGTTCCCAGGCCCTGGCCCGCGGCGCCGCCGGCCCCGTGCCTGTCGGATGTGCGGGGCCAGCCCGGCGCGCGGCGGGCGCTCGAGGTCGCCGCGGCCGGAGGCCACAGCCTCTTGATGATAGGGCCGCCGGGGGCAGGCAAGAGCATGCTGGCCGCGCGCCTGCCCGGCCTGTTGCCGCCGCTGGCGCGCGGCGAGGCGCTGGAGGCGGCCGCCGTGGCGGCCCTGGCGGGTCTGCCCGATGCGCTGATGGAGCAGCCGCCGTTCCGGGCGCCGCATCATTCCGCTTCCGTCCCGGCGCTGGTGGGCGGCGGCAGCCGGCCCCGCCCCGGCGAGATCAGCCTGGCGCACCGGGGCGTGCTGTTCCTGGACGAACTTCCGGAATTCAGCCGGCGCACGCTGGAGGCCTTGCGCGAGCCGCTGGAGGCGGGCAGGGTGGTGATTGCCCGGGCGCTGCATGCCGCGCAGTTTCCCGCCCGTTTCCAGTTGGTGGCGGCCATGAACCCATGTCCTTGCGGCTGGCGCGGGCATCCGGCCCGGGCCTGCGCCTGCACGCCCGACCAGGTGGCCCGCTACGTGGGCAAGGTTTCCGGTCCCTTGCTGGACCGCATCGACCTGCACGTGGTGCTGCCTCCATCCGACCCCGATTGGATGTCCGGCCCTCCGGGCGAGCCGTCGGACCCGGTGCGCGAGCGCGTGGTGCGTTGCCGCCAGCGCCAACTGGCCCGGCAAGGCAAGCCGAACGCCGCGCTGGCGGGCGCCGAACTGGACGAACATTGCCGCTTGGACGCCGAGGCCCAGGCGCTGCTGTCGCAGGCCATGCGCCGGCTGGCGGGCTCGGCCCGGGCCCTGCATCGGGCGCTGCGGGTTGCCCGGACCATTGCCGACCTCGACGGCGAGGACATGCTGGCCGCCCGCCACGTCGCCCAGGCCGTGCAGTACCGGCGGGCAGGTCCGCTCGACAAATTGCGGGAAATCACCATATAATCAAAGGCTTTCCCGGACTTGGGCCGCATTTGCCTATTTCCAGGAAGGGGCTGGCGGCATCTAGGAAGATCTAGGAAGACGCCGGCAGCAAGTACGCCGACGGGACGGTGCTCTGCCAAGAGTGCTGTCCGCGGTAGTTTATTAGTACATCGTAGTATCTCAGCAGTACCCCAGCAGTACCCCCAGCAGTACCCCCAGAAGTGGCAACAGGTAGACAAGTTTTGCCGCGGCGACAGGCTTCATCGGCCGGTCGCGCGTCAAGCACCTGGCGTCATATAAATCAACAATGCGTGTTTTAGTTTAGGGAATCAACATGCCCAAGATGAAAACCAAGAAAAGCGCCTCCAAGCGCTTTAAGGTTCGCGGCAGCGGCTCCATCAAGCGTGGTCAGGCGTTCAAGCGTCACATCCTGACCAAGAAGACCACCAAGAGCAAGCGCCAACTGCGCGGTTCGACGGCGGTTCATGACTCCAACGTGGCCTCCGTCAAGGCCATGATGCCTTTCGCTTGATCTAAGGGAGATCTACTATGCCTCGCGTCAAACGCGGCGTAACCGCCCGTGCCCGTCACAAGAAAGTCATTGCCGCCGCCAAGGGTTACCGTGGCCGCCGCGGTAATGTGTTCCGTATCGCCAAGCAGGCGGTCATGCGCGCCGGCCAATACGCCTATCGCGACCGCCGCAACAAGAAGCGCACCTTCCGCGCTCTCTGGATCACGCGTATCAACGCCGCCGTCCGTGAACATGGCGTCAGCTACAGCGTGTTCATCGCTGGTCTGAAGAAGGCTTCGATCGAACTCGACCGCAAGGTCCTGGCCGATCTGGCCGTGCGCGACAAGGCCGGCTTCGCCGCCATCGTGCAGCAAGCCAAGGCTGCCTTGGCTGCCTGATCGCGCGCTTTAACTCATCGCGCATCGCTGCAAACGGGGCTGTAATGGCCCCGTTTGCGTTTTGAAGGCTGGATTTCATGACTCTATCGGTTGACGACCTGGTATCCCAGGCGCAAGAACGCTTCGCCGCGGCCTCCGACGCCGCCGCGCTGGAAAACGCAAAAGCTCGTTTCCTGGGCAAGGATGGCGCGCTGACGGTGCTGCTGAAAGGCCTGGGCAAGCTGGATCCCGAGCAGAAGCGCGAGATGGGCGCCCGGATCAATCAGGCCAAGCAGAAGGTCGAAGAGCTCCTGAACTTGCGCCGCGCCGCGCTGGCGCAGGCGGAACTGGATGCCCGGCTGGCATCCGAAACCATCGACGTCACCCTCCCGGGCCGCGGCCGCGCGCCGGGCGGCATCCATCCGGTGATCCGGACCTGGGAACGAGTGGAAGAGATTTTCCGTTCCATAGGCTTCGACGTGGCCGACGGCCCCGAAGTGGAAAACGACTGGACCAATTTCACCGCGCTGAACAATCCGCTGGATCATCCGGCGCGGTCCATGCAGGACACCTTCTACGTCGACATGAACGACGCCGACGGCCTGCCGCTGCTGCTGCGCACGCACACCAGCCCCATGCAGGTGCGCTACGCCCGCATGCACAAGCCGCCCATCAAGGTCATCGCGCCGGGGCGCACCTACCGCGTCGACAGCGACGCCACGCACTCGCCCATGTTCCACCAGGTGGAAGGGCTTTGGATCGCCGAGGACATCTCGTTCGCCGACCTGAAGGGCGTGTACACCGATTTCCTGCGTTGCTTCTTCGAAAGCGACGATCTCGTCGTGCGTTTCCGCCCGTCGTTCTTCCCGTTCACGGAACCGTCCGCCGAAATCGACATGATGTTCACCTCGGGTCCGAACCGCGGCCGCTGGCTGGAGATTTCCGGTTCGGGCCAGGTGCATCCGCAAGTGGTGCGCAACTTCGGCCTCGATCCCGAGCGCTACATCGGCTTCGCCTTCGGTTCCGGACTCGAGCGCCTGACCATGTTGCGCTACGGCGTCAACGATCTGCGCCAGTTCTACGAAGGCGATTTGCGCTTCCTGCGCCAGTTCAACGAATAACCCACGGCTGATCATGCAATTTCCCGAATCCTGGCTGCGTACGCTGGTCAATCCCCCGATCGCAACCGACGAACTCGCGCACCGGCTCACGATGGCCGGCCTGGAAGTCGAAGACACCGTGCCCGCGGCGCCCGCCTTTACGGGCGTCGTGGTGGCCCATATCGTCGAGATCGCGCCGCATCCCGATGCCGACAAGCTGCGCGTCTGCCAAGTGGACGACGGCTCCGGCGAACGCCTGCAGATCGTTTGCGGCGCGCCCAACGCCGCCGCCGGCCTGAAAGTGCCGCTGGCCCGCGTGGGCGCGGAACTGCCCGGCGGCATGAAGATCGGCGTGGCCAAGATGCGCGGCGTGCAATCGTCGGGCATGCTGTGCTCCGCGCGCGAGCTGGGCCTGTCGCAAGACCATGCGGGCCTGCTGGAACTGCCCGCCGACATGACGCCGGGCATGTCGATCCGTGAAGCGCTGGACCTGGACGACACGCTCTTCACGCTGAAGATGACGCCCAACCGCGCCGATTGCCTGTCCATCCTGGGCGTGGCGCGCGAAGTCGCCGCCCTGACGGGCGCGCCGCTGTCGGTGCCCACCGCCGCCGCCGTGCCGGTCACGCTGGACGAGCGCCTGCCGGTCAAGGTCGAGGCGCCCGACCTGTGCGGCCGTTTCGGCGGCCGCGTGATCCGCGGCGTCAACGCCCGCGCCGCAACGCCCGACTGGATGAAGACGCGCCTGGAGCGCGCCGGCCAGCGTTCGCTGTCGGCCCTGGTGGACATCTCCAACTACGTCATGCTCGAGCTGGGCCGTCCGTCGCACGTGTTCGACCTGGACAAGATCCAGGGCGACCTTTGCGTGCGCTGGGCCCGCGAAGGCGAAACCCTCGAACTGCTGAACGGCCAGACCGTGGCGCTGGACCCCAAAGTCGGCGTGGTGGCGGCCGGCGACCAGGTGGAAAGCCTGGCCGGCATCATGGGCGGCGAGGCCACGTCGGTGACGCTGGATACGCAGAACATCTACCTGGAGGCCGCCTTCTGGTGGCCGGAAGCGCTGGCCGGCCGCGCGCGCCGCTACAAATTCAGCTCCGAAGCCAGCCACCGCGGCGAACGCGGCGTGGACTTCGCCACGATTCCCGAGCACATCGAATTCATCACGCGTCTGATCGTCGACATCTGCGGCGGACAGGCCGGTCCGCTGGACGACCAGATCGTCAACCTGCCCAAGCGCCTGCCGGTGCGCATGCGCCTGGCGCGCTGCCATCGCGTGCTGGGCGTGCCGGTCACGCAGGCCGAGGTCGCGAAAATCTTCGGCAGCCTGGGCCTGGAATTCACGGTCGAGGGCGATGACTTCATCGTCACGCCGCCGTCCTACCGCTTCGACCTGGAACTGGAAGAAGACCTGATCGAGGAAGTGGCCCGCATCTACGGCTTCGAGAACATTCCCGCCGTGCCGCCGATGGCGCGCGCCAAGATGTTCTCGCAGCCCGAGGTCCGCCGCGGCGCCCATGCGCTGCGCCGCCTGGCCGCGGCGCAGGACTACCAGGAAGTCGTGAACTACAGCTTCGTCGAGGCCGACTGGGAACGCGACTACGCCGGCAACGACAATCCGGTCCGCCTGGTCAATCCCATCGCCAGCCATCTTTCGGTCATGCGTTCCAGCCTGATCGGCGGCCTGGTGGCCAACATCCGCCACAACGCCAACCGCAAGCAGTCGCGCGTGCGCCTGTTCGAGCTGGGCCGCGTGTTCATGCGCGACGCGTCCGCCCAGGACGGCCCGCTGGAAGTGGCCGGTGTGCGCCAGCCGCTGAAGCTGGCGGGCGCGGCCTGGGGCCCGGCCGTGGAAGAGCAGTGGGGCGCGGCCACGCGCCAAGTGGACTTCTACGACGTGAAGATGGATGTCGAGGCGCTGTTCGGCGCGCGCGGCCATCGCCTGCGTTTCGAAGCTGCGGCGCATCCCGCGCTGCATCCGGGCCGCAGCGCCCGCATCGAACTCGATGGCCGGCAGGTCGGCTGGGTCGGCGAACTGCATCCGCGCTGGGCGCAGCAAGCCGACCTGGCGCATGCGCCCGTGGTGTTCGAGCTGGACGTCGAGGCCCTGTCCGAAGGCGAACTGCCGCAAGTGCGCGAGCTGTCGCGCCAGCCCGTCGTGATGCGCGACCTGGCGCTGTGGGTCGATGCGCAGGTCACCGCGCAATCCATGCTGGACACCGTCGCCGCGGCCGTCAAGGCGGACCCGCAACTGGCGGTGGTGCAGGACGCGCGCGTGTTCGACGTGTGGCGCGAGAAGCCCCAGGGCGGCGAGCCTGTTACCGAGAAAAGCCTTGCTTTCCGGTTCTGGCTACAGGACACTGAGGTCACGCTGGACGAAGCCCGGGTGGCGGATTGTCTCGCGCGCATCAAGGATGCCTTGGTGGCCGCGCATGGCGCGCGCCAGCGTGCTTGAACCATGGGGAACAGTATGCTTGCCGAGCCACGCACCCTGACCAAGGCCGAGCTGGCCGAACTGCTCTTTGAGCGGGTCGGCCTGAACAAGCGCGAAGCCAAGGACATCGTCGATACTTTCTTCGAGGAAATCCGCGACGCCTTGGCGCGCGGAGATTCCGTGAAGCTTTCGGGCTTCGGCAATTTCCAGGTGCGCGACAAACCGCCGCGCCCCGGCCGCAATCCCAAGACCGGCGAGACCATTCCCATCGCCGCACGCCGCGTGGTCACTTTCCATGCGAGTCAAAAACTCAAGAGCGTGGTGGAGCAGGCTGTGCCCGCTGCATCCGACGACGCCGCGGAGTGATACGCTTTGTCGGCAATTGTTATCGGCCCCAGACGTATCGCGGCATAAAATTCTCTTATGACACGTACAGAATCCACCGTCACCTTACCGCCCATTCCCGCCAAGCGTTACTTCACCATCGGTGAAGTCAGCGACCTGTGTGGCGTCAAGCCTCATGTCTTGCGGTATTGGGAACAGGAATTCACGCAGCTCAAGCCGGTGAAGCGGCGCGGCAATCGCCGCTATTACCAGCATCACGAAGTGCTGCTGATCCGCCGCATCCGTTCCCTGCTGTACGAGCAAGGCTTTACGATCAGCGGCGCGCGCAACCGCCTGGGCGATGCGCGCGACGTGCCCCACGACCAGGACGCGGCCGTGCGCCTGTCCGGCGCCGAGATCCAGGCCCTGCGCAACGAACTCGGCAACGTCTCGACGATGCTGGCCGAAGCCTTGGGCACTGCGGCCAACGCGGGCGGGGCAAGCAGCGCGGGCGCGGCATCGGCCGCTTGATCCTGGCGCATGGCGGCGCGGCACGCGCCGCTTTTTTTCGATCCATCGATTGAACGCATTACCGGCAGCGCGCAAACGTTCGCAGCGTCGCGCGTTGCCGGCAGCAGTACCTTGCGCTTCGCGTGCCGCAAGCATGAGCTTGATGCAAACGGCGAACACGAGGCGCAATTTTTTTTGGGTATTCAGCACTTTTTTTGCACGAATACGTGCAAACATTTTTTTGTTCTGCTATACTCTTTTTCTTTCGGGGCGTAGCGCAGCCTGGTAGCGCACTTGCATGGGGTGCAAGGGGTCGCGAGTTCGAATCCCGCCGTCCCGACCAGCAGTTCCAAGGCCGTTAGTGATTAAATCACTAACGGCCTTTTCATTTGGCGTTTGGCTTCATGAGGGCAAAAGGACAAGGACAAGGACAAGGACAAGGACAAGGACAAGGACAATGCGCGATGCTTCCCTTCTGCGCGGCCTGGCTGTCACTGCCGGCGCTGCATTGGGTATGGCCATGGGGGTCTACCTGCTGGTCGCTGCGCTCTCCTTCCCGCGCCCGGCCGGCGCCTATGCGGGCATGGGCGTGATGATGATGCTGCCGTTCCTGGCGCTGGGTGTGGGCGCCGCTGCGATAGCCTCGAGCGTGGTGGTTGCCATCGTAGGCAATCGCGCGGGACTGGGGCGTTTGGTCCGCTGGCTGATGTGCCTGATCGCCGCCTGCCTGGCTGTATACGCATTCATTCTTGGCGTGGACGCTCCCCGGGCTCTGTGATTGCGTGATTGCCGGCTTGGCTGTTGGCGCCGTGCCGGCGTGGCTCCTGCAGTGCTTTATTGACAAAAATGAGAATCATTATCAATATTGCGGATCTGCGGCCTTGAGCCATGCCCCCTAGCCGTTGGCGGGGCAAGGCATGCCGCCGTCCATCCCGTTATCCGGATGGGCGGGTTTGCTGCCATCGGCTTCCGGAGTCCTGCCATGCATTTGTTGTCCCGCTTGCTGTCCCACAACGCGCGCCGCCGTGCCGCGCGCGCCTTCGGCGGCGTTCTTGCCGCTGCGCTTTCCCTGGCATGCCTGTCCGCGCAGGCGGCCGAGAAATTCAAGGTCGTCACGACCTTCACCGTCATCGCCGACATGGCCCGCAATGTGGCGGGGGATGCCGCCGAGGTGGTTTCGATCACTCGCCCGGGCGCGGAAATCCATGAATACCAGCCCACGCCTGGCGACCTGGCGCAGGCGCAGGGAGCGCAGTTGGTGCTCTGGAACGGCTTGAATCTGGAGCTGTGGTTCGAACGGTTCTTTCAGCGCTTGAACAACGTTCCCAGCGTTGTCGTGACCGAGGGAATCGTGCCGATGGGCATCGAGGCCGGTCCTTACCGGGGCAAGCCCAATCCGCATGCGTGGATGTCGCCGGACAACGCGCTGATCTACGTGGACAATATCCGCGATGCGCTGGCCAGGCACGATCCGGCCCACGCCGATGCCTATCGGGCGAACGCGCAAGCCTACAAGGCGCGCATCCGCGAAGCGATCGAACCCATACGAGTCCGCCTGCAAGCCATTGCGCCGGAGCGGCGCTGGCTGGCGACCAGCGAAGGCGCCTTCAGCTACCTGGCGCGCGATTTCGGCCTGAACGAGATCTACCTGTGGCCCATCAATGCCGATCAGCAGGGAACCCCGCAGCAGATACGCCGCGTCATCGACACGGTCAAGGCGAACCATGTTCCCGCGGTGTTCAGCGAAAGCACGGTGTCGGCAGATCCGGCCCGGCAGGTGGCGCGTGCAACGGGCGCCCGCTACGGCGGCGTGCTGTACGTCGACTCGCTGAGCGAACCCGGCGGTCCCGTGCCGACTTATCTGGACCTGCTGCGCGTGACGACCGAAACGATAGCGCAGGGGCTGGAACCTTGAGCTTGCCGCAGGAGGACTGCGCGGCGTCCGGAATACAGGTGTGCGGCGCTACCGTCACTTACCGCAACGGCCACACGGCGCTGCGCGATGCGCGATTCGAAATCCCCGTCGGAACCATCACTGCATTGGTGGGCGTGAACGGCAGCGGCAAATCCACGCTGTTCAAGGCCGTCATGGGTTTCGTGCGCCTGGCCCGCGGGCACGTCACCGTGCTGGGCCTGCCCGCGAGGCAAGCCTTGCGCCGCAGGCTGATTGCCTACGTGCCGCAGAGCGAGGATGTCGACTGGAATTTTCCGGTGCTGGTCGAGGACGTGGTCATGATGGGCCGCTATGGCCACATGGGATGGCTGCGCAGGCCCCGGCTGGAGGACCGCCGGGCGGTCGATACGGCGTTGCGCCGCGTGGGCATGGAAGCGTTGCGCCATCGGCAGATCGGCGAGCTTTCCGGTGGGCAGAGGAAGCGGGTGTTCCTGGCGCGGGCGCTGGCGCAGGACGCCCGGGTCATTCTGCTCGACGAGCCGTTTACCGGGGTCGACGTGACGACCGAAGACGCCATCATCGAGCTGCTGGGCCAATTGCGCGGCGAGGGCCGCGTCATGCTGGTGTCCACCCACAATCTGGGCAGCGTGCCCGAGTTCTGCGACCGCGCGGTCCTGCTCAATCGCACCGTGCTGGCCTATGGGCCGACCGGACAGGTGTTCACGCGGGCCAACCTGCAGGCGGCCTTCGGCGGCGTCCTGCGCCATTTCGTGCTCAGCGAGAGCGACGAGCGGCGCGAGCAGAGCGTCGGCATTTTTTCCGACGATGAGCGGCCGCTGGTGTTCTACGGCGACACCGCCACGGCGCGCGAACGGCCGGACGAGCCCGGTGGCGGATCATGATCGGCCTGCTGATGGAGCCGTTCGGCTACGGCTACATGGTCAATGCCATGTGGGTGTCGGCCCTGGTGGGCGCCGTCTGCGCGTTTCTTTCGGCCTACCTGGTGCTCAAGGGCTGGTCGTTGATAGGCGATGCGCTGTCCCATGCCATCGTGCCCGGGGTGGCGGGGGCCTATATGCTGGGCCTGTCGTTTTCGGCGGGCGCCTTCCTGTCGGGCCTGCTGGCGGCGGGATCGATGCTGTTCCTCAACCAGCGCACACGGCTGAAGGAGGATGTCATCATCGGGCTGGTCTTCGCGGCGTTCTTCGGCGTGGGCCTGTTCATGGCCTCGCTGTCGCCCGTTTCGGTCAACATCCGGACCATCGTCATGGGCAACATCCTGGCCATTACCCCCGAAGACACGCTGCAGCTCGCGGTCATCGGCGGGGTGTCGATGCTTGTCCTGCTGTTGAAATGGAAGGCGCTGATGGTGGCGTTCTTCGATGAGAACCATGCCCGCTCGGTAGGCATCGATCCCATGCTCGTCAAAGGCCTCTTCTTCGTGCTGCTGTCCGCATGCACGGTGGCGGCCATGCAAACCGTGGGCGCCTTCCTGGTGGTCGCCATGGTCGTCACGCCTGGCGCCACGGCCTATCTGCTGACGGACCGGTTTCCGCGCCTGCTGGCCATCAGCGTGGCGATCGGCGCGTCGAGCAGCTTCATCGGCGCGTACGCCAGTTATTTCCTGGACGGCGCGACCGGCGGCATCATCGTGGTATTGCAGACGCTGTGCTTCCTGGCCGCCTTCGCCTTGGCGCCGAAGCACGGCCTGCTGGCGGCGCGCAGGCGCGCCGCATCCGGGGAGGCCGCGCCATGAGCATGCTCGATACCTTGTGGACGCCGCTGCAGTTCGATTTCATGCGGCAGGCCCTGCTGATATCCGTGCTGGTGGCCGTGCCTACCGCGCTGCTGTCCTGCCTGCTGGTGCTTCGTGGATGGGCCCTGATGGGCGATGCCGTGTCGCATGCGGTGCTGCCCGGCGTGGTGCTGGCCTACATCGCGGGAGTGCCGCTGGAGCTGGGCGCCGTCGCTGCCGCCATGGTGTGCGCGCTGGGCACCGGCTACATACAGGCGAACAGCCGGCTCAAGCAGGACACGGTCATGGGGGTGGTGTTTTCGGGCATGTTCGGGCTGGGCGTCGTGCTCCACGCCGGCGTCGCGGCGGACGTGCACCTGGACCATATTCTGTTCGGCGACATGCTGGGGACGGGCATGCGCGACCTGGCGGAAAGCGGCGCCATCGCGCTGCTGGTGGCCGGCGTGGTCGGCCTGAAGTGGCGCGATCTTCTGCTGCATACCTTCGATCCTGTGCAGGCGCGCACCATGGGCCTGCCGGTGAACCTGCTGCACTACGGATTGCTGATCCTGCTGTCGCTCACGATCGTGGGCGCGCTCAAGGCGGTGGGCATCATCCTGGTCATCGCGCTGCTCATCGCGCCTGGCGCCATCGCTTTTCTGCTGACGCGCAGTTTCGGCGCGATGCTGCTGGTTGCGGTGGCGGTGTCCGTGGCTGCGTGCGCAGGCAGCGTCTACCTGAGTTTCTTCCTGGACAGCGCGCCGGCGCCGACCGTCGTCGTGACCTTGTCGGTCCTGTTCGTCATCGTATTCGCAAAGCCTAGAACGAACCCGAGACCATCTGGTATTTGTAGCCGTGGGTGAGCAGGACGGACCCGGCCTTGGATCCCTTGAGATAGAACAGGAATGAACGCGCGGCAGGATTGTCGCGGCCGCGGTCCAGCAGCATGGCCTGTTTTTCTATGGGGTCGTAGAGCGATTCCGGAATGAGCCACGCGGACCCACGGGCCAGCTTGCCGTCCGCGTACACCTGGGATAGGTTCACGATCCCCAGATCGGCTCCGCCCGCCGCCACGAACTGCTCCGATTGCGCGATGTCGTGGCGTTCGACCAGTTTTTTCTCGACGGCCTTGGCGATGCCGAGTTTGTCCAGCACCTGCGCCGCCGGCCGGCCATAGACCAGGCTGGGGCTGGCGACCGACAGGTGCTGGAATTGATTGCGCGTCAGCACATGTCCGTGGACGTCCACGTACCCTTCCAGCGGCGACCACAGCACCAGGACGTTGGTGGCATAGGTATAGCGCGTGCCGGGCACGACCCGTCTCGAGGCTTCGAGCTCGCTGAATGCCGCATTGTTGTTCGGCAGCAAGACATCGAAATCCGCGCCCTTGGCTATTTGCCTGACCAGGCCGCTGGTGGCGCCGACGGTGTAGTGGACCTTGTTGCCGGTGTCTTTTTCGAAGTTGGCGGCGATGATGCGTATCGGTTCGGCGAGGCTGGTGGCGACGGCGATGCGAACTTCTCCCGCCGCCGCAGGATTTGCCAGCAGGGCGCCGACGGCCAGCAGCGCGGCACAGGGAATGCGTGAGTATTTCATGGTGACACTAGAGACGGCTGACGCCTCGCACTGAGTCAATCTTGCTGAAAAGTAGCATGTATTGCCGGGTTGGGCGCGCCTGGGCCGCTAGAGCCACACCGTCGTGACGAGCACGGCGCAGCCCAGCGTGGCGGTTGCGGCCATGGCCGCGGCCAGCCGGAAGGCCAGCTTTCGCTCCTTGCGGCCCACGTTGGGATTGACGTTGTTGGCGGACCGCAACTGTTCCCACGTGGAGGCGCTGCCGGCTTTGCGGCTGTGGGACGCGGCGGCGTTGGCCCGGGCGCGGGAAATCCGGGTGAGCCTGAGCGCGGGATAGGCCAGCAGCACGCCGGCCAGGAACAGGCCGCAGGCGCCGATCGCGCCGGCGGTGTAGGCCGAACCGCCGCGCGCCGCGAAAAGAACGGCCGCCGCCAGCAGGCCGACGAGATTCAGGCCGGCCAGGGCCTTGAGCGCCTGCAGTCCCCACACGCCGGTGGCTTCCTCGGTGAAGTCGCCGACGGCTTGCCAGTAGGCGGCGTCCTTGGACGCCGCCTGGAAAAAGAATTCGAGGTCCCGGAGCAGGGCGTCGCCGCGCCTGTCGGCAGGGAGCGTGTCCCGGTGCCACTGGAGCGCGAATTTCCGGCTTCGATTCTCATCCGCATGATGCGCGGCCGCCCAGGCCTGCGCCAGGCGGAGCGCGTCGTCGACGGTCAGTTCACCCATGTAGGCAGCGCTGTCTCTCATGTTGGTCATCCCCATATATGGGATATTTTACCGGGGCGAGGCCGCCCGGGAGATGCGCCGCGTCAAGCGCCCGCCGGGGGCTGGCGATAGCAGATTTCCAGCAGGCTGTTGCTGCGCAGGATGACGGTCAGGTCGGCTTGCGGCGCGCCCAGGATGCTCGCGCCCCATAGCGTGGCTGCCAGAACGGCGAGCCAAGTGGGAGCGAGCAGAAACATCCGCGCTTTCCCTAGTATGCGTGCGGATTTTTATACGATTATCATATTTTCAACGCCGACGCCTCGCGTCCGGCGCACACAGCCGAGGCAACGCGGGCTGGCAATGATGAACGTTTTCGGACAGAAACTTCCTTATGCCTACTTCAGCTTCTCGATCACTGTTGAAAAAAGACTCGGTCGCGCCCGTTCCGTCGGAACCCAACCTGACCGACCGCGTCACCGAAATGCTGCTGGAAGAGATTACCAGCGGAGACTACCAGATCGGCGAAGTGCTGCCGCCGGAACAGATCATCGCCACCCGCATGGGCGTCTCGCGCACCGTGCTGCGTGAAGCGGTTTCGCGCCTCAAGGGCGACGGCATCGTGCAAAGCAAGCAGGGCCGCGGGTTGACCGTCATGCAGACGGCGCGGCCGTCGGTCCTGAGGATGCAGGCGGCGGACATCGGCGACGCCGACCAGGTGCTGCGCATCGTCGAACTGCGCCGCGGATTCGAGATCGAGGCCGCGCAGCTCGCGGCGCAGCGGCGCAGCGAGGAAGACCTGGCCGCCATGCGCCGGGCCTTGCGCAAGATGGCCGACGCGATCGCCACGGGCGACGTGGCGGTCGGCGTGGACGCCGACATGGAATTTCACCGCTGCGTGGCGCGCGCGACCCGCAACGAACACTATCTGAATTTCTTCGATTTCCTGGCGGTGCTGCTCAAGAAAAACCTGCGCGTCTCGCGCTCGCGGTCGGCCAAGATCGCCGGCCGCGGCGCCCAGGCGCAAAAGGAGCACGAGGCCTTGTTCGCCGCCATAGAGAAAGGCGACGTGGAGCTTGCGCGGCAGCAGGCGCGCACGCACGTCGACAACACGGAAGCACGACTGCGCACGGCGGCGGCCACGGCGGAAAAGCCGTAGCCCCTCCGATTGCGGGCAATCTTCAAGGGGAAGTGGCGATGGGGCATAAAGCGATAGACGAACTGGTGCGCGCGGATGAAGGGCTGATCAGCCGCTCCATCTTCGTCGACGACGAGATCTTCCAGCAGGAGCTGCGGCAGGTGTTCTCCCGGGCCTGGCTGTTCGTGGGGCATGAAAGCCTGGTGCCCAAGCCGGACGACTATTTCGTATCGAGGATGGGCACGGAATCCGTGATCCTGACGCGCGACCGGCAGGGGCAGATCCAGGTCATGCTCAATAGCTGTGCGCACCGCGGCATGAAGCTGTGCCGCTACGACCACGGCAACAACCGGACCTTCACCTGTCCGTATCATGGATGGAGCTTTTCCACCGACGGAAAGCTGGTGGAGCGGCCGGGCGAGCTGGTCGGCGTGCCGGGCCACGCCACGCATTACAAGGGCGAGCTGGACAAGAAGCAGTGGGGCCTGAAGACGGTGGCGCAGGTGGTCAACTACAAGGGCGCCGTGTGGGCCACCTGGGACCCGGACGCGCCGCCGTTCCTGGATTATCTGGGCAATATGCGCCTGTACCTGGACGCGGCGCTGGACCATCGCGACGGCAGCCCGGGCGGCTCCGAGGTCATCGGCGGCGTGCAGAAGTGGCGGGTCAAGTGCAACTGGAAGTTCGCGCCGGAGAATTTCATCGGCGATCTTTACCACGACATCAGCCACCGCTCCGTGGACATCGTCGGCATCGGGCCGGGCGGCGGCAGGGGGCGGCGCGATCCCTCCGCCACCCGGTCGGCCATCTGTTTTCCCGAGCTGGGGCACGGGCTGTTGGGCCGGCTGCCGTTCTACGAGGAAGGGCCTTACGCGCCGCAATATGCGCGCTACCCGGAGGTGGAGGCCTATTACCGCGAAGTGCATGAACGGCGCGAACGCACGCTGGGTTCGGCCATGCGCGTGCAGACCAGCGTGGGCACGATTTTTCCGAACATGTCCTTCCACGGGCGCCAGCCGCGCACCCTGGCGGTGTTCCATCCCATCAGCCCGACCGAAATGGAAATGTGGCGCATGTACCTGGTGGACAAGGACGCGCCCGAAGCGGTCAAGGAGGCGGCGCGCCATTACTTCCTGCGCTATTCCGGCCCGGGCGGCATGACCGAGTCGGACGACATGGAGAACTGGACCGGCGCCACCGAGGCCAGCATGGGCACCATGTCGCGCGAACTCTATTTCAACTACCAGATGGGCGTGGGCCATGCCGAGCCGGTGCCGGAGATCCCGGGCTGCGCGGTCAACGGCGAATACACCGAGGAAAACGCCCGCATCTATTACCGCCGCTGGGCCCAATTCATGAACGGCCGGTCGTGGGACGAGCTGATGGCGGGCGCCGCGCGCGCCAAGGAGCAGGCGGCATGAACGCGCCCACCGACAAAGCGCCCGTGGAGGCGATGGATTCCAGCATCGACGATATGCAGATCTGGTGGCAGGTGCAGCGCTTCCTGCATTACGAGGCCGATCTGCTGGACCACCGCGAGTTCGACGCCTGGCTGGAACTGCTGGACGAGGACATCAGCTACCGCATGCCGCTGACGCGCAACGTGCGCCGCGACGCCATGGCGCAGGAGTATTCCGGCGCGCGCGACGCCGCCTGGTTCGACGAGGGCATCGATACGCTGCGGCAACGGGTCGCCCAGATCAGGACGGGCATCCATTGGGCCGAGGAACCGGCGTCGCGCGTGTCCCATCTGGTGACCAATATCCGCGTGCTGGAGGTGGCGCCGGACGAGGACGGCGGCGAGCGCGTGCGGGTGCGCTCGCGCTTTCTGATCTACCAGAACCGTTTGCAGGCGGAGGTCAGCCTGTTCGTCGGCAAGCGCGAAGACGTGCTGCGCCGGCGCGACGGGCGCTGGAAGGTGCTCTCGCGCGAGATCCACCTGGACCAGAACGTCCTGCTTTCCAAGGCGCTCACGATCTTTTTCTAGCGCATTTTCCCGGCGCCGGCCCGCCTGCCGGCCTTCGATGGTTTTCTTTCCGATCAGGGCCTGTCCGCTGAGGGCGGGGCACGCCCCTACCTGGAGTCGCAGCATGCATAGACGTACTGTATTGAAAGCCATCGCCGCCGCGGCCGCGATGGGAGCGGCGGGAGCGCCGCGGGCCGCCGAGGCGGCGTTTCCTTCCAAGCCGCTGCGCCTGATCGTGCCGTATCCGCCGGGCGGCGTGACCGACGTGGCCGGGCGGCTGGCGGGCGAGATCCTCAGCAAGAAGTTCGGACAGCCGGTGGTGGTGGAAAACCGTCCCGGCGCCAACGGCATGATAGGCAGCCAGCACGTGGCGTCTGCGCCGCCCGACGGCTATACGCTGCTGCTCAATGGATTGGGCGGCATGGTCCTGCCCATGGCCACCGTCACCGGGCTGCCGCTGGACACGTCGCGCGCGTTCACGCCGATCGGGCAGATGGCCGAGTTCATCAATGTGCTGATCGTCCGCGCCGATTCCCCGATCCGCAGCGTCGACGACCTGATCGCGGCGGCTCGCGCCCGCAGCAAGGAAGGGCTCAATTACGGCTCGAACGGCATAGGCACCTCGGTGCACCTGACCACCGCGTTCTTCGCGCAGCGCACGGGCGCCAATCTGCTGCACGTGCCGTACAAGGGCAGCGGCGAAATGCTGATCGACGTGGTGAACGGCAATCTGGATTTCAGTTTCAGCAACCTGCCGCCGGTGATGGGCCTGATCCGCAAGGGTTCCATCCGGGCGGTGGCGGTCACCAGCAGCTATCGCAGCAAGCAGTTGCCGGACGTGCCCACCATGGCGGAGCAGGGCGTGGCGGACTTCGACGTGACGAGCTGGCTGGGCCTGTACGGCCCGGCGGGCATGCCGGCCGAGGTGGTGCAGGCGCTGAGCGCCGCCTTGCAGGAGGGCATGGGCCAGGCTTCGTCGCGCGACACGCTGAGCGCTGCGGGCTTCGAGCCCAAGTCCTCGTCGGCGGCGGCCTTTGCCGAGCTGAACCGCGCGGAGCTGGCGCGCTGGAAGCAGGTCGCCAACCGCGCGAATATTTCCCTGAAGTTCGGAGCCTGATCCGCATGGAAGATATCTCCCGCTTGAGCCACGTACATACGGCCATCATCGGCGCGGGACACGCGGGCGTCGAATGCGCCTGGGCCTTGCGCGCCGCCGGCATCGAGGGCGAAGTGGCGCTCTTCGGTGCCGAGGCGCACGCGCCCTACGAGCGGCCTCCCTTGTCCAAGGCCCTGCTGACCGGCTCCACCAGCGAGGAGCGCATCGCCCTGCGCGCCGACGGCGCCTACGAGAAGTCGCGCGTGACCATCGTGGCGGGCGATCCGGTGGAGCGCCTGGACACCGCCGGGCGCGTCCTGCACACGCGTTCCGGGCGCCGCGTGAGTTACGAACATTGCGTGCTGGCCACCGGCGCGCGGGCGCGCGGCATCGCGGGCGTGGCCGGCGAAGGCGTCTATGCGGTGCGCGGGCTGGACGACGCGCGCCGCCTGCGCGCAGCATTGCGGCCGGGCTGCCGCCTGTTGGTGCTGGGGGCGGGCTACCTGGGGCTGGAGGCCGCGTGTTCGGCGCGCAAGCTGGGCGCCGAGGTCCTGGTGCTGGAGCAGGGCGGCAAGGTCATGGGCGGCAAGGTGTCCGAGCCGACCGCGGCGCGCATCGGCTCCATCCACCGCGATGCCGGCATCGAGATACGGCACGGCGCGGCGGTGGACCGCTGGGAGCGCACGGCGGCGGGCTGGCGCGCGCACCTGGCCGATGGCTCCGCCGAGGACGCGGACCTGGTGCTGGTGTCCATCGGCGCGATCGCCGAGACGGCGGTGGCCGAGGCGTCGGGGCTGATCTGCCTGGATGGCGTGGTGGTCGATGAGTGCTGCAGGACCTCGGCGCCGAACGTCTACGCGATAGGGGATTGCGCCAGCGCTTTCCGCGGAGAACTGCAGCGCCATGCGCGGATAGAAAGCGTGCAGAACGCGCTGGCCCAGGCCCGCATCGCCGCGGCCGCCATCGCGGGGAAAAGTCCGCCCGCGCCGCGGCCGCCCACCTTCTGGTCCGAGCAGCATGGGCGCCGGCTGCAGATGGCGGGCCTGGTGAATCCGGCTCAGCCCAGCCGCGACGTACTTTTGCCCACGGCCAAGGGATGGCTGGTGGAGCGCTATCAGGAGGGCCGCCTGGCCGCGATCGAAGCCGTGGACAGTCCGGTCGAATTCATCAAGGGCGTGCCGCGCATCGGCATGCCGGAATCAGCCTCGTGAAAAGGTGGTCATATGTCTTCTGCCGTATTTGAATTGCCGGACGGCGCCGAACTGGTGCTGGACGTTCCCGATGACTGGTCGCTGATGGAGGCCGCCAGGCGCGACGGCCTGGAAGGCATCGTCGCCGAGTGCGGCGGCGGCGCCATCTGCGGCACCTGTCATGTGCAGGTCGATCCGGCCTGGTTCGACCGGCTGGATCCGCCGGGCATGGCGGAGGAGGCGCTGCTGGAGGTGGTGCCGGAGCGCTGCGCGACCAGCCGGCTGTCGTGCCAGGTGATCATGACGCCCGAACTGGACGGCATCCGCCTGCGCGTGCCTTCATCGCAGCTCGAGCTGTAGCCCGCCGCAAGGAGCCGCCGCCATGGCCGACAACAAATCCCTCAATCTCGTCGATCTGCAGCCCGGCGTGCGCGTGCGCATGGCCGACGGCGCCATCGCCGAAATCGTCGAGAACCCGCAGGACGGATTCTGGCTGATCGTCCGCTACCTGGACCATCCCTCGGATTCTTCCCTGGTCGGCGCCGGTGAACAGCAAGTGTTCGCCACCGACGTCGAATCGATCGAACCCTGACCCCTATGGAGCCGCAATGAGCCAAAAACCCAAAATCATCGTTTCCGCCCCGGTGCCCGCCGATTTGCGCGAGCGCGTCGCCGCCGCCTGCGAGATCATCGACGTGCCGGTCGGGCAGAATCCCGCCGAGGCCGTGCCGGCGGCGCAGCGCCCCGAAGTGGTGGGCATGGTCTGCACCGTGCGCACCCGCGTCGACCAGGCCTTGCTCGACGCCTTTCCCGCGCTTGCCGTCAGTTCCAATTTCGCCGTGGGATTCGACAATGTCGATCTCGAGGCCGCCACGCGGCGCCAGGTGCTCATCTGCAATACGCCGGGCGTGCTGGACGGCGCCGTTGCGGACGTCACCATCGGCCTGATGCTGTGCCTGGCCCGCAACCTGGTGGCCGGCGATGCGTTCGTGCGCAGCGGCGCCTGGACCAAGGGCGCTTTTCCGCTGACCACCGACATCCGCGGCAAGACGCTGGGCCTGCTCGGCATGGGCCGCATCGGCAAGGTGGTGGCGCGCACGGCGCAGGCCTTCGACATGAAGGTGATCTACCACAACCGCCGCGAGGATCCGTCGGTCGGCGACCTGGCTGCCTACGTCGGGCGCGACGAGCTGTTCAAGTCCTCGGACGTGCTCAGCATCCATATCCCCCTGTCCGCCGAGACGCGCCATTCCGTGGGCAAGCGTGAATTCGGGCTGATGAAGCCGACGGCCTACGTCATCAATACGGCGCGCGGCCCGGTGCTGGACGAGGTCGCGCTGGTCGAGGCGTTGCGCGCCGGCACGATCGCCGGCGCGGGACTGGACGTGATGGAGCAGGAGCCGCTGCCGCCGTCCAGCCCCTTGTGCGAGCTGCCCAACGTGGTGCTGCAGGCGCACGTGGGCAGCGCCACCCACGAGACGCGGCGCGCCATGATAGACCTGGCGGTCGCCAACCTGCTGGATGCGCTGGGCAAGCGCAAGCCCCAGGCCATGGTCAACCCGCAGGTATGGGAGGCCCGGGCCTGAGCGGCAACGCGCAGCGCCAAAACGGCAGGGACGCCCGGCGGGCGTCCCTGCTTTTTCCTGAAAGGCTATTTGCCGCCGTAGGCGACCACGATGCCGGCCTGCTGGGCCACTTCGCTCCAGCGCTTGAACTCCGACGCCGAAAAGGCCTGGAATTCCGCCGCGTTGCGCAGCTTGGGCTCGAACCCCGCGCCGATGATGCGGGCCTGGAATTCGGGCGTGGCCAGGCCGGTGACGATCACCTCGGACAACTGGGCGATGATGGCCGGATCGACCTTGGACGGGGCGTACATGCCCAGCCAACTGGTCACGTCGAAGTCCGTCATGCCTTGCTCCTGCATGGTGGGCACGCTGGGCAACTGCCGCGCGCGGTAGGCGCTGGTGACGGCCAGGGCCTTCAGGCGCTTGCCTTCCACCATGGCCAGCGTCGGCGGAAGGTTCATGAAACAGATGTCCAGGTCGCCGTTGGCCGTGCCCACCAGGGCGTCGGCCGCGCCCTTGTAGGGCACGTGGTCGAATTTCAGTCCGGTGCGCATGGCGAAGAGTTCGGCCGTCATCTGCGACGAGCTGCCGACGCCGTTGCTGCCGTAGAGCGGCTTGCGCTTGCTGGCGCGCAGGTACTCGACGAGTTCCGGGACCGAGTTGGCGGGGTGGTCGGTGCGCACCACCAGCGCATTGACGAATTCCGCCACCTGGGCGATGGGCAGCAAGGCGGTGGGGATATCCAGCGGCAGTCCCCGCAGCGTGGCCGGCGGCAGCACATTGTGGCCGAGGCCTCCGGTCGTCAGCGTATAGCCGTCCGGCCGGGAGGCCGCGGCGGCCTGCATGCCGATCACGCCGCCGGCGCCGGCGCGGTTTTCGATGACCACGCTCTGGCCATACTTGGCGAAGAGCAGGTCGCCGACCAGTCTTCCGGCAAGATCGGTCGCGCTTCCGGGCGTGGAAGACACAATGATCTTGATCGTCCGGGACGGGTAGGGCCCGTCCTGGGACCAGCTTCTGCCCGCCAGGGCCAGACCGGCGGCGGTTCCCATCAGTTTCAACGCACTTCGACGCTTCATGACGACTTCCCCTTGGGTTGGTTTTTGCTACACCACGTGCTGCTCCGGTTTTTGGTTGAAACTTTGTACGATAAACATATTTATCGAAAGGTACGTGCAGCGCCCGGACGTGGAAATTGCGGCTTACCCTAGGATGCGGGGCCGCCTGTTACGGCTCCAATTCCGCCGCTCTGTGTCTGGCGCGAAGCGTGTCCACCCGGGCACACTTTCCCGTATCGCCGCCACCTTGGCGCGGCCCCTGAGGAGGTTCCATGCGCTATCGCTACGTCACCGCCGATGTCTTCACCAACCGCGCGTATGGCGGCAATCCGCTGGCGGTCGTGCTCGACGCCCAAGGACTCTCCACCGACCAGATGCAGCGCATCGCGCGCGAATTCAATTATTCGGAAACCAGCTTCGTCCTGCCGGCCCGGGATGCCGCGTATACGGCCCAGGTGCGCATCTTCACGCCGGACCGCGAGGTGCCGTTTGCCGGCCATCCGAACGTGGGCACCGCCGTGGTGCTCGCGCGCGACTGGCAGGCGGCGGGACGGCCGCTGCCGGAGACCTTCGTGTTCGAAGAGGAGGCGGGCCTGGTGCGCATCGCATTGAATGCGGGGCCGCAGGGCGTGGAGGGGGCCGAACTGCTGGCGCCGCAGCCGCTTCTGCGCGCGGGCACGGCCTCCGCCGAGGCGGTCGCGCGGGCCTTGAGCCTGGATCCGCAGGACATCGATACTTCCGCGCATCCGCCGCAGGTCGTATCGGTGGGCCTGGCGTTCCTGGTCGTGCAGTTGGCGAGCCGCGATGCCCTGCGCCGCGCCGCGCCCGATGCGCAAGGCTACGCGGCCTTGCTGCCGCTGGACGGCGCGAAGTCCATCTATGCCTACACCACGGACACCGGGGCGGAGCCGCAGACCGATCTCCAGGCCCGCATGTTCACCGGACGCATGACGGAGGATCCGGCCACGGGCAGCGCGACGGCGGCCGTCACGGCCTTGCGCGCGGCCTTGCGCGGCGATGGCGTATTGCGCCTGCGGGTCGGGCAGGGCGTGGACATGGGCCGCGCCAGCCTGCTGTCCGCCCATGCCGAGCCGCGTTCCGACGGCGTGTGGGCGGGCGTGGCGGGCCAGGCCGTGGCGGTCATGGAAGGAAGCCTGCCGGCGCCCGTCCCGGCCTGAAGTCTGCGAAGCCCATAGCCGGCCGCGCGGACCTCCTGTATGCTTGCGCCCATGGAAGCACTGCATTTCGCGCCGGTTTCAGGCGCCTTCAACCGACGAATCGCTCGACGCCTGCGTTGAGTGGCTAGTCGCATCCCGGCGCTGATTCTTCAGCGCCTTCCCCCGAAAGCCACGATGCTCCTCGTGGCTTTTCTGTTTTCCGATTCGTTGTTCCCGCTGCCGAGGCGTATCGCAAGGTTTTCGTTTCCCTTACCGAAGGAACGAAGCATGAGTTTTCAAGACCTCGCCATCCGGCCCTACCATCCCTCCGACGAGGCGGCCATCATCGAGCTGTGGCGCGACTGCGGCCTGACGCGCCCGTGGAACGACCCTCGCAAGGACATCGCCCGCAAGCTGACGGTGCAGTCGGAGCTGTTCCTGGTGGGCGTGGCGGAGGGCGCGATCGTCGCGACGCTGATGGGAGGCTATGACGGCCACCGCGCCTGGATCAATTACCTGGCGGTGGCGCCCGCGCACCAGCGCCGCGGCCATGCGACGGCGCTGATGCGCGCCGTCGAACGCAAGCTGCTGGAGATGGGCTGCCCCAAGATCAACCTGCTGATACGGTCCGGCAATATCGCGGTGCGGGGCTTTTATGAAACGCTGGGGTTCCGGCAGGACGAGGTGATCAGCCTGGGCAAGCGCCTGATCCCGGATCTGTGACGGACCCCGGCCCGGCGCCTGCCGCGGCCGTCAGACCGCCACGGTGAGGTACACCGCTTCGCGGCCGACGATAGGCATGCGCGTGGGCATGAAGATCGTGCAGTCGTCGCAGGGCGAACGGATTTCCTCGGTGCCGTTCATGGCGATCAATTCGCCCTTGGCGTAGGTCTCGAAGCCGATGACCGGCCGCGTGAAGGTGAAGTCCGGGGACTTCACCATGTGCACCTCGAGCAGGCGGTAGCGGCGCGGCGCCGGAGGCGGGGCCGCGCCGGCCGGGGCGTCGATCAGGCCCAGGTGCGCCAGGAAGCGCAGCGTGACGTCGGTGGCCAGCGCGGCCGCGGATTGCGCGAAATGCTGGCCGCATTCGACCACCAGCGAGCCGCCGCTGTCCGAGTCCGGATCGCCGTGGCGGCCGTAGCCCATGACGCCGGTGCCGGGGAAGATGCCCGGCGGCATGACGAGGTGGACTTGCGGCGCGCCCACGGCGCTGGCGAGCGCGGTATTGCGGTCCATTTCCGTATAGACCCAGAACGGCTGCACCGGCGCGCGCGTGGAGTGGATGTCCAGCACGTAGTCGGCGGCGTCCAGCACGGGACGCAGCTCGCGGGCGCGGCGCAGTTCCGGGCTGTCTTCCGGCCCGTCCAGCATGTCGGCCGACCAGATGCGATTGAGGTTGTGCACCAGTTGGCGGTTTTCGTAGGGCTGCTCGATATCGAAGGCCTCGTAGGCCTCGACGTGCGCGAAGCTCACTGTGAGCGTGCCGATCTTGGGCCGCACGCCGGTATCCAGCAGATGGGCGGCGGCCACCATGCCGCAGATTTCGTTGCCGTGCGTGATGGCATTGACCAGCGCGTGCGGGCCGGGCAGGCCCGACTCGAAACGGTGGACGTAGGGAATGCCCACGTTGCCCTCGCGGTAGGCGGAGAGATCGCGCGGCAGGACTTCGAGCGGAGCGGTGTCGGGTTCGAAAGCGGGGTTGTTCATGGGAGCGGGGCCTATTCAGGACGGATGCCGGCGCGGTCGATCAGGTCTTTGTACAACGCCAGGCGCTCGGACATCATGGCGGTGAACTGCTGGGGCGTCTGCTCTTCGGGCGGCAGGGCGCCGGCCTTTTCCAGGGACTGCGGCATGCCGTCTTGGGTGGCGACGTTGCGCACCGCCGCCAGCAGCGTCTGGATGACGTCGGGCGGCGTGCCCGCCGGCGCGGCCAGGCCGATCCACGACATGGAGTTCAGCACAGGGTAGCCCAGTTCGGCGAAGGTGGGCACCTCGGGCAGCGAGTCCAGCCGCTGGGGCGCCGCCACGGCCAGCGCGCGCATCTTGCCCACCTGGATGTGGGGCAGGAAGGGCGCCAGGTTGTCCAGCGCGAACTGCGCCTGGTTGGACAGGAGCGCGTTGATCAGCGGAGCGCCGCCGCGGTAGGGCACGTGCACGGCCTGCAACTGCAGCGTGTTCTTGAGCAGTTCCGCATTGAGCTGGCCCATGCTGCCGATGCCGGCAGTCGCGAAGTGCAGTTCGTCCGGCCTGGCCTTCAGCAGCGCCACGAATTCCGCGAAGGTGGCGGCGGGCACGTCGGCGTTGGTCACCAGCACATTGGGCGTGCGCGACAACTGCGAGATCGAGACGAAATCCTTGATCGGGTCGTAGCCGAGATCGTTGCGCATCAGGGGATTGGCCAGATGCGAACTCTGCGAAGACGCAACCAGCGTGTAGCCGTCCGGGTTGGCGCGCGCGACGCGCTTGCTGCCGATGGCGCCGCCCGCGCCGTCGCGGTTTTCGATGACGATGGTGGTGCCCAGCGCCTTGCCCAGCGATTCCGCGTAGAGGCGGCCGATCAGGTCGACCGAGCCGCCGGCGGGGAAGGGGACGACCAGCGTGATGGGGCGCGAGGGATAGGCGTTCGCGCGCGCGGCCAAGGGCAGCAGGGCGGCGCCCAGGCCCGCGGCGAGGAGGCTGCGGCGGATCGGGGACGGCGCCTGTGGGTGATGCTTCATGAAAGTCTCTTGTCGTGACGGCGTGTTTGGTCTATTTTGCAATGAAAATTGCAGATCGAAATATAAGATGCAATGATCATTGTGAAATTTGGGGTTATCACCTAGAACCATCGACACTGCGCCCTGTTATGAACTTGAACCAACGCATCGCCGGCTACGGCAGGAAACTCAGCAAGACCGAACGTCTGCTGGTCGAGGAAATGCAGTCGCGCTATCCGCAAGGCCTGCTCGAATCGGCGACCGCGCTGGCGAAGAAGGTGGGAACCAGCGCGTCCACGGTGGTGCGCCTGCTGGCCAAGCTGGGCTATGAAAGCTACGCGCAGGCGCAGATGGAGGCGCGGTCGGAAGTGACGGCGCGGCTGGCGTCGCCCGGAGAGCGCGCCGACGCCGTCGGCGCGGACAACCTGTCGGCGCGCGCCTGCCTGAACAACGCCTTGCTGCACGACCAGCACAACCTGAAGGAAACGTTCGCGTCGGTCGACGTGGCGGACTTCGAGTCCGCGGTGCGCCTGCTGACGCAGCGCAAGGCCAGGGTGCACGTGCTGGGGTTGAGGCAGGCCGCGCCGCTGGCGAGCCACGTGGCGCTGTACCTGAATATGTGCCTGCCCGCGGTGAGGCCGATGGTGGCCGCCGGGCCGCTGTCGCTGGAAGACCAGTTGCTGTGGGTCGACGATGCCGATGTGTTGTTGGCGTTCACCTTCAGGCGCTATTCCGTCGCCACGGCCGGCGCGGTGAAGTACTTCCGCGAGCGCGGCGGCAAGGTGGTGCTGGTCACGGACTCGGCGGCGGCGCCCGCCGCCGCTTCGGCACACCACGTGCTGATCGCGCGCAGTTCCAGCGCGTCGCCCTTCGATTCCTACACGGCCGCGTTCTCCGTTTGCAACGCTTTGCTCGCGGCAGTGGCCCAGCGCCGCAAGCAGGCGTTGGGCGATGCGCTGGAGCGCGGCGAAGCGCTGTGGGATGCGCAATGGATACGGCCGGCGGACGGGGCTTGAGAAGCCGGTCCGACGGGCCTGTTCAAGGTGTTTTCGAGGCCGGCAAGATGCGCTCGCACTAGGCCGGCTAGTACTTCATAACCCCTTGAAAACATTGCTTTTCAAGGCGATTTATTTTTGGCATATTGCGCCCGGATGAGCACATTTCCGGAGGGTGGCATGGGCGCGTGGCCACGGCGTCATATCGATGGATTCCAGGTGGAATGCCAGGTCGTCAGGTTGGACGACGGCGTATTGGCGATCGAGGTGGCGGTTTGCAGGATGGGGGCGGCGGACGAGGCCCCGCGGCGCTGGTCGCTGCCGCGCTTCGTGACCTTCGCGGATGCCGGGATTGCGTTGCGCCACGCCGAATTGGTATTGTCGGGCATCGTGTCGGTCGACGAATCTACGGGCGAACCGCGATATGGAATCCTGTAGCGGCAGCCGTCCGGTACGAGCGTTCGGGCAGGTTTTGTTTCGTTTGGCACAATCGTGTGCCTTGCGCTGACGGATTTGCCCAGTACATTGGTAAGCAGGTGACAACAACAAGGAGAGTTCCATGCTTGATACTTTTCCTGTCTTGCGTCGCGCCGGCATCGCCGCCGTGACGATCGGCGCGGCTGGTTTGCTGTTCGCCGGCTGCACCACCACCAGTCCCAAGTCCGCGGCAACCGCGAGCGAGCAGCGCCAGTCGCTCAGCAGCGCGGCCGATGCGACGCTGGGCAAACTCTACGAGGCCTCGCCCCAGTCCAAGGACCTGGTCGCGCGCGCCAAGGGCGTGCTGGTCTTCCCCGACGTATTGAGCGGCAGCTTCATCGTCGGAGCGGAACACGGCAAGGGCGTGTTGCGGGTAGGCGGCGCCAACGCCGGCTACTACAGCACGACGGCCGGTTCGATCGGCTTCCAGGCCGGGGCGCAATCCAAGGCCATGGTATTGCTGTTCATGACCGACGACGCGCTGACCAAGTTCCGCAATAGCAGCGGCTGGACCGTGGGCGCCGACGCCACGGTGGCGGTCGTCAATATCGGCGCCAACGGGCGCATCGATACGAACACGGCGCAGCAACCCATCGTCGGGTTCGTGATGAACAATGGCGGCCTGATGGCGGGCGTATCGCTGGCCGGCACGAAGATCTCCAAGCTGGATCTTTGAACGCGTCTTTCCTGCAAGGCAAAACGCCGCGGAATTCTTCCGCGGCGTTTTGCTTTTGGGGCCGCCGTGGCGGCGTTCAGCCGATCAGCGTATCGCCGTTGTTGCGCACGGCGCTTTCGCGCTGCATTTCGGCCGCTTCTATTTTGGGATCCAGGCCCCGCCAGCGTTTGATCCGGCCGCGGTTCTCCGCGGGCTCCCAGCCCAATATGCCGTAGCGCGTGATTTCGGTTTCGCCGGTGTCGAATTCCACTTCGAAGTAACCCTGACGATCGGGTAGCGTGCCGCCGGGGAACCAGTCGGTTTCAGGCATGGTTTTCTCCTTGCTAGACGATGGGAGGGAGGCCGGCGCCGGCCGGGCGGCCTGCGCGGCGCTTTCATTGTGGGCTGGCCGGCAGGATCCCGCAAGCGGCCAGGGCGCTTCAGGAAAGCGGCACGGCGGTGGTGTACAGCACCTGCTTCAACGCAAAGCTGGACCGGATGCTCGCCACGCCCGGGATGCGGGTGATGTGTTCGACGATCAGGCGTTCCAGGGCGTCGACGTCCGGCACCAGGGCGCGGATCAGGTAGTCGGCATCGCCGGACATCAGGTAGCACTCCATGATCTCGGGCAGGACGGCGATCTCGCGTTCGAACACGTCCAGCGCGGCCTTGCGCTGCTTGTCCAGGGAGATCTGGATGAATACGTTGACCTTGAGCCCGAGCTTGCGCGCGTTGAGCAAGGTGACGCGGCGGTCGATCAGCCCTTCGGCCTCGAGCCGGCGCACCCGCGCGAGGCAGGGCGAGGCCGACAGATTGACGCGGGCCGCCAGCTCGACATTGGTCAGGCGCGCGTCGCGCTGGAGCTCGTTCAGAATACGGATGTCAGTGGCGTCGAGGTTGATTTCCAGCATAAGTCACCCAGGGATCTTCAATCGGCAGTTCAAGTGTGCTGAGTATGCCGTGTTTCGCAGTGAATTGAGGTGAAAGATTCTGGGGTTTACCCTATAGACTATTCCCTCGTTTGGCCATTCGGCCAAAACGCGGAATATTCAGGCGGCAGGCCGGGCAGTAATGAGTCAGCAAAGTGCGTGGGGCAGGTTTTTGCCATTGGTGGGCGCGGTGGCGATCTGGGGCGGGAACTGGCCCGTCATGAAGCTGGGGCTGGCGCACATGAGCCCGCTGTGGCTGGCCGCCAGCCGCTTCGGATCCGCCGCCGCGATCAGCGTGCTGGCGCTGGGCCTGCTCGGGCGCCTGCGCCTGCCCACGCGCCAGGAACTGCCGCTGGTGGCGGGCGTGGCGCTGCTGCAGATGGGCGCGTTCACCGCGCTGGCCTTGTGGGCGATGCAGTACGTGGCGCCCGGACGCGCGTCCGTGATCGCCTACGCCACCTCCATCTGGGTGATCCCGCTGTCCTCGCTGGTCCTGAAAGAACGCCTGTCCCTGGCCCAATGGCTCGCTACGGCGCTGAGCTATGCGGGCATCGCCGTCATCGTGGCGCCCGCCTTCAGCCCGTGGCAGGCGCATACCGTCATCGGCCTTGCGATGCTGCTGGGCGCGTCCTTCGCCTGGGCGTGCAATATCATCCAGTTGCGCGGCAGCCGCCACGTCCGCCTGGGGGCCGACATGATTCCCTGGCAGACCGCCATCGCCGCGCTGCCGCTGGCCGCGCTGGCATGGATGCGCGACGGCGCGCCGGCGTTCCTGGCGGAACCCGACGCCTGGCCTGTGATCCTGTACACGGGGCCGCTCGCCACGGCGCTCACCTTTATCGTGGTGCTGGGCATGACGCAGAAGATGCCGCCGGTGGCGACGTCGATCGCAATGCTCTGCGTGCCGCTGATCGGGTTGATCGTGTCCTCGCTGGTCTTCCATGAACGCATCTCGGCCGACCTGGCGCTGGGCCTGGGCCTGATCGGCGCGAGCATCGCGGCGTCGGCGGCCGCGGCGCGCTACAGGCGTCCGCTGGTGCTGCGTCCGTCGTAGCGCCAGCGCGGTCCGGCTCCCTTTTGGGGCGACAGGCCCTAGAATGGCATGCGCCGGGGAGGGCCCGGTTTGATGCGGGCTTACGGTGGATATGGATTCCTTGTATGTGCTGGCGGTGGCCGGCGCCATGACGGCGGGTTTTGTGCAGGGCCTTTCGGGTTTCGGCTTCGGCATGGTGGCCATGTCGTTCTGGGCCTGGACGGTGGACCCCAAGCTCGCGGCCGCCATGGCGGTGTTCGGCGCCCTGACGGGCCAGTTGCTGGCGGCATTCACCGTGCGTCGCGGGTTCGCCATGGGCCACCTGCTGCCGTTCGTCGCGGGCGGGCTGTTGGGCATACCGCTGGGCGTCAAGCTGCTGCCTCACCTGGATCCGCTGATATTCAAGGCCTTCATCGGGGGACTGCTGGCGATCTGGTGTCCGATCATGCTGTTCGCGACGCGCCTGCCGCGCATCGCGGTGGGCGGCAGGCTGGCCGACGGGGTGGTGGGCGCGATAGGCGGCATCATGGGCGGCATCGGCGGCTTTACGGGCGTGATCCCCACGCTGTGGTGCACTTTGCGCGGGTTCGACCGCGACGTGCAGCGCGCGGTGATCCAGAACTTCAACCTCTCGATGCTGATGGTGACCATGGCGAGCTATGTGCTCACCGGCGTGGTCACGCGCGACATGCTGCCGCTGTTCGCGGTGATCGTGCCGGCGATGCTGGTGCCCACGCTATGGGGCACGCGCGTCTACGTGGGCATCAGCGACGTGGCGTTCCGCCGCATCGTGCTGGGCCTGCTGACGGCGTCGGGCGTGGCCCTGCTGGCCTCTTCGGTGCCCAGGCTGCTGGCCTAGACATGCTATCGTTGGAGGCTTCTAGAGAGAGTCACGCATGGCATTGCATCGTTTCGAGAAAGGCGAACTGGGTCATTGGCTGCGCGTCGTCGCCGACAACGGCGAACCGGGCGTCGAGCAGACCGAGGTGCCCGAGCACGTAGCGAAAGCGCTGGAGACCTTGCGTTGCATCGAGGCCGGCGCCGACGGGGGCTGGCTCATCACGGACAAGGGCAGGCTTGCCCTGCGCATGGAAGAACCGGGCGCCATCCACCTTCGATAGCCCGAAGCCGCCGCGCCCGCCGCGTTTTGTTGCGTCCTGAGCGCTTCGCGATCCAAATTCCGCACAATTTGCGAATATTTTCGCAGTATTTCGTGTATTCGCGACCATACGCGACGGGATACGGGAATCTCCTGAGACAGAATGTGCGATTTGCTCGCTTCCGGCATATCGCGGGCTTCGCGTCGCCAGTAAGATGAACTTGCGTGACGTTTGCAGGTCTATTCATTTGCGCGGGAAACTCCCGCAACGTCACGCGTGGCTCACGCGTTTAGGTAACCGACTGGGAGGTAGCACATGCAGCATCGTGACCAGGAAGTACTGATCGACGTTTCCACAGCGGCCATGGATACCGGCGGATATGGCGTATTGCTGACGGTTACGGCCGAGGGCGGCACCGAAGTGGATGCCGCGTTTTCCCACTTGGGCAACTGCGCTTCATTGGACGAAGCGCGCGATCGCGCGGAGATCTTCGCGCAGAATTGGGTAGAGGAAAATATCTTCCGATAGGGCGTCCGCCCTGGACGGAGCTGATCGGTTGTACCGGTCTGTGCGCGCATGATGCTACGGAGAATGCTCAGCGGTTTGCAGCGAAAATTTCGGTTATCGTTGCTGCTCCAAAAACTGGGGCCCCGATGGGGCATGCGCCGTTCCAAGATGACTGCCGCACAGACCAACTCTACTCTCGCGGCGCACATCCGCGCATTGCACGAGCATTTCGATTCCATCGTTCTTCCCATGTGGATGGGCCCGGGATTCAATCCCGCGCTGGGCCTGCCCTACGAATCGCTGGATCCGGCTTCCGGCGCTCCGCTGCCGGTCTCGCGCTACCGCGCCATGGCGTGCGCGCGCCAGTTGTACGTTTTCTCTGACGCGCCGGGCGACGCTGCCGGCAAGCATGCGGACATTCTTTTCGAGTCGCTGCGCCGCGTGTTCCGCGACGAGGAACATGGGGGCTGGCGCTACAGCGTGGACGCCGACGCCCGCCCGCTGGACGAAACACAGGACCTGTACACCCACGCATTCATCGTGCTGGCTTGCGCGGCCTATTTCCGCCGCAGCCGCAATGCCGATGCGCGCAAGCTCATGCTGGCCACGGCGTCGACCATCGAAGCCCGCTTCAAGACCGCCGATTCCCTGTATCACGCCGCGCTCGGCGCGGACCTGGGCCAGCCCTTGCGCCCGCCGGCGCAGAATCCCATGATGCATCTGACCGAAGCCTACCTGGCGGCCGCACAAGTGGCGGAGCCGGCGCTGTTTGCGCAGCACCTTCGCAGTCTGGCGCAAGGCATCAGCCACCGCTTCGTGCACGCGCCCACGCAATGCATTTCGGAAGAACGGCAGGGCACGGCCGGCAACCGGCTGGAGCCCGGGCACCAGTTCGAATGGCTGTCGCTGGTGCAGGGGGCGGCGCCGGTATTCGAAGGCCTGGACCTGGCGGAATCCCTGCCGCGCGCCGTGCAATGGTCCCGCAGCCATGGGGTGGACGCGGGCGGGGTGGTGGCGGCGCTGGACGAATCGGGCGCCGTGATCGACGACACCCGCAGGATCTGGGCCCAGACCGAATACCTGCGCGTGCTGGCGGTGCAGGGCGACTTGCCCGCGCTGGATTCAGGCCTGGCCGCTTTCCGTGCCCGTTTCCTGCATCCCGGCGGCTGGCATGAATGCCTGGATGCGGACGGGGCGGTTCTGCGGTCCGACATGCCTTCGACCTCGTCTTACCACCTGGCGACCTGTCTGGCCGCGCTCCCGAGCGTTGTTTAATTGCGGCGTTAACAATTTTTATGGCGCTATAGACATAAATTGATAGAAAAGCATTGGTGAAATCCCTTACAATTTGGTAACTATGTTTGTGGGGAAGCATCAATGAGCGTTATGTGCTTGGCTTGCCAACGCATTAACCCGGGGCTTGCCGGCGTCGCGCCGCATGCCCAACTCGGACATCAAGGATTCACCAATCCGACGCAGAAAGGGCGCGAGGAAAGCCGCGAGGACCATTTCCGCTGCCTGAATTGCGGCGCCAAGTGGCTGCGCGAAACCGATAAGTGGGGCGTCGATCTGGGATTCAAGCTGGCGCCTTGACCTGCGCGCCGGGTTAATGTGCAACGGGCTCCGCAAGGAGCCTGTTTTATTTGGACTCATTTTTCGGAATAAACCGGAAACCGTGTGTTTCCGAAGGGCCGGCCCGTGAACGGGCTCAGGAGGCGGGGCCGGCGGCGCGTACGTCGGGGTCCTGGCCGGCGGTCTCCAGCAGCCACAGGCGGAAACAGGCCAGCGCGTAATGGTCGCGGCGCTGGGCCGGGGCGCAAAGGTGGTAGCCGCGCGCGATGCGTATGGGCAGGTCGGGAAAGGGCGCCGCCACGCGCCCCGCCAGCAGGTCGTCGCGGACCAGGCAGCGTTGCAGGACGGCGATTCCCATGTCGGCCATGACGGCGCGGACCAGGATGGACACCTGGTCGAAGCCGCTGGACAGTTTGACGGATTCGCGCGGGACGCCGGCCGCGGCGAACCACTGCGCCCAGTTGTCCCTGCCGTTCGAGTGATACAGCAAGGCCTCGCCCAGCAGGCCGGCGGGCGTATCCCACAGCCCCTGCGCGCGGCGCGCGGCCAGCCGGGCGGGGTGGCAGATCACGACCATCTCCCGGCCGATCACATAATCCGCCTGCCAGCCCGGCCATTGCTCGGGCGTGCCCGACAGGATGCTGGCATCGGGCGTGGCGCCCGAAAAGTCCTCGTTGCGGCGATAGGCGGCAAAACTGAGCTGGATGTCGGGGTGGCGCCGGTGGAAATCGGGCAGGCGGGGCACCAGCCAGGTGCTGGCCAGGGTGGGGACGGTGGACAGCGTAAGCTGCCGCCGGCGGTCGTCGGCGCGCAATTCGGCGCTGAGCGCCTCGATCGCCTGCAAGGGCGCCCTGGCTCCGTCGTAGAGGCGGCGGCCGGTATCGGTAAGGGTCAGGCCGTGGGCGTTCCGGTGCATCAACGGCTGTCCGAAATGCGCTTCCAGGCGGGAGATGGCCCGGCTGACCGCGCCCTGGGTGACGCACAAGGCTTCGGCGGCCTGCGTGAAACTGCCCAGGCGCGCCGCCGTCATGAAGGCATGCAGTTCGGACATGGACGGCGACTGCAGGCGCATCTAGCATGACCTTTGGTAATGAAAGAGTGCAATATAGTCGTTTGAAAGGGGACCGTAAAGTTTGGACACTGGCGGCCTTGTCGATAGACCTTCCACTTTTGGAGCCATCCCCATGTCCCGCCGCCTTCTCGGCCGCTTCGCGCTCGCCGGCCTGTACGCTACCCTGACCTTCGCCGGCGCCGCCCAGGCCGCCGACTATCCCGCCCGTCCGATCAAGCTGGTCGTGCCGTTCGCCGCGGGCGGCTCGACCGACATCGTGGCCCGCCTGGTGGCCGAGTACGCCGGCCGCGACCTGAAGCAGACCATCGTGGTCGAGAACAAGGCCGGGGCGGGCGGTTCGCTGGGCATGGAGCAGGTGGCGCGCGCGACGCCGGACGGCTACACGATAGGCATGGCCACGATGAGCACGCACGGTTCGAACCCGGCCGTTTTCCGGAAGATGAACTACGACCCGCTCAAGGATTTCGTGCCGGTGGCCAACGTGGTGGCCGTGCCCAGCATCTTCGCGATCAACCCGAACGTCCCGGCCAAGAACATGGCCGAATTCGTGGCGCTGGCCAAAGGCCAGCCCGAACGCTACAGCTTCGCCTCGCCGGGCGTGGGCTCGCTGGGCCACGTGAACATCGAGAACTTCATGATGCTGTCGGGCATCAAGCTGCTGCACGTGCCGTACCGCGGCGCCGGGCCGGCCTTGAACGACGTGATGGGCGGGCAGGTGGACGCGATCACCGACAACCTGTCCTCGACCCTGCCGCAGGTGCAGGGCGGCAAGCTGCGGCCCTTGGCCGTGCTGGGCGCCGAGCGCTCGCCCTTGCTGCCGGACGTGCCGACCTACATCGAACTGGGCTATCCCGACATGGGCTCGGGCGGCTGGTTCGGCCTGGTGGCGCCGGCGGGCACTCCCCAGGCCGTGGTCGACCGTCTGAACCAGGCTGTCCGCGCCGCGCAGCAGGATCCGGAATTCCGCAAGAAGGCCGAGGACGTGGGTGGTACGCTGATGCCCACCACGCCCCAGGAATTCCGGGCGCAGATCGAACAGGCCCTGGCCCGCTACGCCAAGGTGGCCAAGACCGCGAACATTCAGGCTGATTGACGATGACACACGCCGACTTCGACGCAGTTTCCGTGCAGGTGCCGACAGGCCCGGCTTTGCCGCTGGTCTGTGATTCGCCGCATAGCGGCGAGCGCTATCCCGAGGATTTCGGGGCGGCGGCAAGCCTGGCGCAGCTACGCCAGGGCGAGGATACGCACGTGGACGCGTTGTGGTCGGCGGCGCCGGCTCTGGGTGCCACGCTGATCGCCGCCAACTTCCCGCGCGTCTATATCGATCCCAACCGCACCTTGCGGGACCTGGATCCGGAGCTGCTGGCGGAACCCTGGCCCGAGCCCCTGGACCCGGGCGAAAAGACCCGTTTGGGCAAGGGCCTGATCTGGCGCAGGATGGACAAGGCGACGCCGATCTACGACCGCAAGCTGACGCTGGCCGAGGTGCGGCACCGCATCCAGGCGTATTACCAGCCCTACCACGCGGCCTTGTCGCAAGCGATCCAGCAGGTGGCGCAGCAGTTCGGCGCCGTGTGGCACCTGAACCTGCATTCCATGCCCAACGACGCCTACGAGCGCCTGGGCCGCAAGAGCGAGCATCCGCTGGCGGACTTCGTGCTGGGCGACCGCGACGGCACGACCTGCGAGCCGGAATTCATCGCGCTGATCGAAGCCGCATTGCGCGGCAAGGGCTACACGGTGGCGCGCAACGATCCCTACAAGGGCGTGCAACTGATCGCGCAGATCGGGCAGCCGGCCTTGAACCGCCACAGCCTGCAGGTGGAGATCCGCCGCCCGCTGTATATGGACGAAGCCACGCGCGAGCGCAATGCCGGCTTCGCCACGCTGCAGGCCGATCTGTCCGATGTGCTGGCGCAGGTGGCGGCATACGTGCGGGCGCGCCAGGCTGCGCCGGCTTAAGTTTCCACCTGGCGGGCCGTAGTCGGTACAGGAGCCGCGCCGCTTTCGGGGGCGGCGATACGGAGCCGCCATGGCTGAGAAGATCATCAACGGGTTCTCGGTGGTCGCGTACGCGACGCAACCCGAGGGACGCACGCCGCCGCGCGCTTTCCTGGAAACGCGGTGGCTGGGGAAAAAGGTCAGCGCGGAAACCGGGGAAGGCGGCGGGGACGACGTCGCCGGGCCAGACCAGCAGGCGTTCGAGATCTTCGCCAGCCGCCGCTTCCGCAGCACGGTCGAGGCCATGTCGGCCGCGCGCAATGCGCTGGACCGCGTCGAAGATGTGGACGCCGACGGCGTGCCGGACCCCTTGCCCGAGTAGCGAGCGCGGGCGCCTGGCCCTGCACGGGCGGCGCGCCGCCCATATTGTTATCCCGACTTTGTATTTGTCGAACGCCTGAGCGCGGGCAGATGATGCTGCATGGCAACCATTGCCATTCACAGTCTGCTCAAAAGGAAGGTTGATGAATACGAACGTCCATCCCGGCGGCCTCTCCGCGCGGGGACTATCGCGCCGCGCGCTGTTGCGCGCGGCAGGCATCGCGGGCCTGGCGGCGCCGCTGGGCATGCTCGGATCCCGCGTGCTGGCCAGCGGGGCGCCGCGCACCTTCAAGATCGCCTGGAGCCAGACCGCGGTCTGCCAGTCGCCCGTGTCCGTGGCGCTGGAACGCGGCTTCTTCGATAAATACGGCTTGAAGGTCGAGCGGATCCACTTCAGCGGGTCCACCGATCAGTTGCTGGAGGCGATCGCCACCGGCCATGCCGATGGCGGCATCGGCATGGCGCTGCGCTGGCTCAAGCCGCTGGAGCAGGGCTTCGACGTCAAGCTGGCGGTGGGCACGCACGGCGGCTGCATGCGCCTGCTGACGGCGGCGGATTCGCCGATCAAGAGCGTGAACGACCTGAAGGGGCGCCGCGTGGCCGTATCCGACCAGGCCAGCCCGGTGAAGAACTTCTTCGCCATCCGCGTGGCGCAGTTGGGCATCGATCCGGAATCGGTGGACTGGCGCCAGTATCCCCAGGACCTCTTCGGCGAGGTGCTGCGCAAGGGCGAGGTCGATGCGATCGCGGGCGACGACCCGCTCATCTACACGCTGCGCGAAGACAACAAGCTGCGCGAGATCGCGACCAATATCGAGGGCGACTACGAGAACCGGACCTGCTGCGTGCTGGGCTTGCGCGGCAACCTGGTGCGCGACGATCCCGAGGCCGCCGCCGCCATTGCGCGCGCCGTGATCGATGCGCAGCGCTGGACGGCGTCCAACCCGGACGAGACGGCCCGCATTTTCGCGCCCTATGTGCCCGGCAAGGTGCCGGCCGAGCGTGTCGCCGCGATCCTGCGCAGCCATAGCCACGGGCACGCGTCGACGGGCGCCGCGCTGCGCGAAGAGATCGTGGGCTATGCGAAGGACCTGAAGACGATCAAGGTGCTCGGCGCCGGCCTGGACGTCGATAAGTACGCGCTGGCGGTGGTGCCCAATGTCCTCGGCTGAGGTGTTGTCCGCGGCCGCCGCGGGCGGGGATGCCGGGACGCGGAGCTGGCGCTTGTGGAAGACCGGCGCCGCGGCGGCTGCGCTGTGGGCCGCCGTGGGCGGCGTGACGCTGGCGTGGCCGAACGTGGAGGTGGGCTTTTCCTCGTGGGGCTACACGCGCGAGTTCGGCGCGGCGGCCCTGGCGTTCGCGGCGCTGCTATTGCTGGTGGCCGTCTCGGGCGCGGGCCGGCTGCGGCCGGTGCGCGCCCTGCATCGCGCCGGACCGTGGCTGCTGGCGCTGGCCGTGGCGGTGGGCGCCTGGGAGATCGCCACGGCCAAGCTCGCGCTTCTGCCCAGCCCGTTCTTCGCGCCGCCGCAGTCGCTGATCGAGGTGTACGCCAGCGACTACCGGCGCCTGGCGGACAGCCTGGCGAATTCGCTGTGGCTGCTGGCCAATGGCTTCCTGCTGGGCGCGGCGGCCGGCTTCCTGACCGGCGTCGCCATCGGCTGGTCGCGCGGGCTGGGGTACTGGGTGCATCCCGTGCTGCGTTTCCTGGGGCCGGTTCCGTCCACGGCCTTGCTGCCGATGGCCTTCTTCTTTTTTCCGTCGAGCTGGTCGGCCGCCGTGTTCCTGATCGCGCTGGCGACCTGGTTCCCGGTCACGGTGCTGACCTGGTCGGGCGTGGCCGGCGTGAACCGGGCCTACTACGACGTGGCGCGCACGATGGGGGCCAGCGAGTGGTTCCTGGTGCTGCGCGTGGCGATCCCGGCGGCCTTGCCGCAGGTCTTCGTGGGATTGTTCATGGGGCTGGGCGCGTCGTTCTCGGTCCTGGTCGCGGCCGAGATGATGGGCGTCAAATCGGGCCTGGGCTGGTATCTGTCCTGGGCGCAGGGCTGGGCGTCCTACGCCAATATGTACGGGGCGCTGATCGTGATGGCGCTGGTGTTCTCGGGGCTGATTACCTTGCTCTTCCTGGGCCGCGACCGCCTCCTGGCCTGGCAGAAGGGAGTCGTGAAATGGTAGCGGCGGCGGTGCTTGAAAAGCCGGAGACCCGCGGCGCGGCGCTGGCCGTGCGCGGCGTGAACCATCATTTCGACCTGGACGGCGCGGCCTTGCCGGTGCTGGACGGCATCGACCTGGACGTGAAGGCCGGCGAGTTCGTGGCGCTGCTGGGCCCCAGCGGCTGCGGCAAGTCGACGCTGCTGCGGCTGGTGGCCGGCCTGGAACCGCCGGCCGAAGGCGGCCTGCTGGCGGATGGCGAACCGATAGCGGGACCGTCGCCGTCGCGCATCGTCGTGTTCCAGGATCCCACCCTGTATCCCTGGCGCACGGTCTGGAACAACGTGGCCCTGGGCCTGCAGGCGCGCGGACTGCTGAAGACGCAGGGCAGCCGCGTGGACGACGCCTTGCAGCGCGTCGGGCTCAAGGCATTCGGCCAGGCCTATCCGCATCAGTTGTCCGGCGGCATGGCGCAGCGCGCCGCGCTGGCGCGCGCGCTGGTCAACGATCCGCGCATCCTGATCCTGGACGAACCGCTGGGCAAGCTGGATTCGCTGACCCGCATCGCCATGCAGTCGGAACTGGTGGAGCTGTGGCAGCGTTCGGGATTCACGGCCCTGCTGGTCACGCACGACGTGGAAGAGGCCTTGTTCATGGCGTCGCGCATCGTGGTGCTGAGCGAGCGGCCGGCGCGGATCAAGGCCGAGATCGTCAATGAATTGCCGTACCCTCGGCATCGCGGAGATCCTCGCCTGGCCGAGCTGCGCCATCGCGCCCTGGCGCTGCTGGGGCTGGATGCGACGTGGTGAACACCGGCGGACTGGCGCTGGCCGTCATGGCGGCAGGCGCCGCCATGCTGGCGTGGTCGAGGGCCGCGCTGCGCGTTCCGCGCGCCGGCGCCGCGCGGCCCGGCCTGCCGTGGCTGGCGGTGGGGGCGCTGGCTGCGGCCGGCGGGCTGCTGGTCCTGGGATGGCGGCAGGCGCAGGGCATGCCGGGCCTGCTGGGATCGCGCCTGGGCCGCTTGGTGATGGCGGCGGCGCTCGTGATGCTGCTGGCTGCCGGCTGCGCGGCCTGGCTGCGTCGGCGCCTGGCGTCCGTGCCCGACGGCGAGCGTCCCGCCTGGCAGCGCCTGGAAGCCATGCTGACGGCGGCGCTTGCGCTGCTGGCGCTGGTTTTCGGCGCCGCGATATGGCAGTTGCCGGGCGAAGCGATGGCCATCGACCGCTGGCCGTTCGCATGGCGCTACGACCCGGACCTGCCCGTCAGCCCGCTCAGTTGGCGCCGGCTATGGGCGGCGTTGGCGCAGACGGCGGGCGCCGCGGCCTTGCTGCTGGCGGCGCCGGCCGCTTCCGGGCGTTGGCGCCTGGCGTGCCTGGCCGCCGCGGCCGCGCTTGCGCTGGCTGCGGATTGGCCGCGTCCGCAGATGCTGTGGACCGAAGCGAACCGTTCTTCCTACCTGCGTTCCCCGCTGCCTTTTTCCGACGCCAATCTGCTGCAGGGCGGACGCCTGTACCAGGCGCATTGCGCCGCCTGCCATGGCGCCGCGGCCGACGGGCGCGGCGAGCGGGCGGCGGCGCTCGCCCTGTGGCCGAGCGTATTGGGCCCGGCGTTGTTCGAGAACAGGCTGGAGGGCGACCTGCACTGGCGGATTGCGGCTGGCGGACGGGCGCCGGCCGGGAGGCCGGCGATGCCGGCCTTCGGGCAGACGCTGGATACGCAGCAGATCTGGCAGGTGCTGGACTATCTGCGCTTGCGGGCGTATGGGACGGACGGGGGAGCCGGCATGCCGGCGGTTCCCGCGCCGGTCGTGGCGCTGGACTGCCGCGACGGGCGGGCGGCGCGCCTGAGCGGGTTGCGCGGATTGCCGCTGCGCGTGCTTGCCTACGCACCGCAGGCGCCGGAGGAACCGCAGGATCCGCGCCTGCTCAGCGTGGCGCTGACGCGCGGCGGGACGTCCCGGCCGGACGCGGATTGCGTGGCGGCCGGGGCGGATGCCTGGGACGCGTATGCGCTGGCCGCGGGCGTGCCGCCGGACGAGCTGGCGGGCGCGCAGTTCATGGTCGACCGCCGCGGCTGGCTGCGGGCGCGCCGCCTGCCCGGCGCCGCGCCGGCCTGGACCAGCGCCGACAACGTATGCGGGCCGGCCGGGCGCATGGAGGACACAACGGCGCGCGGCCTGGGCGAGCTTTTGCTGGCGATGGATCGTGCGCCCGTCGCCATACCGGATATCCGCCGCCCCGAGTAGGCGCGTATCCCAGCACATTCCCATCCGATGCGAGGTCTGCAATATGAGTACGTTGAACGAATACCTGGACCAGAAGCGCGACGCCGTGCTGGCGCGCAATGCGCGCGATCCGCAAACGCTGGCGCCGGTGAAGCTGCGCGCGCACGTCAGCGCCGAAGGGCGCAGCGGCGTGCGCCGCATCCGCATCCGGGACCACCAGGTGGTCAGCGACAGCCCCGCGGATTTCGCGGGCTACGACCTGGGGCCCAGTTCGCCCGAGCTGCTGCTGGGATCGCTGGGCAGTTGCCTGACGCACATATTCCTGATCAAGGCGGCGGAGCTCGAGCTGCCGCTGGAATCGCTGCAGGTGGAGATCGAGGGCGACCTGGATCCGCGCGGCGGCAAGCCGGGCTACGAGAAGGTCCCGTTCTTTCCGCACAATATCCGCTACACGGCGCACATCGTGTCGCCCGCCGACGAGGGCGCGGTGCGCGCGGTGCACGAGGCGGTGGAGCAGTGGTGCCCGATACTGAACCTGCTCAAGCAGCCGCAGCCGCTGGAAGGCCGCGTGCGGCATACGCGCCCGGCCGCAGGCTGAGGGCGGGCTCAGGTCAGCGTGCTGCGCATCAGGATGTCGGTCAGCGCGCGGGTGGGACGGTTGGGCGAAGGCGCCGAAATGACGATGAATTCCACCTGTGGCAGGGCCGGCAGTTGCGCGGCGCCGGCCGGCACGGCCAATCCCGCGGTGGACAGGTGCGAAGGCTGCACGGTGATGCCCAGGCCGGCGCGGGCCGCGGCCTGGCAGCCGGCGTAGCTGGTGCTGGTGCAGACGATCTGCCAGCTACGGCCCGCGCGCGCCAGCGCATCCAGCGCAAGGGTGCGCGTGACGCTGGGCTCGCGCAGCAGGATCAGCGGCAGCGGCAGGTCGGGCGCGACGCGCAGCCCGTCCTTGGCCTGCCACAGCAGGGCTTCCCTGTGCAGGGTCTGGCCGCGGCGGTCGCCGCGGCGGCGCTTGCCTATCATGACGTCCAGCCCGTTGTCGTCCAGCAGCTTGTAGAGCTCGCTGGTGACGCCGATGGTCAGGTCCAGCTCGACTTCGGGATGGGCCAGGCGGAAGGCGGCCAGCACGTCGGGCAGCGGACCCATCGCCAGGTCGTCCGAGGTGCCCAGGCGCACGCGCCCGCGCAGGCGCGGCGCGTCGAACAGGCGCTCGGCGCGCTCGTGGGCGTCCAGGATGATTTCGGCATGCACCAGCAGGCTGCGGCCGTCGCTGGTGAGCGCGAGCGAGTGCGTGTCGCGCAGGAACAGGCGGCGGTTCAGCGCCAGCTCCAGTTGGCGGATGTGTTCGCTGACGGTCGGCTGCGTCAGCCCCAGCCGCCGGGCGGCTTCGGTAAAGCTGGGGGCGGCCGCCGCAGCGGCGAAGGTCTTGAGCCACAAGGGGTTGAGCATGGTCGCGTCATAGGATATTCCGATGACAGTTAAAGTAATCAGTGGCCTTCACGATGGCAAGCGGCGCGCCTATAGTTTTCCGCAAATATCCCGGAAATCCCTGACATGCGCCGTTTTCTTCCCGACCAGTTCACGCTCATCCTGATCGCCACCGTGGCCTTCGCCAGCTTTTTCCCGGCCGTGGGCAAGGGGGCGTCGTTCATGATGGTGGCGAGCAACGTGGCGATTTCGCTGCTGTTCTTCCTGCATGGGGCGCGGCTGTCGACGGACGCCATCGTGGCGGGCGTGAAGGACCTGCGCCTGCACGCCCTGATCCTGGCCTGCACCTTCCTGCTGTTTCCGGCGCTGGGGCTGGGCCTGCGGGCGGCGTTTCCCGGCCTGTTGACGCCGTCGCTGTGGCTGGGCGTGCTGTTCGTCTGCACCTTGTCGTCCACCGTGCAGTCCTCCATCGCCTTCACGTCCATGGCGCGCGGCAATATTCCGGGCGCGATCTGCGCGGCCACCGCGTCTAACCTGCTGGGCACGGTGCTGACGCCGCTGCTGGTGGCGGTGCTGTTGCACCGCCAGGGCGGCGGCCACGGCCTGGCGGACGCCGGCCGCATCCTGCTGCAATTGCTGCTGCCGTTCGCGGTGGGCAGCCTGCTGCGGCCCTGGATAGGCGCCTGGGCCCAGCGCAACAGCCGCACGCTGGCGAAGGTGGACCGCAGTTCCATCCTGCTGGCGGTCTATACCGCGTTCAGCGAAGCGGTGGCGCAGGGGATCTGGCATGCGTTCCCGGCGATCGACATGGCTTCCATGGTGCTGGTGAACGCCCTGCTGCTGGGGTCGGCGCTGCTGATCACGACCTGGGGCGCCCGCAAGCTCGGGCTGTCCAAGGAGAACGAGATCACGCTGGTTTTCTGCGGATCCAAGAAATCGCTGGCGTCGGGCATTCCGCTGGCCACCGTCCTGTTCGGCACCTCGCAGATGGGGGTGGTGGTGCTGCCGCTGATGATCTTCCACCAGATGCAGTTGATGGTGTGCGCGGTGCTGGCCCGCCGCTATGCGGAACGCGGGCTGCCGGCGGCGGTGGCCGCGGCGGAGGCTTGAGGGCGGCCGGACGCCGGGGTTGCCGTCAGGCCGCGTCTTCCAGCGGGCGGACCTTGCCGCCGGGACGCCAGTAGACGCCGCCGTCGCGCTCTTCGACCGACAGCGCGGTCAGGCGGCCGTTCTTGCAGGGACCGCCCACGCACAGGCCGGTGTCCGGCTGGTAGGTGGCGCCGTGGCGCGCGCACATGAGCAGGTCGCCCGCGCGCGTGAAGAAACTGCCTTCCCAGTCCAGTTCCACGCCCACGTGGGCGCAGCGGTTCAGGTAGCCGTGCACGCGGTCCTGGTAGCGCACGAAGAATGCGGTCGTGCGCCCCGCGCCGTCGGACACGGGGATTTTCACGCCCAGGCCGCCGTTGACGAGATCGGCGGCGGCACAGACGCGGACTTCGGGGGCGGGGGAGGAGTCCTGCATGGAAGGCCTGGAAATCAAAGGGTGCGATAGTCGTGCAAGGGGGCGGGCTTGTCAATCCGCCGGTTCGGCATGGGTGCGTTCCTGCTGGCGAGCCCACATGCCGGCGTAGACGCCGCCCTGCGCCAGCAGCGCCTGGTGGCGGCCGCGTTCGATGATGCGGCCTTCCGCCAGCACGATGATCTCGTCGGCGTCCGCCACGGTGGACAGGCGATGGGCGATGATCAGGGTGCTGCGGCCCTGGCTAACTTCGCGCAGGTTGGCCTGGATCTCGCGTTCCGTGTGCGTGTCCAGGGCGCTGGTGGCTTCGTCGAACAGGAAGATGGCGGGGTTCTTGAGCAGGGTGCGGGCGATGGCGACGCGCTGCTTTTCGCCGCCGGACAACTTGAGGCCGCGTTCGCCCACCATGGTCCGGTAGCCGTCGGGCATGGCCATGATCAGGTCGTGGATGTGCGCCAGGCGGGCGGCCGCCTCGATTTCCTCGTCGCCGGCCCCGGGGCGGCCGTAGCCGATGTTGTAGCGGATGGTGTCGTTGAACAGCACGGTGTCCTGCGGCACCACGCCGATCGCCGCCCGCAGGCTGGCCTGCGTGACCTCGCGCACATCCTGGCCGTCGACCAGGATCGCGCCGCCGTCGGCGTCGTAGAAGCGGAACAGCAGGCGGGCGATGGTGGATTTGCCGGCGCCCGAGGTGCCCACCACGGCCACGGTCTTGCCCGCGGGTATGGTGAAGCTGACGCCCTTGAGGATGGAGCGGCGTTCGTCGTAGCCGAACCGCACGTCGCGGAATTCCACCTGGCCGCCGGTCACGCGCAGCGGCTGGGCGTCCGGGCGGTCGGCCACTTCGCGGTCCTGGCCCAGCAGTTCGAACATGCGCTCCATGTCGACCATGGCCTGCTTGATTTCGCGGTAGATGAAGCCGAAGAAGCTCAGCGGCGAGTAGAGCTGCAGCAGATAGGTGTTGACCAGGACGAAGTCGCCCAGCGTGTAGCGGCCCTCGGCGATGCCGGTGGCGGCCATCCACATGACCAGGGTCAGCCCCGCCGAGATGATGGCGGCCTGGCCGATATTGAGTATCGACAGGCTGACCTGGCTGCGCACGGCGGCGCGTTCGTAGCGGGTCAGCGACGCGTCGTAGCGCCGGGCTTCGTGTTCTTCGTTGCCGAAATACTTGACCGTTTCATAGTTCAGCAGGCTTTCGATGGCCTTGGTGTTGGCCTCGGAATCGGTTTCGTTCATCTGGCGCCGGAACTTGGCGCGCCACTCCGTGACGGCGAGCGTGTACCCCATGTACAGGATGACCGTCGCGCCGGTGGCCAGCGCCAGCCAGGCGTCGAACATCTTCCACAGCACGATGCATACCAGCCCGATTTCGAAGAAGGTCGGCAGGATGTTGAAGAGCAGGAACGACAGCAGCGTCTGGATGCCCTTGGTGCCGCGCTCGATGGCGCGGTTCAGGCCGCCGGTCTGGCGCGCCAGGTGGAAGCGCAGCGCCAGACCGTGGAGGTGCCGGAAGATCTGCATGCCGACCGCGCGGATGGCGTGCTGGCCGACGCGGGCGAAGATGGCGTCGCGCAGTTCGGAAAACAGCAGGGAGAACACCCGGGCGGCGCCATAGGCCAGGATCAGGCCCAGGGGCACCGTGACGGTTCCGGGCGCGCCCTTGCCCAATTCGTCCACGGCCTGCTTGTACAGCAGGGGCACGTATACCGTGGCCGCCTTGGCGGCGAACAGGCACAGCAGCGCCGCGACCACGCGCGCCTTCAGCCCCGTCCTGCCGGGCGGCCAAAGATAGGGAAAGAGGGTGCGCAGCGTGTGGAGATTGCCGCCGTTCTTGGGCCGCGTGTCGGGAGGATTCATGGGTGAGGCGTATGGGTTGCGCATGGCCGGCCGCGGAGGGCGGCGGGCCGGGTGAACGGCATTATCGGGCACCTGCCGCAATCTTGCCCGCAGACGCGGACGCCGGGCGGGCGCGGCGGTAGGGGTATCATCGGGGTCTTGGCCCCGGGGCGGGCAGGACTTTCCCGGCGGCTTTCAATCCGCTATCGCGACACGGGCGCAGCCTGACGGGCCCGCTTTTTTACTGTTCCAACCAAGGATTGAGCCTGGCTGCCCCTTGGTTGCGCGACCTGGCGCGTATTCGCCGTGCGGGCGTCGCGTTGCAAGCTACGGAGGGTCTTATGGCGAAAGTACCCGCAATGAAACTGAACGACGGCGGCAAGATTCCGCAGCTAGGCCTGGGCGTCTGGCAGGTGCCGGACGAGCAGGCGGCCTCCAGCGTGAAAGAAGCGCTGGCGGCAGGCTACCGCGCCGTGGACACCGCGGCCATCTACGGGAACGAGGCCGGCGTGGGCGCGGGATTGCGCGCGTCCGGGGTGGCGCGCAAGGATCTGTTCATCACGACCAAGCTCTGGAACGACCGGCACGGCTACGACGATGCCCACAAGGCCATGGACGAAAGCCTCGAGAGGCTGGGCCTGGCGTACGTGGACCTGTACCTGATCCATTGGCCGGTCGCCGGCAGCGAGCAGTTCCTGGAAGCCTGGCGCGCCATGATCGAGATGAAGGAAGATGGACGCGCGCGCTCGATCGGCGTGTCCAATTTCACGCAGGCCAACCTGGAGCGGCTGATCGACGCGTCCGGCGTCGTGCCGGCGGTGAACCAGATCGAGCTGCATCCCGGATTCGCGCAGCGCGGCCTGCGGACCTTCCATGCCCGGCACGGCATCGCGACGGAATCGTGGAGCCCCCTGGCCCAGGGCGGCGTCGCCAAGGACAAGACCATCCTGGAGCTGGCGCGGAAATACGGCAAGTCGCCCGCCCAGGTGACGCTGCGCTGGCATCTGCAGAGCGATTTGATCGTGATCCCGAAGTCGGTCACGCCGGCCCGCATCCGCGAGAACATCGAGGTCTTCGATTTCGAGTTGTCGGCCGGGGATATGGCCGCCATTGACGGCATTCCGGAGGGCAAGCGGCTGGGACCGGACCCGGAAACGTTCGGCAGCTAGGGCGGAAGCGGGGCGGCGCGGGGCTGCCCGGCTTACTCTTACTGTTTGATCGGGAACGCCCAGTAGCGCACGATCACGACCAGCAGGATGGCCAGGGCGGTCCAGGACGCCCAATGCCAGCCGCCCGTGCCGAGCAGGGCGGCCAGCAGTCCGAACACGCTGAGCACGCCCAGCACGATGGGGGCGCCCCAGACAAACATGAAACCACGGGTCGTTTTCGTCATGCGGGAGTCCTGTCGGGAATGGCGGCGGCTTCGTGCTTGCGCACCAGTTCTGCGATCCGCGCTTCGGTGGCGCGCCGCCGCGCCAGCCAGAGATAGAGGCCGCTGGCCAGCACGATGATGGTGATGACGTCCAGCAGCGCCCAGATGATTTTCAGGGGCATGCCGCCGTAGTCGCCGAAGTGCAGCGGGCGCGACAGTTCCAGCGCGGTCAGGTACCAGGGCATGCGGGCCACGGTCGTGAGTTCGCCGGTCTTGCCGTCCACCAGCACGGGCGTGTTCAGCCGCGAGGTCAGCGGCGAATCGCCGCGCATCCAGGCGATGTAGTGGTGGGGGCTGCCGAAGGCGTTGCCGGGGAAAGAGATGAACGACACTTCGGTGCCGGGCACGGCCTTCCTGGCCGTATCGGCGGCGACCTGGGCAGAGGCCAGCTCGGTGGGCACGCTTTCGCCCTTGTAGGGTTCGAGGATGCGCACCAGTTCGGTGGACTGCCACAGGCGGAAGAGCGGGGTGGACAGTTCGTTGATGACGCCCGTGACCCCGACCACGAAGGCCCAGACCAGCGTCACGATGCCCAGCAGGTTGTGCAGGTCCAGCCACTTCAGGCGCGTGGAGCGGGCCGCACGCACCGTGCCGAATTCCAGCTTTTTCATGAAGGGGCCGTAGAGCACCACGCCGGAGACGATGGCCACGCAGAACAGCAGGCCCATGAAGCCCAGGAACAGTTCGCCGGGCAGGCCGGCGAACAGGTCCACGTGCAGCGCCAGCATGATGCCCATGAACGAAAAACGGTCCTGCGCATAGGGCGGGCCGTCCAGCAGCACTTCGCCGGTGCGGCCGTCCATGCGCACGGCATGGCCGGACACCTGGCCGTCGCCCGGCTTTTTGGCCATGCCCACGAAGACCTGGGGCTCGTCGGGATCGAAGAACAGGTAATCGACGACTTCGCCCGGATACATGGACTTGGCGGTGGCGGTCAGCTTGTCCAGGTGGGCCGGCGGGGTGGAGGCCGGCACGTCGGACAGCGGCTTGCCGTCGTCCAGCCAGTGTTCGATCTCGTGATGGAACACCAGGGGCAGGCCCGTCAGGCAGATGATGAGCAGGAAGATGGTACAGACCAGGCTGGTCCATTTATGGACCAGATACCAGGTTTTGATGGTGGACGCGGCTGTCATGGAGCTGGGCAGGGGCGGTTTGCACGGCCCGTTCAGGCGCGTGTAGGGGAAAGTCCGGACATTATCACGAATAATATCGATTCTCGTCACGTGGTTTTTCAGCGGCCCTCGGAAGGCGCGCGGCGGGGACGGATCGAAAGCGGGTTAAAAAGAAGGGTCAGGCATCAATACGGTGGTAGTTCCGGATCATGGAGCAGCGTTTTCTCAAAGTCCCGCGCAACGAAGTCGGCCGCGATTTCGCGGTGGGCGACTTGCACGGCCATTTTTCCCGTCTTGAAGAGAGCCTGGACCAGCTAGGCTTCGAGCCGTCCAGGGACCGCCTGTTCTCCGTGGGCGACCTGGTGGACCGCGGCCCGGAAAGCGAGGCCGCGCTGGATTGGCTGGCCCGTCCCTGGTTTTACGCGGTACAGGGCAACCACGAAGACTACGCCATCCGGCACGTGCGCACGGGGCGGGTGGACGTGGACAACTGGCGCGGCTATGGCGGCGGCTGGTTCCTGGACCTGCCCCCGGACCGGCAGGAGATCTATGCCGAGGCCTTCGCCAAGCTGCCCATCGCCATCGAGGTCGAGACCTCGGCCGGGGCGGTGGGCCTGCTGCATGCCGATTGCCCGGTACTGTTCTGGCCGCGCCTGGAATCCGCCCTGCAGGACCGCTACCGGCGCACCAGCGAAACCTGCCAGTGGTCGCGCGACCGCCTGCGCCAGATGAACCGCACCGGCATCCAGGGCGTGCGGGCGGTAGTGGCCGGCCATACTCCGGTCGCGGCGCCGTTGCTGCTGGGAAATGTCTATCACATCGACACCGAAGGCTGGAAGTCGGGGTACTTCACGTTCCTGGAGCTGGAGTCCTTAAGGGCCTGGCCGAGAGAGGTGGTGACGGAAGCTTAGTATTCCGTGTGTCTGACACCAGCCGAACCTTCCGTGTGTCTGACACCTTGGTGTCTGACACCGGCTGACTGTGAAAAACCTTCCGAAGTATCAAGCACCTGGGCGGTGCGTCCGGTGTCAGACACCCGTGTAGCGCTGCCTCGAGCTTGCCGCGTTGTGCCGTTGGGGTGTCAGACACCTGGCGGCGTATGGGCGGTGCGTCCGGTGTCAGACACCCGTGTGGCGCCGCCTCGAGCCTGCCACGTTGTGCCGCTGGGGTGTCAGACACCTGGCGGCGTCTGGGCGGTGCGTTCGGTGTCAGACACCCGTGTGGCGCTGCCTCGAGCCTGCCGCGTTGTGCCGTTGGGGTGTCAGACACCTGGCGGCGTATGGGCGGTGCGTCCGGTGTCAGACACCCGTGTAGCGCTGCCTCGAGCCTGCCGCGTTGTGCCGCTGGGGTGTCAGACACCTGGCGGCGTCTCTGGGTGGTGCGTTCGGTGTCAGACACTAGCGAAGGGTTTTAGCCGCTCTTACAGCGGCCGCGCCGTGACGGTCCCCGGGGTGCTGACGGTGCCGGCCTGGGCGGGGGCGTCGGCGTCGACGCGGGGCACGGGGATGGGCGGGAAGGCCGTGGTGTTGCCGGCGGGCGCGCTGTCGGCGCGCGGGACCGGGATCGGCAGCGCCTGGGGCGTCTGGACGGGGGCGTCCAGCGGGGCCGCGCCGCCGTTGGGGGGCAGTGGTTTGACCGAGGTGTCGACGCCGTCCGTCGAGCGGTTGTTGTTGAGGAAGTCCGTCAACTCGTCGCCGGACGACAGGTCCAGCGAGGCCACGGCCTGGCCGGGCGGGAATTCCGAGAAGTAGTATTCGCCGTTGTCCACCAGCAGCCCGTCGGGACGCGGCGCGGGCTTGCTTTCGGGCACGCCCTTGAGCACCGGCTGCATGTAGTCCAGCCAGGTGGTCAGGGCCAGGCCGCTGCCGAACTCGTTGGTGCCCAGCGAGCGCGGCTGGTCGAAGCCCATCCAGACCGTGGTGGCCAGGCTGGGCGTGAAGCCCGAGAACCAGACGTCCACGGCCTCGTTGGTGGTGCCGGTCTTGCCGCCCACGTCGTTGCGCTTGAGCACCTGGTGGGCCCGGGCGGCGGTGCCGTTGACGGTGACGCCGCGCAGGATGTCGTCCATGACCCAGGCGGTGCGCGGATCGATGGCGCGGGCCAGCTCGTCGCCGGCGACGACCGGCTGCGTCTGCATCAGCACGTTGCCGGAGCGGTCGGTGACGCGGTCCACCAGATACGGCGTGACGCGATAGCCGCCGTTGGCGAACACGCTGTAGGCGTTCACGACCTGCAATGGCGTGGCGCCGCCCGCGCCGAGCGCCAGGGGCAGCACGGCGGGCCAGCGGGACTTGTCGAAGCCGAAGCGGGTCAGGTAGTCCTGCGCGTACTGCGGCGTGATGGCCTGCAGGATGCGGATCGACACCATGTTCTTGGAACGCACGAGGCCCTGGCGCAGGGTCAGCATGGGTTCGTACTTGTTGCCGTCGTTCTTGGGCTGCCAGGCCTTGGAGCCGGTCTGTTCGGCGGTCAGCATGAACGGCTGGTCCGAGATCTGCGTGGCCGGCGTCAGGCCGCGTTCCAGCGCCGCCGCGTAGACGAAGGGCTTGATGTTGGAGCCGGGCTGGCGCCAGGCCTGGGTGACGCGGTTGAAGCCGCCGCGGTTGTAGTCGAAGCCGCCGACCATGGCACGGATGGCGCCGTCCTGGGGCGCCATGGACACCAGCGCGGCCTGCAGCGCCGGCATGTTGATGATTTCCCAGTTGTCGCCGTTTTTGTGCAGGTACACCACCGAGCCGCGGCGCAGGCGCTGGCTGTCGCCGGCCTTGGGGTTCAACGCGCGGGCGACGACCGCCAGGGCCTTCTTGTCCGAGATGGTGATGATGTCGCGCGCGCTGCGGGCCAGCGTAATTTCAGTTGGGCTGGCGGCGAGCACGACGGCGGTCAGCAGGTCTTCGCTGTCGGGTGTCTTTTCCTGCACGCCGTCCAGGATGTCGTCCAGGGCGGCCGCGTCCTGCTCCACGGCGGCGGGCAGGTCGATCTGGTCTTCCGGGCCGGGATAGGGCGCGCGCCGGGTGTAGTCCAGCACGCCGTCGCGCACGGCGCGGTAGGCGGCTTCCTGATCCTTGGAGTCGATGGTGGTGTAGACGTCGATGCCCTTGGAATAGGTGTCTTCCTGGAACACCCCGTACATCAATTGGCGGGCCAGCTCGGCGGGATATTCGCCGTGTATGGCGAAGCCGCGCGCGCTCGTGCCGTCGGCGCCGCGGATGGTCAGGCGCTCTTTCAGGGCCTCGTCCGCCTGTTCCGGCGTCAGGTAGCCCAGCGTCTTCATGCGGCCCAGCACGTAGTGCTGGCGGATCTCGGCGCGCGGGAAATTGGTGATCGGGTTGAAGCGCGAGGGGGCTTTGGGGATGCCGGCCAGCATGGCGGCCTCTGCCGGGGTGACCTCGGACAGGGGCTTGCCGAAATAGGTGCGCGAGGCGGCCGCGAAGCCGTAGGCGCGGTGCCCCAGGTAGATCTGGTTCATGTAGAGCTCGAGGATCTGGTCCTTGGTGAGCTCGGATTCGATCTTGAAGGTCAGCAGCAGCTCGTAGA
>Ga0222420_100168_pt1 | contig 96420 bp, 98 predicted proteins | sample 3A2ome_FD_182470 | JGI IMG/M metagenome (GOLD analysis project Ga0222420, IMG submission 182470) | Enriched microbial communities from leaf-cutter ant dump, University of Wisconsin, Madison, United States - 3A200A (version 2) | ecosystem: Environmental > Terrestrial > Nest > Insects nest > Nest...
ACAGTTCGGCGACGCCCTGACGGTCGGCGATGTCGAGCTTGACGAAGCGGAAGCCGGGACGGCCGTTCAGCCGGGCCAGCCGGGCGTCCTTGAGCGCCACTTCGTAGTAGTCGTTGAGGTTGTCGATACCGACCACTTCGTCGCCGCACTCAAGCAGGCGCAAGGCGGTTTCGCAGCCGATAAATCCGGCAGCGCCGGTAACGAGGATCTTCATGGCCTATCTCCTGAAATTAATTCGGCAACAGTTTTGTCACTCTGTTGCGCACTTGAGCGCCGAACAATGGGAGAAGGCGTCATTACCCAATGTCCGGCCGCATAGATTGAGCTGTTCCTGGCCATGATGAATGTTCTCTTTGCTGGTTAAAACATCACCCGCCCTTAATGGCCGTAATAGCGCCAATTGTTACGGTCGACCGCGCGATTCTGCCAGTTCCTTGATGGATGATAAAGAAATATCTTGCAGTGCACCATTTTGCATATTCAACTATGACTTTTAGCCTATCGAGATCGTTAATTTTGTTAAAAGCACCGCCAAAATGGCTGCTTTGCCAATTGTTTCGTGGGTATAGTTCGCTGCGTTTTGACAAGGGGAGCGCTTCGTGAAAATTCTTGTCGTAGGGGGTGCCGGTTACATCGGTTCGCACATGGTCAAGCGGCTGGGGCAGCTGGGTTGCACGGTGACGACGCTGGACAATCTTTCCAGCGGCCATGCCGATGCCGTGCTGGCCGGCGAGCTGGTGGTGGGCGACATTGCGGATAGCGCCCTGCTGCATTCGTTGTTCGAGCGCGGCCGTTTCGATGCGGTGATGCACTTTGCGTCGTTCATCCAGGTGGGCGAGTCGGTGCAGCATCCGGCGAAGTACTACGAAAACAATGTGACGAACACGCTGAACCTGCTGAATGCGATGAAGGCGTTCGGGGTTTTGCGCTTCATCTTCTCGTCGACCGCAGCAACCTTCGGCGAGCCGCAGTATTCCCCGATTGACGAGGCGCACCCGCAGCGGCCGATCAATCCTTACGGCCGTACCAAGCTGATGGTGGAACAGGCGCTGGCCGATTACGACACGGCTTATGGCCTGAAGTCGGTCTGTCTGCGTTATTTCAATGCGGCCGGCGCCGATCCGGAAGGCCAGCTGGGCGAGCGCCACGATCCGGAAACCCATCTGATTCCGCTGGTGTTGCAGGCGGCTTCCGGTCGACGCCCGAATATTTCGGTTTTCGGTACGGATTACGATACGCCGGACGGTACCTGCATCCGCGATTACATCCATATTGCCGATCTGTGCGAGGCGCACTGGCTGGCGCTGCAGAGCCTGGTTGCCGGCCAGGGCAGCCAGGCCTACAACCTGGGCAACGGCAACGGGTTTTCAGTGCAGGAAGTGATCGATGCCGCCGGCCGGGTCACCGGTCGGCCGATTCCGGTTCAATACGGCCCGCGCCGCGCCGGCGACCCGGCCCGGCTGGTGGCGGACGCACGCAACGCGCGGCAGCAGTTGGGCTGGCAACCGCAGTTTCCGGATCTGGAAACGATCATCGGGCATGCTTGGCAGTTCGAGGAAAAATGCCGGGCGGGCGGAGGTTGACCGCAGGAGGCCGGAAGACTGCGAATTAAAGCAGGCGGGCTAGCAGTGCTTTCGGGAAATAACGCATGTGGCTGGCTTCAAACGGGTATAGCGGCAGATATTCATTCACAAGCGCATAGACCATTTTTGACTGAGCCAGGTCGCGTCCTTTTTTAACCGGATCGCGGTCGGTCTGCTCGGAAAGCCATGCCTTATGCACGGCAAAGGCTCGGGGGTCTGGCACTTTGGCCCGGACGGGCATGCCATTGCTGGCGATGATGATGCTTTCCACAGCCGGTGCATTGGCCAGCCATTGCAAATTAGGCACTTCCACTGCTTGCAGATCGTTGTCGGCAAAGGTGATTGTTTCTGTCTCGCGCATGTCCCGCTGAGGAATGATCAGATCGACCATGAAACCTTGTTTGTTGGTGGCACGAAATGGTTCTTCATGGTTGATCTCGAAGGAGGCATCGGCTTTGCGCAGCAGTCCGAGAAGACCGTAGCCATCGAGATTCCTGGCGACAACCGACAGTTTTTTACGGGGATCGTAGAGTAGATCGACATCACCGGACGCCAGCAACTCCATCCGCAAGTGGACGCCTGCCATACTTTCATAGGCGTAAATGGCATGTGTGCCAACGACCCTGAAGTCATCCCGAGCCTGCGATGCATCGATGACCTGGAAAATTTCGGCAACCGCCAAAGGTAATCGCCCCAGATTGACGGCCTTGTTCAACCTGGCCTGCGTACGCATGCGCTCGTCAAGCGCTTCAACACGCTCCTTTGCCCGTGCTTTGGCTTCAATGAATGCCTGGTATTTCGCCTCTGTTTCCGGACTGCGCGGCCCTAGCGATTTGGCATTGCCCCTGGCATCCTGCACCCTGTAGAGGTAATCCTTGCCTTTGACCCTTTGCCATTTCATGCCGTATTTGAACTGGGCAACCTGCTGCCTGGCCTGAGCCCAAGGGCCATGAAGCTGGGTTGATTCAACCAGAAACAGTCGTTGCTGCTCGTTAAGCGGGGTCATCGGCCGAAAAAATTATTCCGTAAAATATGTAAAATTAAAATTACAGGATAATTTTATATTTTTCAATAGATTAAAAAACAATAATCGCGGCGACGATAACACGACCCCGAATACCGCCTGCCCTCATCCGAAATACGCAGCCTCGGCGAATGACGGCGCTGCCGCATCCTTTGCCGACAGCTGCGGCGTGCCGTCGAACTGCCAGTCGATGGCCAGTTGCGGGTCGTTCCAGCGGATGGCGCGTTCGTGCTGCGGGGCGTAGTAGTCGGTGGTCTTGTAGAGGAATTCCGCGGTATCGCTGAGCACGATGAAACCATGCGCGAAGCCGGGCGGTATCCATAGCTGGCGCTGGTTGTCGGCGCTCAGCCGTTCGCCGACCCACTGGCCGAAGGTTTTTGCGCTTTTGCGCAGGTCGACCGCAACATCGAAGACTTCGCCCTGCACGACGCGCACCAGTTTCCCCTGCGCCTGTTCGATCTGGTAGTGCAGGCCGCGCAGCACGCCGCGCGCGCTTTTCGAGTGGTTGTCCTGCACGAAGTCGATATCGGGCAGGCCGGTGGCCTCGCGAAAGGCCTTGAGGTTGAAGCTTTCGAAGAAGAAGCCGCGGGCGTCACCGAAGACTTTCGGTTCGATCAGTTTGACTTCCGGGATCGCCGTGTCGATCACTTGCATCAGAACACCTGTTCCTTGAGCAGGCCGATCAGGTACTGGCCGTAGGGGTTTTTCAGCATCGGCTGGGCCAGGGTTTCGAGCCTGGCGGCGCTCAACCAGCCCTTGCGGTAGGCGATTTCTTCCGGACAGGCGATTTTCAGGCCCTGGCGCTTTTCGATGGTGGCGATGAACTGCCCCGCTTCGAGCAGGCTTTCGTGCGTGCCGGTGTCGAGCCAGGCGTGGCCGCGGCCCATCACCTGCACATTGAGCATGCCGCGTTCGAGGTAGATGCGGTTGACGTCGGTGATCTCCAGTTCGCCGCGCGGCGAGGGCTTGAGGTCGCGGGCGATGTCGAGCACCTGGTTGTCGTAGAAGTAGAGGCCGGTCACCGCGTAGTTGGATTTCGGTTGTTTGGGCTTTTCTTCCAGGCTGACCGCCCTGCCCTGCGCGTCGAATTCGACCACGCCGTAACGTTCGGGATCATGCACGTGGTAGGCAAAGACGGTGGCGCCGGCGCTGCGCGCATCGGCATTGACCAGGTCGTTGGCGAACTCGTGGCCGTAGAAGATGTTATCGCCGAGGACCAGCGCGCTGTCGCCGTTGCCGATGAACTCGCGGCCGATGACGAAGGCCTGCGCCAGACCGTCCGGGCTGGGCTGCACGGCGTATTGCAGGTTCAGCCCCCACTGGCTGCCGTCGCCCAGCAGTTGCTGGAAGCGCGGCGTGTCCTGCGGTGTGGAGATGATCAGGATGTCGCGAATCCCCGCCAGCATCAGCGTGGAGAGCGGGTAGTAGATCATCGGTTTGTCGTGGATCGGCAGCAGTTGTTTGGATACCGCCAGCGTGACCGGGTAAAGACGGGTGCCGGAACCGCCGGCGAGAATGATGCCCTTGCGCATGATTTTTCCTTGGTGATTCGGGAGATTCAATTTGCCTGTCAGGGCGTTTCGATCGACCATTCCTCGACGGCCAGCCCGGCAACGCGATGAAATTCCCGGGCGTTGTTGGTAACGAGGACGCTGTCTTCGGCCAGCGCGTGCGCGGCGATCATCAGGTCCATGCCGCCGATCGGTTTGCCGGCCTGCTCAAGCGCTGCCCGGGTTCGTGCGTAGTGGAGGCTGGCGTCGACCGGCCACGGTCGGACATCGAATCCGGCCAGCCAGGCTTCGACGGCCGACTGGAAGCGCGGCGCACCAAGCTTGGCTGCGCCAAAGCGCAGCTCGGCGGCAACGATGGCAGATAGCCACAGCTGCTGCCGGTCGAGACTGGCGAAGCGTTCGATCATCTGCATCGGATGGCGGCGCAGGATATAGCTGCAGATATTGGTGTCCAGCGTGCGGCGCATGCCCGGGCTCAACTCCAGTCGCGTTCCTGGGCTGGCGCGTCTTCTCGCTCGGCCAGGAAATCGACCGGCAACGGCTCGGTAGAAGCGTAGAAGTGTTCGAGCCAGCGTCCCATGTCCTGCTCGGCCGGTAACAGTGGCTGCAACCACAGGGCGTCGCCGATCTTTTCCACCCGGACTTCCTTGGCCTCAAGGCGAAGCTTCGCTGGCAGGCGCAATGCCTGGCTGCGCCCGTTCATGAATATTTTGGCGGTGATCGTCATGGTCGGCTCGGTCAATGTAATGTATCAGATTGATACTACATCACTGCGGATGGCATCGCCAGCGCGTTCCTGCCACGAAAACCACTACAGGATCTGTTGCAGGACGTGCGCCAGCCCGTCTTCCCAGGGCGCCAGGCGCAGGCCGAAGGTGTCGGTGAACTTGCCGGTCGCCAGCCGTGAGTTGGCCGGGCGCGGTGCCGGTACCGGGTAGGCGCTGCTCGGAATCGGCTCGATGTCGGCGGCGGCGATCTTCAGCGGCTTGCCGGCAGTCGCTGCGGCAGAGACGACGGCCTGCGCGTAGGCGTGCCAGTTCGTCACGCCGCCGGCCACCAGGTGGTAGAGGCCGAACGGGAAGCCGGCCCGGCCGTCGCGGATCAGCCGCGCCAGCACCTGTGCGGTGGCGTCGGCGAGCAGCGCGGCGCTGGTCGGCGCGCCGAACTGGTCGGCAACGACTTTCAGCGTGTCGCGTTCGCCGGCCAGCCGCAGCATGGTCTTGGCGAAGTTGCCGCCGTGCGCCCCGAACACCCAGCTGGTGCGAAAGATCAGGCAGTCGGCGCCGCTCGCCTGCAGCGCCCGTTCGCCGGCCAGTTTGGTCTTGCCGTAGACGCTCTGCGGGTTGGGTACGTCGTCTTCGCGGTAGGCGCCTGCGCCGGTGCCGTCGAAGACGTAGTCGGTGGAGTAATGCACGACGACGGCACCGAGGGCCTTCGCCGCTTCGCCGAAAATCCCCGGGGCAACGGCGTTGACCGCATGCGCCGTGGTTTCGTCGCTTTCCGCCTTGTCGACCGCGGTATAGGCCGCCGGATTGACGATGATCTGCGGTTGCACCGCCGACACCAGCCGGCGGATCGCCGCCGGGTCGGAAAGATCGCATTCGGCGTGGTCGACCGCAACCACTTCGCCCAGTACCGCCAGCGATCGCTGCAGTTCGAAACCAACTTGTCCGTGCTTGCCCGTCAGGAGAATTTTCATGCGTTTCGCTTCGCAGCCATCATTCTTGCTGCATGGAAAAGGCCGTATTGTAGTTTCCGATGCGGCGGCCGTCTGCGGCTTTTTGTCGGCAGGACATGGCTCGATGCCGGCGCAGCAGCTACCATAAGCCTTTTCTGATACACAGGATTTTCGCCATGCAGATCGCCCGCCCCATCGATACCCCGCCGGTCAACGAAATGAAGCTGCTGCTCGACAGGCTGCCGCTGGACGGCGCGCGCGTGCTGGAGCTGGGTTGCGGCAAGGCGGAAAAGACGCGGACCCTGGCGCAGACCGGGCGAGTGCGCGAGATTGTGGCGCTGGAGGTTGATGCGATCCAGCATGCGAAAAATCTTGCGGTCGACGACCTGCCCGGGGTGATTTTCGCGCACGGCGGCGCCGAGGCGATTCCCGCGGCGGATGCGAGTTTCGACATCGTGCTGATGTTCAAGTCGCTGCATCATGTGCCGCTCGGACAGATGGACGCGGCACTGTCGGAAATCGCCCGGGTGCTGAAGCCGGGCGGCCTGGCCTGGATTTCGGAGCCGGTCTATGCCGGCGAGCTGAACGAGGTCTTCAAGCTGTTCCATGACGAGAAGACGGTGCGCGAGGCGGCGTTCGCGGCGATCTGCCGGGCGGTGACGCAGGGGCCGCTGGCCTTGCAGGAACAGTTGTTCTTCCACACGCGCAGTTTCTTCGAGGATTTTGCGCAGTTCGAGGCGCGGATGATCCACGTGACGCATACCGATCACCGGCTTTCGCCGGCCTTGCTGGATGCCGTCCGGGCGAAGTTCATGTCGTTCATGACGCCCGAGGGCGCCAGCTTCCGCAACCCGCAGCGGGTCGACGTTCTGGTCCGTCGCGGATAAAGCCCCGGTTGCCGGCAGGGTCGGAATTTACGGATGATCGATGTTCAAGAATTCGATAAAAGCTGACGGTCTTTCAGCTTGCTTAACATTGCAAAGCTTGTTGCGGTGCAATATCCTGCGAGCAATATCGTCATAGCGAAAGGTGCTATGCCGATTCCGGAAAATCAACCGGCCTCCCCGGCCAGCCCCAATCTATCGGATGTCACGCACCATGTATCGGACGAAACTCTGGATCATCGGCCTCGGTCTTTGGTCCGGCCTTGTTGCGGCCCAGACGGCCTACGACTTGAAGGATCTGGAAAACCTGGCCAGCGAATCCAGCCCCGCGCTGCAGGCCGCCCGCGAGCAGGTGCGGGTCTCGGAAAGCGCGATCCGCAGCGCTTCGGCGATCCCGAACCCGGAAGTGGAATACCTGAAAGGTTCGACCAAGGCGCGCAGCCCGGGCACCAATACCGGCAATACCGATTCGGTCAGCGTGACCCAGCCGCTCGACCTGATTCAGCGCTTTCCGCGGATCGGTGCCGCCGAGGCCGGTTATGCGGCCAGCCAGGCGAATTACCGCGTGGTTCAGGCGGAATGGCTGGCCCGGCTGCGGCTGCGCTATTACGAGGTGCTCCGCCGCGAATCCGAATGGCGCAACGCCAAGGAAGACCTGAAGCTGATCCAGGGCGTCAATTCGCGCATCCGCACGCGCGTCGACAGCGGCGATGCGGCGCGCTTCGAACTGATCAAGTCGGAAGCCGAAATGCTCAACGTGCAGAAGAACGTGCAGGCAGCCTCGGCCCGCGTCGCACATGCCCGGCTGCAGTTGCGGCAGGCGGTCGGCGCGGCGCTGCCGGAGAATTTCCAGCTGACCGGCCAGTTGCAGAACGTGCCGGAACTGCCGCCGATCGAGACGATGCGCGAGGCGCTGGCCGGCGACAATCCGAGCATCGCCCGCGCCCGCGCCGAAGTGCAGCGCGCCGAGCAGCAGCTTTCGTATGAAAAGGCCCAGCGCCTGCCCAGCCTGGCCTTGAAGGCCACGCAGACCACCGATCCGGACATGCGCAGCACGATGGGCGGCGTGGTGGTGTCGGTGCCGTTGTGGGACTGGCGCCGCGGCCCCGTCGGCGAGGCCAGCGCACAGCTGGCGCGAGCCCGCAACGAGTTGCGCGACCAGGAGTTTTCGGTGGCGCAGGGGCTGGAGATGGCTTACCAGCAATACGAGATCGCCTTGTCGCAGGTGGCCGCGCTGGAAGGCGGCATCGTGCGCCAGGCGGAAGCGGCGCTGAAGGTGGCCGAAGCCGCCTACCGTTTCGGCGAGCGCGGCTTCATCGAAGTGCTCGATGCGCAGCGCGTCTATCGCGCGGCGCGTGCCGAACTGACCATCGCCCGTTATGAGCTGGCCGCGGCCTGGGTGGAATTCGAAAAACTGCGGGCCCAATCTGGAGAAAGCAAATGATCAAGAAAGTCCTGGCGACGCTGGTGGCTGCCGCGCTGCTCGGCGGCTGCGGCAAGGAAGAAGTGAATACCGCCGCGCCGGCCGTTGCCGATAGCAATATCGTGGAACCGGCGGAAAGCCTGGTTGCCCAGCTGAAGATCGAAGCCGCGGGTTTGCGGCCGATTGCCGAAACGCTGCGGGTGGCGGGCCAGATCAGCTTTGACGAGAACCGGCTGGCGCGCATCGGGGCGACGATCACCGGGCGGGTCATGGATATCGAGGTTAACGTCGGCACCGCGGTCGACAAGGGCAGCGTGCTGGCCAGCATCAACAGCAGCGAGCTGTCGACACAGCAGCTGGCTTATCTGAAGGCCCGCTCGCAACTCGAACTGAGCAAGCGCAACGCCGAACGCGCCAAGTCGCTGTTCGAGGCCGATGTGATCAGTGCCGCCGAACTACAGCGCCGCCAGGCCGAATACCAGATCGCCATCGCCGAGGAAAATGCGGCATCCGACCAGTTGAAGCTGCTCGGCGTGTCGGCGGCGGCGATCACCCGCCTGGGCGAAAAGGGCGCGATCAATTCGGTGACGCCGGTGGCGTCGACCCTGCGCGGCATCGTGGTCGAGCGCAACCTGAACCAGGGCCAGGTCGTGCAGCCGGCCGACGTGCTGTTCGTGGTCGCCGATCTGGGCCGGCTGTGGGCGGTGGCGCAAGTGCCGGAACAGCAGGTCAGCCAGGTCAAGGCCGGCCAGTCGGTGAGCATCGAAATCCCGGCGCTGGGTAACGAGAAGCGCGTCGGCAAGCTGATCTACGTCGGACAGACGGTCAATCCGGAAACGCGTACGGTGCTCGTCCGCACCGAGCTGGATAACGCCGACGGTCAGCTGAAGCCGGCCATGCTGGCCACCATGCTGATCGAGGCCAAGCCGGTCGACCGGCTGGTCGTGCCGGAAAAGGCGGTGGTCCGCGAGAACGATGCGGACCACGTATTCGTCGTCGGCGACGATGGCCGTTACCGCCTGCGTCCGGTCAAGCTGGGCATCGAGCAGGATGATTACCGCGTCGTGCTGTCCGGCCTCAAGCCGGGTGAAAAGCTGGTGGTCGACGGCGCCTTCCATCTGAACAACGAGCGTAATCGTCAGGCCCTGGAGGGCGGCGCATGATCGAGTCACTGATCCGGTCGGCCCTGAAACAGCGGCTGATCGTTGCGGTGATCGCGGCGATCATGCTGGTGTTCGGGCTGGATGCCGCGCGCAAGCTGTCGGTGGATGCCTTCCCCGATGTGACCAACATCCAGGTCCAGATCGCCACCGAGGCACCGGGCCGTTCGCCGGAAGAAGTCGAACGCTTCGCCACGGTGCCGCTGGAAGTGGCGATGACCGGCCTGCCCGGGCTGGAGGAAATGCGTTCGCTGAACAAGCCGGGGCTGTCGCTGATCACGCTGGTGTTCAGCGATTCGACCAGCGTCTATTTTGCCCGCCAGCTGGTCATGGAGCGCCTGCTGGAAGTGGGCTCGCGGCTGCCGGAAGGCATCACGCCGGTGCTCGGCCCGGTATCGACCGGCCTGGGCGAGGTGTACCAGTACACGCTGGATCACCCGGACGATGGCGACCGGACGCTCAGCGAGGAAGAACTGATGAAGCGGCGGATCGTCCAGGACTGGGTGGCCCGCCCGCTGCTGCGCTCGATTCCCGGGGTGGCCGAAATCAATTCGCAGGGCGGTTTCGCCAAGCAGTACCAGGTGCTGGTCAATCCGGACAAGCTGCGTCATTACGGGATCAGCATCCAGGATGTTTATGTGGCGGTCGGCCGCAACAACGCCAATGCCGGCGGCGGCGTGCTGCCGCACTACGCCGAGCAGTATCTGATCCGCGGCGTCGGCCTGATCCGCGATCTCGACGATCTGGGCATGATCGTGCTGCGCGAGAAGGATGGCGTGCCGGTCTACCTGCGCGATCTGGCGACCATCCAGATCGGCCATGAGGTGCGTCAGGGTGCGGTGATCAAGAACGGGGTGACCGAGGCGGTCGGCGGTATCGTGATGATGATCGCCGGCGGCAACGCCAAGGAAGTGGTCAGCCGGATCAAGGCCAGGGTCGACGAGATCAACACCAAGGGCATGCTGCCCGAGGGGCTGAAGATCAGCGCTTATTACGATCGTTCGGAATTGGTCGATGCGGCACTGTGGACCGTGACCAAGGTGCTGCTCGAAGGCGTGCTGCTGGTCGTCGTCGTGCTGTTCCTGTTCCTCGGCGACGTGCGTTCGTCGCTGATCGTGGTCGGCACGCTGATCCTGACGCCGTTGCTGACTTTCATGGCGATGAACCAGCTGGGGATTTCGGCCAACCTGATGTCGCTGGGCGGTCTGGCGATTGCCATCGGCCTGATGGTGGACGGCTCGGTGGTGGTCGTCGAAAACGCCTTCCTGCAGTTGGGCAACCGGGCGAACAGCGGCGAAAGCCCGTTGCGCATCATCCTGAAGGCGGTGGTGGAAGTGGCGACGCCGGTGATCTTCGGGGTCGGCATCATCATCCTGGTGTTCCTGCCGCTGATGACGCTGCAGGGGATGGAAGGCAAGATGTTTGCACCGCTCGCCTACACCATCGCCATTGCGCTGGGCATCTCGCTGATCCTGTCGCTGACGCTGACGCCGGTGCTATCGACCTACCTGCTGAAGCCGCCGGCCCACGCCGGCGACCACGACACCAGGCTGATCGCGGCGATGAAGTCGCGCTACCTGAAGCTGCTGCACTGGGCGCTGGCCAACGAACGCAAGACGGTGGCGCTGGCCGGCGGCCTGTTCGTCGCGGCGCTCGGCCTGCTGCCCTTCCTCGGTACCGCTTTCATCCCGGAAATGAAGGAAGGTTCGGTGGTGCCGGGCATCAACCGGGTGGCGAACATTTCGCTCGACGAATCGATCAAGATGGAAATGGAGGCCATGCGCCTGGTGATGGAGGTGCCGGGCGTCAAGTCGGCAGTGTCCGGCGTCGGTCGCGGCGAATCGCCGGCCGACCCGCAGGGGCCGAACGAGTCGACCCCCATCGTCAGCCTGAAGCCGCGCGACGAATGGCCGAAGGGCTGGAACCAGGACGACATCGCCGAGGCCATGCGCGACAAGCTGAAGGTGCTGCCGGGCGTGCAGATCGTCATGGCGCAACCGATTTCGGACCGGGTGGACGAGATGGTGACCGGCGTGCGCTCGGATATCGCCGTCAAGGTATTCGGTGACGATCTCGACCAGTTGCGGCGTGTCGCCAACGACATCGGCAAGGTGGCCCAGACGCTGAAGGGCGCGCAGGATCTGCGCATCGAGCGAACCAGCGGCCAGCAGTACCTGACGGTGGATATCGACCGCCAGGCGGTGGCCCGGCTGGGCCTGAACGTGGCCGATGTCAACGATGTGCTGGAAACGGCGGTGGGCGGCAAGGAGGCGACGGAAATCTTCGAGGGCGAACGCCGCTTCCCCGGTGTGGTTCGCCTGCCCGAGCATTTCCGCGATGACATCGATGCCATTTCCAACCTGCTGATCACCTCGCCGAAGGGCGCCCAGGTACGGCTGATCGATATTGCCGACATCCGCCTGCAGGATGGCCCGGCGCAGATTTCGCGCGAACTGGGCAAGCGTCGCATCGTGGTCGGCGTGAACGTCAAGGATCGCGACCTGGGCGGTTTCGTCGCCGAACTGAAGCAGAAGGTGGAACGCCAGATCAAGCTGCCTGACGGGTATTACCTCGAATGGGGTGGCCAGTTCCAGAACATGGAACGGGCGCTGGGCCATCTGACGATCATCGTGCCGATCACCGTGGCGGCGATCTTCTTCCTGCTGTTCCTGCTGTTCAATTCGTTGCGCTATGCGACGCTGATCATCACCGTGCTGCCTTTCGCATCGATCGGCGGCGTGATCGGCCTGTTCGTCACCGGCGAATACCTGTCGGTGCCGGCATCGGTGGGCTTCATCGCGCTGTGGGGCATCGCGGTGCTGAACGGCGTGGTGCTGGTGTCCTACATCCGCGGTCTGCGCGAGGAAGGACGCAGCGTGCGCGAGGCGGTGGTGGAAGGTTCGACGCTGCGCTTCCGGCCGGTGATGATGACGGCGACGGTAGCCATGCTCGGCCTGATCCCCTTCCTGTTCTCGACCGGCCCGGGTTCGGAAGTTCAGCGGCCGCTGGCGATCGTGGTGATCGGCGGGCTGATCACGTCGACGCTGCTGACGTTGGTGATGCTGCCGACGATCTACCGCTGGTTCGATGAAGAGAAGATCGAGGCATGATTCATACGCAAGGGAGACCATGAGATGAAGGAAATCAAGGCCGTGATCCGGCCCAACAAACTGGCCGCCTTGCGCGAAGCGCTGGTCGCCCTGCCGGAGTTTCCGGGGATGACGGTCACCAAGGTGGAAGGTTGCAGCGCACCGTCGCGCCATATCCGGCAGAACTCGATCAAGGAAGAGCTGACCGATTTTTCACCGAAGGTGAGAGTCGAGATCGTTGCCCCGGACGAGGCCGCGGAAACGCTCTACGAGGCGATCTGCAAGGTCGGCCAGACCGGCCACTACGGCGACGGTCTGGTGTGGGTTACCGACATCGAGAAGGCGACTTTCATCTTCAAGACGACACCGGCCGCGCCGGGCTGAAAAAAAGCCGGCGCAGGCCGGCTTTCGCGACAAGCACAGGGAGACGGCCACCGGCCCTCTCCCTTTTTCATTGCGTTTCAGTCGCCGCCGAACAGGTCGCGGCTGTACACCTTGGCTTCGACGTCACGGATGTCGTCGGTGATGCGGTTGGCGATGATCACGTCGGCTTCGCGTTTGAAGGCGGCCAGGTCATTGACCACGCGCGAGCGGAAAAACTCTTGTTCCTTGAGCACCGGCTCGTAGATCACGACTTCGATCCCCTTGGCCTTGATCCGCTTCATGATGCCCTGGATGCTGGAGGCGCGGAAATTGTCCGAGCCGGCCTTCATGATCAGCCGGTAGACGCCGACCACCTTCGGATGGCGGCGGATGATCTCGTCGGCGACGAAATCCTTGCGCGTGGTGTTCGATTCGACGATGGCGTGGATCAGGTTCTGCGGCACGTCGCGGTAGTTGGCCAGCAGTTGCTTGGTGTCCTTGGGCAGGCAGTAGCCGCCATAGCCGAAGGACGGGTTGTTGTAGTGGTTGCCGATGCGCGGGTCGAGGCTGACGCCGGTGATGATCTGGCGCGTGTCCAGGCCGTGCGTCGCGGCGTAGGTGTCGAGCTCGTTGAAGTAGGCGACGCGCATCGCCAGATAGGTGTTGGAGAACAGCTTGACCGCTTCGGCTTCGGTGCTGTCGGTGAACAGGACCGGGATGTCGTCCTTGAGCGCGCCCTGCCTGAGCAGGTTGGCAAAGGTTTCGGCACGCGCCGAGCGCTCGCCGACGATGATCCGCGACGGGTAGAGGTTGTCGTACAGCGCCTTGCCCTCGCGCAGGAATTCCGGCGAGAAGATCAGGTTGTCGCAACCGTACTTTTCGCGGGCACCGGCCGTGAAACCGACCGGGATCGTCGATTTGACGACCATCACGGCCTTGGGGTTGATCGCCATCACGTCGCGGATCACCGCTTCGACCGAGCCGGTGTTGAAGTAGTTGGTTTCCGGGTCGTAATCGGTCGGCGTGGCGATGATGACGAACTCGGCGCCGGCATAGGCTTCGTGCTTGTCCAGCGTGGCGCGGAAGTTGAGCGACTTGTTGGCCAGGTAGTCCTCGATTTCGGTATCGACGATCGGCGACTGCTTGCGGTTGAGCATCTCGACCTTCTCGGCGACGATGTCCAGCGCGACGACTTCGTTGTGCTGCGCCAGCAGCAGGGCGTTCGACAAACCGACGTAACCGGTTCCGGCAATGGCAATCTTCATGGAATTCAGGACTCGCTGTTCTGATGCGGGCATGATGCGCCGCGGTTTTTACCGCAGGATTGCGGTCGACCGCATGATTTTGCCATTTTGTCGGGAACGGCGGAAGCGGATGTCACGATTTTCAGGGAATGGCTGGCCCTGCGGCGCCGGCACTGATACAATGCGCGCCTCGTCGGGGCGTAGCGCAGTCTGGTAGCGCATCTGCTTTGGGAGCAGAGGGTCGTGAGTTCGAATCCCACCGCCCCGACCATGTACCCCGCGCCCGTAGCTCAACTGGATAGAGCAGCTGCCTTCTAAGCAGCAGGTCGGGGGTTCGAGTCCCTCCGGGCGCGCCAGACCTATCTGGCTGATATTGCAGTAGTTGTTTTTCTTACATTGCGCCGCAGCATGCGCTTCCCTTGCTCCCCCTGCGGCTTTCTGATATTTAATCGGTTTTTCGTCAACTCGGGCGCACTTTGAAAATGGCAGAAGAATTGCTCCACAAGCACTTCACTCCTTACGAACCCAAGGCCGGTGAGGAATACATGAGCGGCAAACAGCTGACTCATTTCAAGAAGATCCTGGAAGCCCTCAAGAAGGAGCTGAGCGAGGACATCGACCGCACGGTGCATACGATGCAGGACGAAGCGACGGTGTTCGCCGACCCCAACGACCGCGCCAGCCAGGAAACCGACATTGCGATCGAACTGCGCAACCGCGACCGCGAACGCAAGCTGATCAAGAAGATCGACGAAACGCTCGGTCGCATCGATTCCGGCGATTACGGCTTCTGCGACAAGTGCGGCGTCGAAATCGGCATCAAGCGCCTGGAAGCCCGCCCGACGGCGACCCTGTGCATCGACTGCAAGACGCTCGACGAAATGAAGGAAAAGCAGATGGCGAAGTAATCGCCCGATGCACCGGCACCGGCCGGAAAATGAACAAAGCCACCCTTGCGGTGGCTTTTTCTTTGTCGGCGTTCTTTGACGCCATGTCCCGATTTTTCGGAGATTGTCGCGGTCGACCGCAATATCCCCGAAAAACCCCGAAAAAAAAGGGCGCCACGTAGGCGCCCTTCCCGTTCCGGCTGACCGGAATTATTGCTGTTGCTGCTGTTGCTGCTGGGTGGCCGGTTCGGCGGCAGCAGCCGGCGCTTCGTCGAGCAGCGCCTTCATCGACAGCTTGACGCGGCCGCGGTCGTCGGTTTCCAGAACCTTGACGCGCACAACCTGGCCTTCCTTGACGTAGTCCTCGACCTTGTTGACGCGCTCCTTGGCGATCTGCGAGATGTGCAGCAGGCCGTCCTTGCCCGGCAGGACCGAAACGATCGCACCGAATTCGAGGATCTTGAGCACGGTGCCTTCGTAGATCTTGCCGATCTCGACTTCGGCGGTGATCGCATCGATCTTGGCGCGGGCAGCGGCAGCGGCCTCGCCGGAGGTGGCGGCGATGGTGATCGTGCCGTCGTCCTGGATGTCGATGGTGGTGCCGGTTTCTTCGGTGATGCTGCGGATCACGGCGCCGCCCTTGCCGATCACGTCGCGGATCTTCTCCGGATTGATCTTGAAGGTGTACAGACGCGGCGCGTAGGCCGACATCTCTTCGCGCGGGCCGGCAGCGGCTTCCTGCATCAGGCCGAGGATGTGGAGACGGGCTTCCTTGGCCTGGGCCAGTGCGACCTGCATGATTTCCTTGGTGATGCCCTGGATCTTGATGTCCATCTGCAGCGCGGTGATGCCGGTGGTCGAGCCGGCCACCTTGAAGTCCATGTCGCCGAGGTGATCTTCGTCGCCGAGGATGTCGGTGAGCACGGCGAAGCGGTTGCCGTCCTTGATCAGGCCCATGGCGATGCCGGCGACGTGTGCCTTCAGCGGCACGCCGGCGTCCATCAGCGCCAGGCAGCCGCCGCAGACCGAAGCCATCGACGAGGAGCCGTTGGACTCGGTGATTTCCGAGACGACGCGCATCGAGTACGAGAAATCTTCCGGCTTCGGCAGCACGGCCAGCAGCGCGCGCTTGGCCAGACGGCCGTGACCGATTTCACGACGCTTCGGCGTGCCGACGCGACCGCATTCGCCGGTGGCGTACGGGGGCATGTTGTAGTGCAGCATGAAGCGGTCGCGGTATTCGCCGGCCAGCGCGTCGATGATCTGCTCGTCGCGGTTGGTGCCGAGCGTGGCGACAGCCAGGGCCTGCGTTTCGCCGCGGGTGAACAGCGCCGAACCGTGGGTACGCGGCAGGACGCCGGAACGCATGGTGATCGGCCGCACGGTGCGGGTGTCGCGACCGTCGATACGCGGCTGGCCGGACAGGATGCGACCGCGGACGATGGCGGCTTCCATTTCGAAGAACAGGTTGCCGACGGTGTTGGCATCCGGTGCGCCTTCTTCGCCGGTGCACAGCGCGGCAACGGCTTCGGCGGCAATCGCCTTGACGGTCTGGCTGCGAGCCTGCTTGGAGGTGATGCTGTAGGCCTCTTCGAGCTTGGCACCGACCAGGTCCTTCAGGCGGGCGACCAGGGCTTCGTCCTTGGCCGGGGCTTGCCAGTCCCATTCCGGCTTGCCGGCTTCTTCAACGAGTTCGTTGATGGCGTTGATCGCCTTCTGCATTTCGGTGTGGCCGAAAACGACGGCGCCGAGCATGACGTCTTCCGACAACTGGTCGGCTTCCGACTCGACCATCAGCACGGCGGCTTCGGTACCGGCGACGACGAGGTCGAGCTGGCTGTCCTTGAGCTGCGAGAGCGTCGGGCAGAGCACGTACTGGCCGTTGATGTAGCCGACGCGGGCGGCGCCGATCGGGCCGGCGAACGGAATGCCGGAGATGGCCAGGGCAGCCGAGGCACCGATCATCGCCGGGATGTCGGAATCGATTTCCGGGTTCAGCGAGATGACGGTGGCGACGATCTGGACTTCATTGTAGAAACCGTCCGGGAACAGCGGGCGGATCGGGCGGTCGATCAGGCGGCAGGTCAGCGTTTCCTTTTCCGACGGGCGGCCTTCGCGCTTGAAGAAGCCGCCGGGGATACGGCCGGCAGCGTAAACCTTTTCCTGATAATCGACGGTCAGCGGGAAGAAATCCTGACCGGGCTTGGCATTCTTGGCACCGACGACGGTCACCAGAACGACCGTCTCTTCCATCGAGACGACGACGGCACCGCCGGCCTGGCGGGCGATTTCGCCGGTTTCCAGGGTGACCTGGTGTTCGCCATAGGCGAAGGTCTTTTTCACGACATTGAACATGTACTTCCTTTCACTCTCTCACAATAATCAACAATAACAACGCTTTACGACACTCAAAGAACAGTACGACAAAAACGAAAAAAGCGGCCGGGAGTTTTCCGGGCCGCTTCTTGCTGGCTTCGGCAGCGCTTACTTGCGCAGGCCAAGCTTGGTGATCAGCGTGCGGTAACGATCAACGTCCTTGCCCTTCAGGTAGTCGAGCAGCTTGCGACGCTGGGAAACCAGGCGCAGCAGACCACGACGCGAGTGGTGGTCCTTGGTGTGCTCCTTGAAGTGCGGCTGCAGGTCGTTGATGCGGGCGGTCAGCAGTGCGACCTGGACTTCCGGGGAACCCGTGTCGCCCTTGCCCTGGGCAAATTCGGCAACGATGCCGGCCTTCTTTTCGGTAGAGATCATTTTCAAAACCCTCTTGGATTGAAACGACACGGCCCCGGTTTGATAGAGCGCATGCCAGTTGAAAAACCCGTCAATACGGGAAGCCTTAAATTCTAGCAGATCAGACGGCCAGTTGCACCAGCCTTTTCGGCCACAGACGGCTTTCCGGCCCTGGCTCGCCGACGCCTAGCAGGCGCCCCTGTCCGTAGACGCGAATCTTGCCGCTCAGCCCGGCCGGCAGGTCGACCGGATTGCCATGACTGAAGCGGCTTTCTGCCGCCGCATCGAGGTCCACCCTGGGCAACGATTGCAGCAGGGCATCAACCGCCTGCAGACGCTGTTCGCGCTCGCCTTCCGGGATGGCGTCGAGTTCGGCCAGCGTGGCGGCAGTCGCCAGTGTCAGGTCGCCGACGCGCGTCCGGCGCAAGGCGATCAGGTGGGCACCACAGCCGAGCACGGCACCGATGTCGGCGGCCAGCACGCGAATGTAGGTCCCCTTGCTGCAGCTGACCAACAGGCGGACTTCGTCGCCGGCGAAGGCCAGCAGGTCGATGCGATGGATGGTTACCGGCCGGGGCTGGCGCTCGACTTCGATACCCTGGCGGGCAAGTTCGTAGAGCGGCCGACCGTCACGCTTGAGCGCCGAATGCATCGGCGGCACCTGCAGGATGTCGCCGGTGAATTGCGGCAGCACGCGCAAAATGTCGCTTTCGGCGACGTCGACCGCAGCCGTCGCGGTCACCTGCCCTTCACTGTCGCCGGAATCGGTGGTGACACCCAAGCGCAAGGTCGCTTCGTAGGTCTTGTCGGCATCGAGCAGGTCGGCCGAGAACTTGGTTGCTTCGCCGAAGCACAAGGGCAGCAGACCGGTGGCCAGCGGATCAAGGGTGCCGGTGTGGCCGCCCTTGGCTGCCGAAAACAGCCGGCGCGCCTTCTGCAAGGCATCGTTGGAGGTCATGCCGCCCGGTTTGTCGAGCAACAGCACGCCATCGACCTGGCGCCAGGCCTTCTTCACCTTCGGCTGCATGCGGAAATCAGTCGTCCGGCGTCTGATCGGACAGGGCATTCGCCTTGTCGATCAACTGGGACAGGCTGCTGCCACGCTCCAGCGAATTGTCGTAGACGAAGTGCAGTTCGGGCAGCGTGTGGATGTGGATACGCCGGCCGAGTTCGCGCCGCAGGAAGCCGGCCGCGCGCTTCAGGCCGCGCTCGACCTCTTCCAGATGCTCGGCATCGAGCGTCGTGAAGAACACCTTGGCATGGGCGTAGTCCGGCGTCAGCTCGACCGCCGTGAGGCTGATCATGCCGACGCGCGGATCCTTCAGTTCGTTACGGATCAGATCGGCCAGATCGCGGCGTACCTGCTCCGCGACCCGGTCACTGCGCTGAAATCCGCGAGGTCCCTGCTTCTTCATTACAGGGAACGCGCCACTTCCTGGATTTCATACACTTCGAGCTGATCGCCTTCCTGGATGTCGTTGTTGCCACGCAGGGAGAGACCGCATTCGAAGTTCGAACGCACTTCCTTGACGTCGTCCTTGAAGCGCTTGAGCGAATCGAGTTCGCCGTCCCACTGGACCACGTTGTTGCGGATCAGGCGGATGCGCGAGGAACGCTTGACGATACCTTCCAGCACGTAACAGCCGGCGATCGCACCGACCTTCGAGACGTGGAAGACCTGGCGAATCTCGACCATGCCGGTAACCTGCTCTCGCTTCTCGGGCGAAAGCATGCCGGAAAGTGCCGCCTTGACCTCGTCGACCGCGTCGTAGATCACGTTGTAGTAACGGATATCGACACCGAAGGTCTCGGCCAGCTTGCGCGCGCCGGCATCGGCCCGGGTGTTGAAGCCGATGATGACGGCACCGGAAGCCTGCGCCAGGTTGACGTCGGATTCGGAAATCGCACCGACGGCACCGTGGATGACGTTGACCCGGACTTCCTCGTTGGACAGCTTGGCCAGCGTCTGCACCAGTGCTTCCTGCGAACCTTGCACGTCGGCCTTGACGATCAGCGGCAGGGTCTTGACCTCGCCTTCTTCCATCTGCTGGAACATGCTTTCCAGCTTGGCGGCCTGTTGCTTGGCCAGCTTGACGTCGCGGAACTTGCCCTGACGGAAGAGCGCGATTTCGCGGGCCTTCTTTTCGTCGGTCAGCACGATGGCTTCTTCGCCGGCCGCCGGAACATCCGACAGGCCGAGGATTTCGACCGGAATCGACGGGCCGGCTTCGTTGATCGGCTTGCCGTTCTCGTCGAGCATGGCGCGCACCTTGCCGAACACCTGGCCGGCCAGCACGACGTCGCCACGCTTCAGGGTACCGGACTGCACCAGCATGGTGGCCACGGCACCGCGGCCCTTGTCCAGGCGCGCTTCGATGATCAGGCCCTTGGCCGGCGCATCCTGTTGCGCCGTCAGTTCCAGCACTTCGGCCTGCAGCAGCACCTGCTCGAGCAGTTCGTCGATGCCGGTGCCCTTCTTGGCGGACACCGGGCAGAACGGCGAATCGCCGCCGTACTCTTCCGGAATGACGCCTTCGGCAACCAGTTCCTGCTTGACGCGGTCCGGGTTGGCATCCGGCTTATCGATCTTGTTCACCGCCACGACCAGCGGCACGCCGGCCGCCTTGGCATGGTGGATGGCTTCCTTCGTCTGCGGCATCACGCCGTCGTCGGCTGCGACCACCAGGATGACGATGTCGGTGGCCTTGGCGCCACGGGCACGCATCGCGGTAAACGCTTCGTGACCCGGGGTGTCGAGGAAGGTGATCATGCCGCGTTCGGTTTCGACGTGGTAGGCACCGATGTGCTGTGTGATGCCGCCGGCTTCGCCCGCGGCGACCTTGGCGCGACGGATGTAGTCAAGCAGCGAGGTCTTGCCGTGGTCGACGTGACCCATGACGGTAACCACCGGGGCGCGCGGCAGCAGCGGCACATCCTTGTGCTCGTTGCTTTCCTCGAGGAAGGCATCGGGATCGTCCAGCTTGGCGGCGACCGCCTTGTGGCCCATTTCCTCGACGACGATCATCGCCGTTTCCTGGTCCAGCACCTGGTTGATGGTGACCATCGAGCCCATCTTCATCATGGCCTTGATGATCTCGGTTGCCTTGATGGCCATCTTGTGCGCGAGATCGGACACCGAAATGGTTTCCGGCACATGCACTTCGCGGATGATCGGTTCGGTCGGCGCCTGGAAACTGCCCTGACCGTCGTCCGACTTGTGCGACTTCTTGTGGCCGTGGCGACCTTCCTTCCAGCCGCCGCCGACATCGGAACCACGGGTCTTCAGACCGCCCTTCTTCTTGCCGTCATCCGGGGCGCGACCGCCCTTGTCACCCTTCTTGGGCGCATCGGGACGCTTGTGCAGGGTGCCCTTCTCGCCTTCGCCGGACTTGGCTTGCGCTGCCGCCTGCTGCTTGGCCTGCTCGGCGGCCTTGGCTGCTGCCGCTGCGGCTTCGGCCTGCTGACGCATGACCACCAACTGGGCTTCGCGGGCCTGCTTCTCGCGCAGTTCGCGTTCCTGGATTTCGCGCAGACGGTTGTAGCGCTTGGCTTCCTCTTCGCGCGCCTTGAGTTCCTTTTCGCCGATGATCGCGGCACGGGTCAGGCGCGGCGCAGGGGCCGCCGGGGCATCCGCTGCGATTTCGTCAGCGGCCGCTTCTTCGATGACTTCCGGTTCGGCTTCAACAACCGGTTCGGGCTCGGGCTCCGGTTCCGGCTCGACGACCGGTTCCGGCTCGATCACCGGCATCTCGATCACCGGTTCCGGCTCGACGACCTGAACTTCCTCGACGAGCAACTCCTGCTCAAGCGGCTCCTGCTCGATCTCGGCTTCGTTCTCCGGCAAATGATCCGGCGTATCGCGCTTGATCAGCACGCGCTTCTTGCGGACTTCGACCTGCACCGTGCGGGCACGGCCGTGGGCGTCGGTGGCCTTGATCTCGGACGTCTGCTTGCGCGTCAGCGTGATCTTGTTCTTCGGCTGGGCGTCGCCGTGCGAGCGGCGCAGATAGTCGAGCAGGCTGGCCTTGTCCTGATCGGTCAGGGGATCGCTGCCATTGGCCTTGCCGACGCCGGCGCGGCCCAGCTGCTCCAGCAGGGCCTCGACAGGCATCTTCAGTTCAACGGCAAATTGAGAAACGGTTGTTGCAGACATGGTTACTACCTCCCTGCTCACTCGAACCAGTGAGCTCGTGCCTTCAGAATCAGTTCCTTGGCACGCTCTTCGTCAATGCCGGTCATTTCAGTCAGTTCATCGACCGCCAGCTCGGCCAGGTCGTCGCGTGTCTTGACGCCCTGTTCGGCCAGTCTGGCAGCCAGATCCTTGGTCATGCCCTCGAGGCCGATCAGGTCTTCGGAAACGCTTTCCAGCTTTTCCTCGGTAGCGATGGCTTCGGTCAGCAGCACGTTGCGCGCCCGGTTGCGCAGCTCGTTCACGATGTCCTCGTCGAGCCCTTCGATTTCGAGCATTTCGGCCAGCGGCACATAGGCCACTTCTTCCAGCGTCGAGAAACCTTCCTCGATCAGCAGATCGGCCAGCTCCTCGTCGATATCCAGCTTTTCCATGAACACGACGCGGGTCACGGCATATTCGGCTTCGGCCTTCTTCGCCGACTCGTCCTGGGTCATCAGGTTGATCGTCCAGCCGGTCAGCTCCGAGGCCAGGCGAACGTTCTGGCCGCTGCGACCGATGGCGATGGCCAGGTTGTCCTCGTCGACGACGACGTCCATGGCGTGCTTTTCCTCATCGACGACGATCGACGTGACTTCGGCCGGCGACAGCGCGCCGATCACGAACTGGGCCGGATCTGCCGACCACAGCACGATATCGATGTTCTCGCCGCCGATCTCGTTGCGCACGGCGGTGACGCGCGAGCCGCGCAGGCCGACGCAGGTGCCGATCGGATCGATGCGCGGGTCGTTCGACTTGACGGCAATCTTGGCGCGCATGCCGGGATCGCGGGCGCAGGCCTTGAGCTCCATCAGCTCGTCCTCGATTTCCGGCACTTCGATGGCGAACAGCTTCATGACGAATTCCGGCGCGGTACGCGACAGGATGATCTGCGGGCCGCGGGCATTGCGGTCGATGCGCAGCAGGTAGGCGCGAACGCGGTCGCCGACGCGCAGGTTTTCCTTCGGGATCATCTGGTCGCGCGGCAGCAGGGCTTCGATCTTGCCGGCTTCGATGATGGCATTACCGCGCTCCATGCGCTTGATGGTGCCGGACACCACATGCTCCTTGCGCTCCAGGAAGTCCTGCAGCACCTGCTCACGCTCGGCGTCGCGGATTTTCTGCAGGATCACCTGCTTGGCGGCCTGGGCGCCGATGCGACCGAAATCGATCGGTTCCAGCGGCTCTTCGAGGTAATCGCCCGGCTCGACTTCCGGATCTTCCTTCTGGGCGTCGGACAGCGGAATCTGGAGGAATTCGTTGACGTACTCGTCGTCGGCAACCACCTGCCAGCGACGGAAGGAGTCGAAATTGCCGGTATCGCGGTCGATCGACACGCGGACCTCGGCTTCGTCGTGGATGCGTTTCTTGGTCGCAGATGCCAGCGCCAGTTCCAGGGCACCGAAGACGATGTCCTTGGCGACATTCTTTTCGCGGGCCAGCGCATCGACCAGCAGCAACATTTCACGGCTCATGTAAGACCTCCAGGTACTTCAGTCGAATCGCGGCACGAGACGTGCCTTTTCGATGTTGTTGAATTCGAGTTCCACGTCGTCGGGCGCGGCATCGGGTTTGCCGCTGCCCGGCAGGCGCAGGCCGACCTTGCCGTCGGCACAGCCGAGCAGTTCGCCCTGGAAGTTGCGCCGGTTGTTGTGCGGGATGCGCAGCTTGATCTGGATGTCGTGCCCGGCAAAACGGGCAAAATCCGCTTCCTTCTTGACGACACGGTCCATGCCCGGCGAGGAGATCTCGAGCCGGTCATAATCGACATTCTCGACTTCGAAGACGCGCGACAACTGGTTGGAGACCTTGGCGCAGTCTTCGACATCGATCCCGCCTTCCTTGCCGGGGGCATCGATGAACACGCGAATGGTCCGGCCGCGCGGCGACATTTCGACGTCGACGAGCTCATAGCCGAGACCGACGACCGTGGTTTCAAGCAGAGAATTCAAATCCATGGCTACAAATAAAAAATGGGCGAAACGCCCACCTCGGAAAAAACAAGATGCCCGCAGAAAACACGGGAGGAACAAACCCGTGAATTATAACGAGTTTATTCCTCCCGGACAATCCATTTGACGGCGACGACGGGTTGTCGGGCCGTCCGTCGTCAGGCTTGCGGCTTTGCCGAGGGCGCCAGCGCGCGCATCAGGGCCTTGACCTCGGCTTCGTCGAGTTCGCGGCAACGGCCTCGCTTCAACTGCGGCGGCAGCACGAAGGGACCGTAACGGACGCGGATCAGCCGGCTGACCGTGCAGCCGACCGCCTCGAACATGCGCCGGACCTCGCGGTTGCGGCCTTCGAACAGGGTCACCCGGTACCACTTGTTGGCCCCCTCGCCGCCGGCATCGAGCAGACTGGAGAAACTGGCCTGGCCGTCTTCCAGTTCGACCCCCTTGAGCAGTTGCTGCTGCGCTTCCAGGGTCAGCTCGCCGAGCACGCGCACGGCGTACTCGCGGACCAGCTGCGAGCTCGGATGCATCAGCTTGTTGGCCAGTTCGCCGGAAGTGGTGAACAGCAACAGGCCGGAGGTGTTGAAGTCGAGCCGGCCGACATTGATCCAGCGACCGCCGCGCATGCGCGGCAGCGCGGAGAAGACCGAGGGGCGGCCGTCCGGGTCGTCGCGCGAGACGATTTCGCCTTCCGGCTTGTGGTACATCAGCACGCGCGGCGCGCGGGCGGCGCTGCCGGTGAAGCGGATGTTGACCAGCCGGCCGCCGACCTTGACCTTGTCGGTCGGCACAACGGACTGGCCGAGATGCGCCACTTCGCCATTGACGCTGACCTTGCCGGCGGCAATCCATTCCTCCATCTCGCGACGCGAGCCGACGCCGGCCTGGGCCAGCACCTTCTGCAGGCGTTCCGGCTTGGCTTCGACCAGCGGCTTGCCGTTGCGGCCGATGTTGCCGCGATTGGCGCGACCGGTCGGCGGCGTGCCGATGCGTTTGCGCGGTGCCGGCTGGACCGGCGCTTCGTCGGAAAATTCCTCATTGTTGCGGTCGACCGCAGCAGTGCGGGGTTTTCCGCCGATCTCGCGGTCGACCGCAGGATTGCGGCCTTTTCCGCGCCGGCCGGCGACGGGCGCTTCGGGTGCTGCCTGCGGCGTGCGGAACGGGCTTCGTTTACGTGGGTTCATGGTTCAGCTCCAGGGTCTGGACGATTTGTTCGAGCGGCGGCAGTTCGCTGACGGCGCGCAACCCGAGATCGTCGAGAAATTGTTTGGTGGTGGCGAACAGCGCCGGCCGTCCGGGGGTGTCGCGGTGACCGACGACGTCGATCCAGCCGCGGTCTTCCAGCGTCTTGATGACGTTGCTGTTGACCGTGACGCCGCGGATGTCTTCGATGTCACCGCGCGTCACCGGCTGCCGGTAGGCGATGATGGCCAGCGTTTCGAGCACGGCGCGCGAGTATTTCGGCGGTTTTTCGGGGTTCAGCCGCTCGAGGTAAGGCAGGTATTCCGGCCGCGTGCGGAAACGCCAGCCGCTGGCCAGTTGCACCAGTTCGACGGGACGTTCGGCCCAGTCCTCGCGGATCTGGTCGAGCAGCTTGCGCAGCGTGTCGGTCGACACATCGTCGTCGAACATCTGCTTCATGTCGTTGGTGGTCATCGGCTCGCGTGCGGCGAGCAGCGCCGCCTCAAGAATCTTCGTGGCCTGACTCGGTTCCATTGTCCTCTTCCAATACCGCTTCCGGCTCGCCGTCGCGCAGATTGACGTAGATCGGCGCGAACGCCTCGGTCTGCGTGATGCGGATCAGCTTTTCTCGGCCCAGTTCGAGCATCGCGATGAAATGCACGACCAGCCCGGGCGGACCCATCGCCGGATCGAACAGCGTTTCGAACTGCACGAAGCCGCCCTTTTCCTGCAGATGGCGAAGAATGATGCCCATGTGCTCGCGCACCGACAACTCCTCGCGGCTGATCTTGTGGTTGCGTTTCAGCGCCGCCTGGCGGACGACGGCCATCCAGGCTTCCTTCAGGTCGTCGACCGACACTTCCGGCAGACGCACCAGCAGCGATTTCTCGACCAGCGTCTCGACCCAGTAGAAATCGCGCTCGGCCTGCGGCATCTCGTTGAGCTTCTGGCCGGCGAGCTTCATCTGCTCGTATTCCATCAGCCGGCGGACCAGTTCGGCACGCGGATCTTCGGCATCCTCGTCACCGGCCAGCTTGGGCCGCGGCAGCAGCATGCGCGACTTGATCTCGATCAGCATCGCCGCCATCACCAGGTATTCGGCCGCCAGTTCGAGGTTCTGCGCGCGCATCGCCTCGACGTAGTCGAGATACTGCCGGGTCAGCGGCGCCATCGGGATGTCGAGGATATCGACGTTGGCCTTGCGGATCAGGTAGAGCAGCAGGTCGAGCGGCCCCTCGAAGGCGTCGAGCATGATCGCCAGCGCATCCGGCGGGATGTACAAATCCTGCGGCAAGGCCGCCATCGGTTCGCCGTAGATGCGGGCGACCGGCTCGAAAAGTGCCGCCTGGGGCGCGTCGACCGCAAGATTCATGCGCCGACCGCCTGCCTGCGGACGCGGGACGACGCCTGGATCATCAGTGGTATTCCAGCCCCATCGACTCGCGCACGTCGCGCATCGTCTCGCGCGCCAGCTCGCGGGCCTTCTCGCAACCGTCGGCGATGATGTTCTTGACCAGCGTCGGATCGTCCAGATAGACCTGCGCCCGCTCGCGCATCGGCGCCTGTTCCTTGAGGATGCCCTCGATCACCGGCTGCTTGCATTCGATGCAGCCGATGCCGGCGGTACGGCAACCCTGACTGGCCCAGTCGCGCGTCGCATCGTCGGAATAGACCTGATGCAGCTGCCACACCGGGCAGCGCGCCGGATCGCCCGGATCGGTGCGGCGCACGCGCTGGGTGTCGGTCGGCATCGACTTGACCTTCTTGGCCACCGATTCCTCGGACTCGCGCAGCGTGATCGTGTTGTTGTACGACTTCGACATCTTCTGCCCGTCGAGGCCCGGCATCTTCGATTCCGGCGTCAACAGGTAACCCGGTTCGACCAGGATCATCTTGCCGGTGCCTTCGAGGAAACCGAACAGCCGCTCGCGGTCGACGGCCGACAGATGCTGGATTTCATTGAGCACGGCCTTGGCCTGCTCGATCGCTTCCTTGTCGCCTTCCTGCTGGAAGCGGGTGCGCAGTTCCTCGTAGAGGCGGGCCTTCTTGCCGCCGAGCTTCTTCACCGCCTCGCGCGCCTTGTCCTCGAACCCCGGTTCGCGGCCGTACATGTGGTTGAAGCGGCGAGCCAGTTCGCGCGTGAATTCGACGTGCGGAATCTGGTCCTCGCCGACCGGCACCTTGTCGGCGCGGTAGATCAGGATGTCGGCGCTCATCAGCAGCGGATAGCCGAGGAAGCCGTAGGTCGATAGATCCTTGTTGGCCAGCTTCTCCTGCTGGTCCTTGTAGGTCGGCACGCGCTCGAGCCAGCCGAGCGGCGTCATCATCGACATCAGCAGGTGCAGTTCGGCGTGCTCGGGCACCTTGGACTGGATGAACAGCGTCGCCTGGTTCGGATCGACGCCGGCAGCCAGCCAGTCGATGACCATGTCCCAGGCAGCCTTCTCGATGCTCTGCGGATTGTCGTAATTGGTGGTCAGCGCGTGCCAGTCGGCAACGAAGAACAGGCAGGGATATTCGTGCTGGAGCTTGATCCAGTTCTTGAGGACCCCGTGGTAGTGGCCGAGATGAAGCGCCCCGGTGGGACGCATGCCGGAAAGGACACGTTCTGCGTACATGGAAATGAGGTGATTGTTCTAGTAAAGACCGAAAATGACTTCGATGGCACGCGCGGCCAGCGCGACCAGCGGGCTCAGGATGGCGCTGAGGATACCGGTGAACAGCAGCAGCAGCAAAATCGGAAAGCCCCAGGGTTCGAGCCGTGCGTATTTCCAGGCCAGCGAATGCGGCAGCAGGCTGACCGCGATGCGCCCGCCGTCGAGCGGCGGCAGCGGCAACAGGTTGAGCACCATCAGCACGCAGTTGATCTTGATGCCGACCTTGCTCATTTCCGACAGCGGCACGGTGAACTGGTTGACCGGCATCTCCCACGACAGCTTGAGCAGGAAAGCCCAGCACAGCGCCATGAACAGGTTGGCCAGCGGCCCGGCGGCGGCGACCCAGAACATATCCTTCTTGGGATGACGCAGGCGGCCGAAATCGACCGGTACCGGCTTGGCGTAGCCGAACAGGAAGCTGCCGCCCGAAAACAGCAGGATCAGCAGCGGAATGGCGATCGTGCCGAGCGGATCGATGTGGCGCAACGGATTGAGGCTGATGCGGCCCATCATCCAGGCGGTCGGGTCGCCGAAATGGCGCGCCGCGTAACCGTGCGCCGCCTCGTGCAGCGTGATCGCAAAGATCACCGGCAAGGCGGCGATGGCGATGGTCTGGATCAGCGCATTGATGTCCAGCATGTCAAAGGCCGAAAGGTTCGAGCGGGCCGCGGCCGGCACGCACCAGTTCCGGGCTCGGTCCGGTCAGATCGATGACGGTGGTCGGCTCGGTCCCGCAATAGCCGGCATCGAGTATCCATTCGATGTGATCGTCGAGACGATCCTGGATTTCCCAGCCTTCGGTCAGCGGCGCCTCGTCGCCCCGCAACTGCAGGGTGCAGGTCAGCAACGGCTCGCCGAGTTCTTCCAGCAGCGCCAGCGCCACCGGATGATCGGGAATGCGCAGGCCGATGGTCTTGCGCTTCGGATGCATGACCCGGCGCGGCAATTCCTTGCTGCCTTCGAGGATGAATACATAACTGCCCGGCGTCGCCGCCTTGAGCATGCGGTACTGGGCATTGTCGACCCGGGCATAGGTGGCGATCTGCGACAGGTCACGGACCATCAGCGTCAGATGATGGCGGTCGTCGATCTGGCGGATGGCGCGGATGCGGTCGAGCGCCTCCTTGTCGCCGAGGTGGCAGCCGAGCGCGTAGCACGAATCGGTGGGCAAGGCGACGATCGCGCCCTGGCGGATGAATTCCACGGCCTGCGTGAGCAGCCGGGTTTGCGGGTTTTCCGGATGGATGTTGACGACGCGGGCCATGTTCAGACGATCAGGCGCCAGACCGGTTTGAGGTCCTGCGGGAGGGCCGCCAGGCGGCCGAGATCGACGTAGCTTTCTTCGGGACCGTGAAAATCGGAACCGCGCGAGGCGTGGAAAGCGTAACGTCGGGCGAGACGGGCGAAATGCAGGACGTGGTCCGGCGAATGGCTGCCGCTGACCACTTCGATCGCAGCGCCACCCAGGTCCTTGAATTCATCGAGAAAACGCTGCATGTCGGCGCCGGACAGCTTGTAGCGCCCGGGATGGGCGACCACGGCGACCCCGCCGGCAGCCCGTATCCAGCCGACGGCATCGGCCAGACCGGCCCAGCGATGATCGACATAGCCGGGTTTGCCCGGCGCCAGGTAATGCTGGAAAACGCCCGGCACATCGCGGGCGATGCCGATGCTGACCAGATAACGGGCGAAATGCGCGCGCGAGATCAGGTTCGGATTGGTGACATAGGCCAGCGCGCCTTCATAGACGCCGTGAATGCCGATTGCCGCCAGCGATTCGCCCATGCGCCGGGCACGCTCCTGGCGTCCCTGACGCAGCCCGGCCAGGCCGTCGACCAGCGCCGGATGCGCGGCGTCGAAACCGAGGCCGACGATATGGATCGGCGTTTCGTGCCATTCGATCGAGATTTCGACGCCGTTGACGAAAGGCAGGCCGAGCGCTTCGGCCGCCGTGCGGGCGTCGGCCAAGCCGCCGAGGTCGTCGTGGTCGGTCAGCGCCCACAGGTCGACCCCGTTGCCGGCGGCACGACGCGCCACCTCGTCCGGCGGCAGCAAGCCATCGGAAACGCGGGAGTGACAGTGAAAATCGAAGTTGGACGGCTGCACGAAAAAGGCGTCGGAAGCAAAACGGGATGGTAACACGAAGCACCGGCCCGACCGGGCCGCATGCTGCGCCGCAACATGTTGCTTAGACAACGATGTCCGGCTATAGTGCCTCCCGTTCCGTGGGAGAGCGCAGATGCTTCTGCCGCCGAAGGCGCAAACCCACCCGAAAACGCTCAGGCAAAAGGACCGCGGAACCGGATGCAAATCCGAAACTCTGGAGAGCTGATGTCACCGCTTGCGGTCGACATCCACCGATGGGGCAAATCTCTCAGGTATCAAGGACAGAGGGGTGAAACGCAAGACGCGAGTTTTTCGTTTCACCCCTTTTCCGTTTCCAGAAACGGCTTTGAGAAAAGCCACCAAAGGATTGATATGCTGAAGAAAACGGTTCTGAACGCCGCCCATCGCGCGCTCAACGCCCGGATGGTCGATTTCGGCGGCTGGGACATGCCGGTCAACTACGGTTCGCAGATCGAGGAGCACCACGCGGTGCGCAAGGACTGCGGCATGTTCGACGTCTCGCACATGTGCCCGGTCGATCTGGTCGGCGCCGATTGCCGCCCCTTCCTCTCGCGCCTGGTTGCCAACGACGTCGCCAAGCTGACCGTTTCCGGCAAGGCGCTCTACGCCGCCATGTTGAACGAAGCCGGCGGCGTCATCGACGACCTGATCATCTATTTCCTCACCGACACCAGGTTCCGCCTGGTGGTCAATGCCGGCACGGCTGAAAAAGACCTGGCCTGGATGCAGGCCAAGGCCGCCGAATGGCAGATGGACGTCAGCATCACCCAGCGCCGCGACGGTGCCGGCAATCTCGCCATCATCGCCATCCAGGGCCCGAACGCGCGCGCCAGGGTGTGGCAGGTGCTGCCGCAAGTGAAGGCCGCAAGCGAGGGCCTGAAGCCCTTCTTCGCCGCCGAGGTCGATCAGTACTTCATCGCCAGCACCGGCTATACCGGCGAAGACGGCTACGAAATCATGCTGCCGGCCGGCGAAGCCGAAGCCGTGTGGAATGCCCTCAACGCCGCCGGCGTCGCGCCCTGCGGCCTGGGCGCCCGCGACACGCTGCGCCTGGAAGCCGGCATGAATCTCTACGGCCAGGACATGGACGAGACGGTGTCGCCGCTCGATGCCGGCCTGGCCTGGACCGTCGCCATGAAGGACGCGCGCGACTTCGTCGGCAAGACGGCGTTGACCGTCAACGGCCAGCAGAAACAGTTCCTCGGCCTGATCCTGCTCGACAAGGGCGTGCTGCGCGGCCACCAGAAGGTCGTCACCGCCCACGGCGACGGCGAGATCACCTCCGGCAGCTTCTCGCCGACCCTGCAGCAGTCCATCGCACTCGCCCGCCTGCCGCTCGGCGTCGCCATCGGCGACGAAGTCGAGGTCGACATCCGCGGCAAGCTGCTCAAGGCCAGGGTCGTCAAACCCGTATTCGCCCGCAACGGCAAAGCCGTCATCTAATTCAAATTCACCCAATCAGGAGAAAACCATGTCCAACGTCCCGTCCAACCTCAAGTACGCCGCCTCCCACGAGTGGGTCCTGAAGAACGCCGATGGCACCGTCACCGTCGGCATTTCCGACCACGCGCAGGAAGCGCTGGGTGATCTGGTCTTCGTCGAGCTGCCGGAAGTCGGCGCCCATTACGACGCCGAGAAGGAAATCGCCGTGGTCGAGTCGGTCAAGGCCGCCGCCGACGTGTACGCGCCGATCGCCGGCACCGTCACCGAAGTCAACCAGGCCGCCGTCGATGCGCCGGAGTCGGTCAATGCCGACGCCTACGCCGCCTGGCTGTTCAAGATGACCCCGGACAACCTCGCCGACGTCGACGCCCTGCTCGACGCCGCCGCCTACCAGGCGGTCGCCGACGCCGCCTGAGCGCCACCGGTTTTTTGCCGATTCCTGCGGTCGACCGCAGGAATCGGGCAAATTCCCGTTTCCGGGCCCGCTTGCGGGCCGCCTTCCCGCCCTTCTTTCGCAAGTCGTCTTCGCCATGACCCCATTGTCCCTGAGCGCCCTTGAACAGCACGACGAGTTCATCGGCCGCCACATCGGCCCCTGCGCCACCGAAATGACCGAAATGCTGGCCACCATCGGTGCCGCCAGCCTCGACCAGCTGATCGACCAGACCGTCCCGGCCGCCATCCGCCTGCCGGCCGACCTGCCGTTGCCGGCACCGCGCCGCGAACACGAGGCGCTCGCCGACCTGAAGGCGATCGCCGGCAAGAACCTGATCCAGAAGTCGTGCATCGGCATGGGCTACTACGACACGCTGACGCCCAAGGTGATCCTGCGCAACGTCATGGAAAACCCCGGCTGGTACACCGCCTACACGCCCTACCAGGCCGAGATCGCCCAGGGCCGCCTGGAAGCGCTGATGAACTTCCAGCAGATGGTTGTCGACCTGACCGGGCTGGAAATCGCCAACGCCTCGCTGCTCGACGAAGCCACTGCCGCCGCCGAGGCGATGACGATGGCCCGCCGCGTTTCCAAGTCGAAGTCGAACCGTTTCCTGATCGATGCCAACTGCTTCCCGCAGACCGTCGACGTGATCAAGACGCGCGCCGCCTACTTCGGTTTCGAACTGGTGATTGCTGCGGTCGACAGCCAGAAAGACCAGGAATTCTTCGGTGCCCTGCTGCAGTATCCGGGCGACAACGGCGAAGTGCGCGACCTGACCGACAGCATCGCCGCACTGAAGGCCAAGGGCGCCACCGTCGCCGTCGCCAGCGACCTGATGGCGCTGGTGCTGCTCAAATCGCCGGGCGCCATGGGCGCCGACATCGCGCTCGGTTCGAGCCAGCGCTTCGGCATCCCGATGGGCTTCGGCGGCCCGCACGCCGCCTTCTTCGCGACGCGCGAAGCCAACGTCCGCTCGATGCCCGGCCGCATCATCGGCGTGTCGAAGGACGCGCGCGGCAAGACCGCCTACCGGATGACGCTGCAGACGCGCGAACAGCACATCCGCCGCGAGAAGGCCAATTCCAACATCTGCACCTCGCAGGTGTTGCTCGCCAACATGGCCGGCATGTACGCCGTCTATCACGGCCCGCAAGCCCTGCAGACCATCGCCGCACGCATCCACCGGCTGACCGCGATCCTCGCCGAAGCGCTGAAGCGTGCCGGCATCGCCCCGCTGGCCGGCCAATTCTTCGACACCATCCACATTGACCTCGGGGCACGGGCCGAAACCATCTATCTCGCGGCGTCGACCGCAGGATTCAACCTGCGCCGCGTGGCCGCCGGCGTGCTCGGCATCTCGCTCGACGAAACGAGCACCCGCCAGGATGTCGCTGCGCTGTTCCACCTGATCACCCAGATCACGCTGGACATCGACCAGATCGACGCCCAGGTCGCCGCCGCCGACCCGGCGATCCCGACCGGCCTGCTGCGCGACGACGCGATCCTGTCGCACCCGGTGTTCAACACCCACCACACCGAACACGAGATGCTGCGCTACCTGAAGTCGCTGCAGAACAAGGATCTCGCGCTCGACCACTCGATGATCTCGCTCGGCTCGTGCACGATGAAGCTGAACGCCACCAGCGAGATGATCCCGGTCACCTGGCCGGAATTCGGCGGCCTGCACCCCTTCGCGCCGCGCGAGCAGGCGCAGGGCTACCTGGAAATGATCGCCGGCCTGACCGACTGGCTGAAGACCGTCACCGGCTTCGACGCCATCTGCATGCAGCCGAACTCCGGCGCCCAGGGCGAATACGCCGGCCTGGTGGCGATTGCCCGCTACCACGCCAGCCGTGGCGACAGCCACCGCAAGATCTGCCTGATCCCGAAGTCGGCGCACGGCACCAACCCGGCCACCGCCCAGATGTGCGGCATGCAGGTCGTTGTCGTCGATTGCGACGACAACGGCAACGTCGACGTTAGCGACCTGAAGGCCAAGGCCGAGCAGCACAAGGACGACCTAGCCTGCCTGATGATCACCTACCCGTCGACGCACGGCGTGTTCGAGGAAGCGGTTCGCGAGATCTGCGCCATCGTCCATGCCAACGGCGGCCAGGTGTACATGGACGGTGCCAACCTCAACGCCCAGGTCGGCCTGACCTCGCCCGGCTTCATCGGCGCCGACGTCAGCCACATGAACCTGCACAAGACCTTCGCCATCCCGCACGGCGGCGGCGGACCGGGCATGGGCCCGATCGGCCTGAAAGCTCACCTCGCGCCATTCATGGCTGACCACGCGGTCGCCGCCACCGGCGGCCCGGATCGCGTCAATAGCGGCCAGGGCGCGGTCTCGGCGGCGCCCTTCGGTTCGGCGTCGATCCTGACCATTTCCTGGATGTACCTGGCGATGCTCGGCGGCGCCGGCGTCAAGAAGGCGACCCAGGTCGCCATCCTCAACGCCAACTACGTCGCGACCCGGCTCAAGGATCACTATCCGGTGCTTTACGTCGGCAAGAACGGCCGCGTGGCGCACGAGTGCATCCTCGACATCCGCCCGATCAAAGCCGCTACCGGCATCGCCGAGATCGACATCGCCAAGCGCCTGATGGACTATGGTTTCCACGCGCCGACGGTGTCCTTCCCGGTGGCCGGCACGATCATGGTCGAACCGACGGAATCCGAATCGAAGGCCGAGCTGGACCGCTTCATCGAGGCCATGATCAGCATTCGTGCAGAAATCCGCCGCATCGAACAGGGTGAACTGCCGGCGGACAACAATCCGCTCAAGCATGCCCCGCATTCGCAGGCGGATGTCATCGATAGCGAGTGGAACCGGCCCTACAGCCGCGAGGAAGCCGTCTTCCCGCTGCCCTGGGTGAAAGCCAACAAGTTCTGGCCGAGCGTCAATCGCATCGACGATGTGTACGGCGACCGCAACCTGAACTGCGCCTGCCCGCCGATGTCGGCCTACGAGGACTGATGGAAGCAGCGGCCAGCATCAAATGGCCGAACGTCCCCGCCTGCTACGAGTGGTTGTCACTCGACAGGCGGGGCAACTGGCGACTGCAGGGCGAACCGCTCACCCATCGCGGACTGATCGCCTTCCTGAACGCGCACTATGCGGTTGACGACCGGGGATGCTGTTACGTGCAGAATGGTCCGCAGCGGGTTTATGTCGATCTGGCCTGCACGCCATGGATCTATCGCCGGCACGGGCAAGGATTCGTCACGCACGTCGGCGGCATGGCCGGCGATCTGCGACGCCTGCTGATCGATGGGCAAGGCAACCTGCTGCTTGATGCCGCCCCCGGCATCGGCCTGCTGGACGATCGCGACCTGGCGCCGCTGATCGACGAAATCCGCCGTGATCACGGCGGAGTGCCCGACGACACCGACTGGCAATCGATACTCGACGGCCGCCGGATCGCCCTGAACTGGCACGGCATTCCGCTGGAACCGGTCGAGGCTGCTGCGCTGGCCGGCGATTTCGGCTTCAATCCGCGGCCCCGTCCGGCCGCCGCTCCGGGCACCGCCTGAAGCGACAGCAACAACCGTCATAATCTTTTGGTATATTCCCCGAACATGCCGTTTCAGGGGGAATCGCCATGCAGGACACGCTCGAAAACATCTACCGCAGGTTCGTCGTCGGCAGCAGCTGGCTGATGCTGGTCGCCGGCCTGATCCTGACCCAGCACGGACGCTAGTCCAGCCCCTGTCGGCGACGCCATTCGGCGACCTCCGGCAGGTGGGTGGCAGCCTCCTTCATCCACGCCTCGTGCAGGTTGCGCAAGGCGGTTTTTTGCCGGGCAGTGAGGTCGACCGCAAATACCGGCATCAGCTCGACACGCAGATCGCCGGCCGGATGCCGGCCACGGCCGGGATAACCGGCCCCCACCAGACGAATCTCGCGCGGCACGGGATCGCCCGCAGGCAGTTCGCAGACCACTTCACCCGCCAGGCCGGGCACACGGATATCGCCGCCGGCCAGCAGCAACAACGCATCGACCGGCATCCGGTAGCAGAGGTCACGTCCATCGAGCCGGAACAACCGGTGCTGCTCAAGCAGGATGGTCAGGTAGAGATCGCCGGCAGCCAGTTCGCCGCCGGTAGCTTCGCCCTGCCCGGTCAACCTGAGCTCATCGCCCTGCAACATGCCGGGCGGCACGGTGATTTCCAGGTGGACTGGCGTCCGGTGCTTGCCGTGGCCCTCGCAATCCGGGCAGATGCGCTCGGTGAACAAACCCTTGCCATGACACTCGCCACAGGGAATCAGCCGTCGATGCGCATCGTGAACGCGCCCGCTGCCGTGACAGGCGCTGCAGAAGCGGGTCCGCGCCAGGCCGGCCTCGCCGCTGCCGTCGCAGGTCGGACAATCGACGCTGCGGATGAAATCAACGCTGCGGCGGCAACCGCGGGCTGCTTCTTCCAGCGTCAGCGAGAGCGAAAGACGGATGTCGGGCGCCTGCGGCGAGGTTGCTGCGGTCGACGCATCGGCCGGCGGATTTTCCGACGCTTCGTCGTCGCCGCTCAGCAGCGCCTCGTAAGCCGCACCGATCTCCTTGAAACGCTCGGTCGCCTGCGGATCGTCGTTGCGGTCCGGATGCCAGCGCATGGCCAGACGCCGATAGGCTTTTTTCCAGATCTCCGGGGCGTCGTCCGGGGAAACGCCAAGAATGGCACAGGGGTCGAATTCCATCTCAGGCATGTTTGCGGGCAACGAGCAGCAGTTCGATCAGATCGGCGATCAACGCCGCCGTGGCACCGTGACGATCCCGATCCGGGTTGTATTCGACGATTTCCACGACTTGCAGGCCAGGCATGGCGGCGACCTCGCGCATCGCCTCGATCAGATCGAAGGACAACAGGCCACCCGGCTCCGGACTGCCGACGCCGGGCGCCAGCCCGGGATCGACCGCATCGAGATCAATGCTGACGCCAAAGCCGGCCGTTGCCTGCGCCACCGTATGCAACGCTTCGGCAAAGCAGATGCGGAAACCGCGATGGGCGATCTCCTCGGCCAGATACAAGCGCACCCCGCGACGCTGAAGAAACGCCAGTTCCTCCGGCTCATAACTGCGCGCCCCGAAAACGACGCTGTGCGCACTGTTGATCTGGCTGCCGGACAAGCCGATATCGAGCAGGCGTTTGTCTCCCTGTCCGAGCAAGGCCGCCAGGGGCATGCCGTGGACCGCCCCCGAATACGAGGTGGATGGCGTGTGGCTGTCGAGATGCGCATCGATCCAGAGCAGGCCGGGACGCTCGCCCAGAGCGCGCGCCACGCCGCTCCAGGTGCCGATCGCCACCGAATGATCGCCGCCGATCACCAAGGGCAGATGGCCGGCGACCAGTTGCCCGGCAACGGCATCGGCCAGCATTCGGCCCAGTGCGGCAATACGCTGGATCGGCGTGTGCGCCACTTCCGGCGCGAACAGCAGATCGGCCCAGTCGATCCCGGGCTGGCGGGCGAGCGCCTGCCAGGCGTGCGAATGCCGGAAGGCCAGCGGCCCGTCCTTGCAGGCCTGATCCTGTGCGCCGATTCCGCTGGCAACGCCGAGTACGCTGATCTGTCGAGGATGGGTCATGTCGTGCCGAAGTATGGCACGCCACGGCGGCCACGTTTTACCAGAGTTTTTCGAGGGCCTTCAGGGCATCCCGGCGGGACAACTGACCCACCAGACGCCCGTCGGCCATCACCGGGTAGGCATGGTAGTGATTGGCGACGAACAGTTCAACGGCATCCGCCATCGAAGCGTTGGCCTCCAGCACCTGAACTTCGCGCGTCATGTAGGTATCCAGCGGACCGCCCGGTTGCTCGTAGTAAGACGCGTTGAGTGCCGCCTTCAGACCGTCCTTTTCGGAAAAGAAACCGAGCAGACAACCACGTTCATCGACGACGGGAGCCCCTGTCAGACCATGTGCCAGCAACGCATGAATGGCCGCCAGTACCTCGGTGCCGGGTTTGAAGGACAGCGGATCCGCCGTCATGTAATCCTTCACGAGGAAGGATTTGAGCATGTTCCCCCCTCCGTTTCAGCCATTTTTCCGGCCGCTTCCTGTTGCGCCCTGATCCTGGCCTGGCGCTTTTCACAGGGTTCCTTGCAACCGGCCGCGCAATCGAGATCGAGCGCCTTGTAGCCGCCGCAGCTGCCGGCGATCGGCTTGCGCCCGAAGATCACGCCGACGGCCATGAGCAGCACCAGCAGGGCGATCACGCCAAAGGTGACGAGGAAGGTTTCCATGGTGCTCCCCCGCCGCTCAGCCGCCGAAGTCGTCGAGCATGATGTTCTCGCGCTCGACGCCGAGATCGAGCAGCATCTTGATCACCGCGGCGTTCATCATCGGTGGCCCGCACATGTAGAACTCGCAATCCTCGGGCGCCGGATGGTCCTTCAGGTAGTTCTCGTAGAGCACGTTGTGGATGAAGCCGGTGTAGCCGGTCCAGTTGTCTTCCGGCAAGGGATCGGACAGCGCCAGATGCCACTTGAAGTTCGGGTTTTCGGCGGCCAGCTTGTCGAATTCCTCGACGTAGAAGGCCTCGCGCATCGAGCGGGCGCCGTACCAGAAGCTGATCTTGCGCGTCGACTTGAGACGCTTGAGCTGGTCGAAGATGTGCGAGCGCATCGGCGCCATGCCGGCGCCGCCGCCGATGAAGACCATCTCGGCCTCGGTGTCGCGGGCGAAAAATTCGCCAAACGGGCCGTAGACCGTGACCTTGTCGCCCGGCTTGAGGTTGAAGACGAAGGACGACATCTTGCCCGGCGGGATGTCGTCACGGTTCGGCGGTGGCGAGGCGACGCGGATGTTGAACTTGACGACGCCCTTCTCTTCCGGATAGTTGGCCATCGAGTAGGCACGGATGACCGGCTCGTCGACCTTCGACACGAAGCGCCACATGTTGAACTTGTCCCAGTCGCCGCGATATTCGGGCTGGATGTCGAAGTCCTTGTAGTTGGCGACGTGCGCCGGGCATTCTAGCTGGACGTAGCCGCCGGCCCGGAAATCGACGCTCTCGCCTTCCGGCAGGCGCAGCGTCAGTTCCTTGATGAAGGTGGCGACGTTCGGGTTGGACTCGACCGTGCACTCCCACTTCTTGACGCCGAAGACCTCTTCCGGCACCTCGATCTTCATGTTCTGCTTGACCGGCGTCTGGCACGACAGGCGCCAGCCTTCCTTGGCCTGGCGCTTGGTGAAGTGCGATTCCTCGGTCGGCAGCATTTCGCCGCCGCCGTCGTGCACCTGGCACTTGCACTGGGCGCAGGTACCGCCGCCGCCGCAGGCCGACGACAGGAAGATGTTGTTCGAGGCCAGCGTCTGCAAGAGCTTGCCGCCGGCCGGCACGGTGATGGTGCGCTCGCCGTTGATCTCGATCTCGACATCGCCCGACGACACCAGCTTGGCGCGGGCGGCGATGATGAAGACCGCGAGCGCCAGCACGATGCCGGTGAACATGCCGATGGCGAGCAGGATTTCCTGGATGTTCATTCCCGCCCCTTAGAGTTGAATGCCCGAGAAGGACATGAAGCCCAGCGACATCAGGCCGATGGTGATGAAGGTGATGCCCAGGCCCTGCAGGCCGGCGGGCACGTCGCTGTACTTCAGCTTCTCGCGGATGCCGGCGAGCAGTGCGATGGCCAGCGCCCACGAGGCGCCGGAACCGAAGCCGTAAACCACGCTCTCCGAGAAGTTGTAGTCGCGCTCGACCATGAACAGCGAACCGGCCATGATCACGCAGTTGACGGTGATCAGCGGCAGGAAGATGCCGAGCGCGTTGTACAGGCTGGGCACGTACTTGTCGAGCAGCATCTCGAGGATCTGGACGATCGCCGCGATGACGCCGATGTAGGTGAGCAGGCCGAGGTAGGACAGGTCCACATCGGGCATGCCGGCCCAGGCCAGCGCGCCTTCGCGCAGCAGGTAGGTGTAGGCCAGGTTGTTGGCCGGCACCGTGATCACCTGGACGACGACGACGGCGATGCCGAGGCCGATGGCAGTCTCGACCTTCTTCGAGATGGCGATGAACGAACACATCCCGAGGAAGAAGGAGAGCGCCATGTTCTCGATGAACACGGAACGGACGAAAAGACTCAGCAGGTGTTCCATCTCAGTAGGCCTCCCTTTCGTTGACCTGGGGTGCCATGCGGAAGCTTGCCGGCTCGACCTGGTTCTTCTTCCAGGTACGCAGCCCCCAGATGAACAGGCCGATCAGGAAGAAGGCCGACGGCGGCAGCAGCAGCAGGCCGTTCGGCAGATACCAGCCGCCATCCTTGATCAGCGGCAGGATCTCGACGCCGAGCAGCTTGCCGGCACCGAACAGTTCGCGGATGACGCCGAGCGCGACCAGCATCGTGCTGTAGCCGAGACCGTTGCCGATCCCGTCCCAGAAGGACAGCAGCGGCGGGTTCTGCATGGCGAAGGCCTCGGCCCGGCCCATGACGATGCAGTTGGTGATGATCAGGCCGACGAACACCGACAGCTGCTTGGCCAGGCTGAAGGCATAGGCGCGCAGCAGCTGGTCGACGACGATGACCAGCGAGGCGATGATGACCATCTGCACGATCATCCGGATCGAACCCGGAATCTGCGCCCGGATCAGCGAGATGAACAGGTTCGAGAAGGCGGTCACCAGGGTCAGGGCGATGGCCATGACCAGCGCCGTCTTGAGGTTGGAGGTGACGGCCAGCGCCGAGCAGATGCCGAGGATCTGCAGTGCGATCGGATTGTTGTTGAAGACCGGATTGAACAGGACTTCCTTGACGGTAGGTTGTTGTGCCACGCTCACACCCCCTGTTGACGCAATTTCGCGAGATAGGGCCCGAAGCCCTGCTCGCCGAGCCAGAACTGCAGCAGCTTGTCGACACCGTTACTGGTCAGCGTCGCGCCGGCCAGTGCATCGACCTGGTGGCCGGCATCCGGACTGGCCGGATCGACACCGCCCTTGACCACCTTGATGATCGGCTTGCCGGCATCGTCGAACAGCGTCTTGCCGGGCCACAGCGCTTTCCATTTCGGATTGTCGACCTCGCCGCCGAGCCCCGGGGTTTCGGCATGCTGATAAAAGCCGAGACCGACCACGGTGTTGAGATCTGCCTTCAGCGCAAGGAAGCCGTGCAGCGTCGACCACAGGCCGTAGCCGCGGATCGGCAGGATCAGCGATTCGATCTTGCCGTCCTGCTCGACCATGTACACCGTGGTGTACTGTTCGCGCCGCTTGATCAGCGCCTTATCCTGATCGCCGCTGAGCGCCTTCGAGGTTTTCGGGTCACGCGCCGCCTTCAGCGGATCGAAGCTGACCGGGTCGAAGCCCTCGGCGTAGTCGCCGGTCGCCAGGTCGACGACACGCGCCTTGATCCGGCTGTTGAACAAGTCCTTGACCTGGGCCGAGCTCAGCTCGTCACCGAGGCCGGCGATCGACAGGATGCTGCGCTGCTTGTCGAGCAGACGGTTCTCGACCTGCACCGGTTTCAGCGAAACCGCCGCGCCGGCGACGAAGACCGCAGCCACCAGGCTGACGGTCAGGGCAACCAGCAGCGTGCGGCTGGTGGATTCTTTGTTACTGGACATGGCGCGCCGCCCTCCGCTTGATGTTGGCCGTAACCACGAAGTGGTCGATCAAGGGGGCACAAAGGTTGGCGAACAGGATCGCCAGCATCATGCCCTCGGGGAATGCCGGATTGACGACGCGGATGAGCACCACCATCAGGCCGATCAAGGCACCGAAAATCCATTTGCCGGTGTTGGTCATCGACGCCGACACCGGGTCGGTAGCCATGAACATCATGCCGAAGGCGAAACCACCGACGACCAGATGCCAGTACCACGGCATCGCGAACATCGGATTGGTCGCCGAACCGATACCGTTGAGCAGCAGGCTGGTCGCGACCATGCCGAGCATGACGCCGGCGACGATGCGCCAGGAGGCGATCTTCATCACCAGCAGCACGGCACCGCCGAACAGGATGGCGAGCGTGCTGGTTTCACCGATCGAGCCGGGCAACTGGCCGAAGAAGGCATTCGTCCAGCTCAGGCCGCCGGCCATCACCGCCTCGATCCCGCCGGCCGCGGCAACCGCCAGCGGCGTCGCGCCGGTGAAGCCGTCGACCGCCACCCACACCGCGTCGCCCGAGATCTGCGCCGGATAGGCGAAGAACAGGAAGGCACGGCCGGCCAGCGCCGGGTTGAGGAAGTTCTTGCCGGTACCGCCGAAAACTTCCTTGGCGATGACGACGCCGAAACTGATGCCGAGCGCCACCTGCCACAAGGGAATCGAGGGCGGCAGGGTGAGCGCGAACAGCACCGAGGTGACGAAGAAGCCCTCGTTGACCTCGTGCTTGCGGATCGCCGCAAACAGGACTTCCCAGAAGCCGCCGACGATGAAGGTGACGGCGTAGATCGGCAGGAAGTAGGCGGCGCCGTGCACCAGGTTGTCCCAGACGCTGCCCGGGTTGAAACCGGCAAACAGCGCGATCAGGGCCAGCCGCCAGTTATCCTGGGCGGCGAGCAGTTCCGGGTTGGCGGCGAAAACCGTATTGGCCTGGAAGCCGACGTTCCACATGCCGAAGAACATCGCCGGGAAAGTGCACAGCCAGACGGTGATCATCATCCGCTTGAGGTCCAGACCGTCGCGCACATGGGCGGTCGTCCGTGTCACGTTGGCCGGCTTGTAGAGACCGGTATCGACGGCCTCGTAGAGCGCATAGAACTTCTCGTACTTGCCGCCCTTGTGGAAATGGTGCTCGATGCTGTCGAGCCAGGAACGCAGCCCCATGCTCAACCCTCCTTCTCGATGCGCGTGAGGTTGTCACGCAGGATGGGACCGTATTCGTACTTGCCGGCACAGACGTAGCTGCACAGCGCCAGATCTTCCTCGTCGAGCTCGAGGCAACCCAGCTTCTGGGCCATCTCGGTGTCGCCGACGATCAGGTAGCGCAACAGCTGGGTCGGCAGGATGTCGAGCGGCATCACCGCCTCGTAATTGCCGATCGGCACCATCGCCCGCGGGCTGCCGTTGGTGCTGGTGGTGAAGTTGAACAGCTTGCCCGACATCAATTTCGAGGCGTAGAGGTTCATCACCGAATGCTTGTCGGTACCGGCCCGCAGGTAGTGCAGGAATTCCCGGTCGGTCCCCTCCTCCAGACAGGAAACCTGCTGGTGATAGCGGCCCAGCCAGGAACAGGCGCCACGCGCCGTTCTCCCGCCGAAGACCGAACCGGAAATCAGGCGCACCTGCTTCCCGGGCTGCAATTCGCCGACAGTCAGATCGTCCAGGCTGGCCCCCAGCCGGGTCCGCAGCAGACGCGGCCTGGCCACCACCGGTCCGGCCAGCGCAATGACCCGTTCGACCGACAAGCGGCCGCTGGCAAACAATCGGCCGATGGCGATCACATCCTGATAGCCGATCGTCCACACGCTCTTGTGGGCGCCGACCGGATCCAGGAAGTGAACATGCGTTCCAGCCAGGCCGGCCGGATGCGGACCGGCAAAAGCCTCGACCTGCACGTCGGCCAGGCCGGCCCCCGGAATGTCGGCTTCCGGCGCCACGCAGAGGAAAACCTTGGCCAAGCGGGCCAGGATGCGCAGGCCGCGGGAAAAATCGTCCGGGGCTTCGGCAATCACCAGCGCCGGATCGGCGGCCAGCGGGTGGGTATCGATTGCCGTGACGAAAATCGATGCCGGAACGGCGTCGACCGCAGGAACCTTGCTGAAGGGACGGGTGCGCAAGGCTGTCCACAAGCCGGATTGCTGCAGATTCTCCCGAACCCGTACCGGATCGATGTCAGCGAGTTGCGCGTCGGTGTAGCGGGCGAATTCGACGGCATCGTCGCCATCCAGATCGATCACCACCGACTGCAGGACGCGCTGTTCCCCGCGGTGAACCGCGCTGACCACACCGGCGCCGGGCGCCGTGAAATGGACGCCGGGCGTTTTCTTGTCGGAAAACAGCACCTGTCCCAGTTTGACCCGATCACCCACCTGGACGGCCATCGTCGGCTTCATGCCATGATAGTCGAACCCGATGACAGCCACGCTACGCACCGGTCCGGCGGACTCGATACGCTGTTCTGGCGCTCCGGTGATGGGCAGATCCAGACCACGTTTAATTCTGATCATTCGCCAAGCCCAATCCTTGTTTTTTCAAACCCTGGCCGGTAGACCGCAAGCAGCCACCGCCTCGCAGACAAGCTCTCGATTTTAACCGACCCTCGACAGAATCTGTAAGTATTCCGTAAATGTCCAAGACATGACGAAGCCATCCCGCGAGAGACTGACTACCCAAGGCCAGATCATCATTGCAAGTCGCAAAAATGCCCATAGAATAAAAGCGTCAGCTCGATCAAATGCAAGGAGGTCCGCCATGCAAACCGGCATCGAACAGGCAAGCAACAGCAGCCACCATCTCGCCCGATTGCTTGGGCCGGGGGTTTGTACTGAAGGAACCGACCGCGTACTCAAGGCCATCCGGAAACACCTGGCCATGGATGTCGCATTCGTCTCGCACTTCGAGGCGCCCGATCGGCGGATCGAATACCTCGACAGCGTGCCGGACGGCCCCCTGCGACTGGACCAGCGCATTCCGCTCGAAGAAGGCTATTGCCTCAAGGTCGTCAACGGAGAATTACCCGAATGCATCCCGGACACCTCGCTGGTGGCGGCGACACAATCGATTCCGGCGACACGCGCCATCCCCATCGGCTCGCACCTCAGCGTGCCGGTCAAACTCGAGGATGGCCAGATTTACGGAACGCTTTGCTGCTTCAGCTACGCCCCCAATCCATCGCTGGGAGAACGCGACCTGCAACTGATGCATGCGCTCGCCGAAGTCCTGGCGGTGCGTCTCGACGAAAGCGATGTTTTCCGGCGCATGCAACAGGCGCAGGCCGACGAAATCCGGGCAGCAATGAAGCAGGGGGCACCGCGCATCGTGTTCCAGCCGATCTGCTACATCGCCAACCAACGCTTGCGCGGTTTCGAAAGCCTGTCCCGCTTCGACATCGAACCGCGCCACACGCCGGACCGCTGGTTCGACAAGGCCGCCCGGGCCGGTCTCGGCCAGGAACTCGAACTGCTGGCGATCACCAAGGCCCTCGCCGCCCTGGATCGCCTGCCTGGCGAATGCAGCCTGAGCGTCAATTGCTCCCCGGAATTGATCCTTTCCGGACAACTGTCGCCAGTACTCGCTCCGCTGAGCGATCTGTCGCGCGTGGTACTCGAAGTGACGGAGCACGCTGCCGTCCATGACTACGGCGCCCTGGCCGAGGCACTCGCCCCGTATCGCCAGCACGGCGCCCGTCTTGCGGTCGACGATGCCGGCGCCGGATATTCCAGCATGCGTCACATCCTCAATCTGGCCCCCGAAATCATCAAGCTGGACATGAGCATCACCCACTGCATCGACAGCGACGACAAGCGTCGCGCCCTGGCCCGGGGACTGACCAGTTTCGCCCACGAGATCGGCAGCCTGGTCATTGCGGAAGGCGTCGAAACCCTGTCGGAATTCGAGCAACTCCAGCGCCTGAGCGTCGATTGTGCACAAGGCTACCTCTTGTCGAAACCGCTCGAACTGGCCGCAGCAGCAGGCTTTGGCAACTCCGCATGACAGGCCGTCGCGGAGCGGCACAACACCTCTCCCGATGCCGGAAAAGAAAAAGCCCTGAATGATCAGGGCTTTCACTTTTCGCTGCCGGCCTGGATGACCACCCTTGGGTGGCGGACACGCAGGGATTCGAACCCTGGATCCAGGTTTTGCCCGGATGCACCCTTAGCAGGGGTGTGCCTTCGACCACTCGGCCACGTGTCCTTGCCTGCTACAACGAGGCGCGGATGATATAGGCTCCGCGCCCTTTGGTCAAACTTTTACTGGTCGAGACCGAAGGTGCGGTGCAGCACGCGCACGGCCAGTTCCAGGTACTTCTCGTCGAGAACGACGGAAATCTTGATCTCGGAGGTCGAGATCATCTGGATGTTGATGCCTTCATCGGCCAGGGCCTTGAACATCTTCGAGGCAACGCCCGGATGCGAGCGCATGCCGACGCCAACGGCGGAGACCTTGCAGATCTTGTTGTCACCGGTGACTTCGCGGGCACCCAGCTTCTGCTTGACGGTTTCCAGGATGCCCTGGGCCTTGGCGTAGTCGCCGCGGTTGACCGTGAAGGAGAAATCGGTGGTGCCATCGTGGCCGACGTTCTGGATGATCATGTCGACGTCGATGTTGGCGTCGGCGATCGAGCCGAGGATCTGGTAGGCAATGCCCGGGGTGTCCGGCACGCCGAGCATGGTCAGCTTGGCTTCGTCGCGATTGAAGGCGATACCGGAAATGATCGGTTGTTCCATGTTCTTGTCTTCCTCAACAGTAATCAGCGTGCCCTCGCCTTCATCCTGGAAGCTGGACAGCACGCGCAGTTTGACCTTGTACTTGCCGGCGAACTCGACCGAGCGGATCTGCAGCACCTTGGAGCCGAGGCTGGCCATTTCCAGCATTTCCTCGAAGGTGATGGTGTCGAGTTTTCTGGCTTCCGGCACGACGCGCGGATCGGTGGTGTACACGCCATCGACGTCGGTGTAGATCTGGCATTCGTCGGCCTTCAGCGCCGCGGCCAGCGCCACGCCGGAGGTGTCGGAGCCACCGCGACCGAGGGTGGTGATGTTGCCGTCGGCATCGACGCCCTGGAAACCGGCGACGACGACGACCTTGCCGGCATCGAGATCGGCCCGCATGTTGTGCTCGTCGATCGACAGGATGCGCGCCTTGGTGAAGGTGCTGTCGGTCAGGACCTTGACCTGACCGCCGGTGTAGCTGCGGGCCGGGACACCGATTTCCTTGAGGGCCATCGCCAGCAGGCCGATGGTGACCTGCTCGCCGGTGGCACAGATCTGGTCCAGTTCACGCGGATCGGGAGAGGCCGAAATTTCCTTGGCCAGGGCGATCAGCTTGTTGGTTTCACCGCTCATCGCGGAAACGACCACCACGACCTGGTGGCCCTGCGCGTGGAACTTGGCGACGCGCTTGGCGACATTCTTGATGCGTTCGGGGTTGCCCACCGAAGTGCCGCCGTATTTCTGAACAATCAACGCCATGGATTCGTCCGGTTATACGTGTAAACAAAAAGAGGGTGGATTTTACCCCACCCTGCCTTTTACTGAAATGCGTACACCACGGGTTTCAGAGATCGGCCAGTACCCGCAGATGGGCACCGACGCTGCGTGCCAGCGAGGTCATCACATAACCGCCCTCGAGCATGGAGACGATGCGCTTGCCGCACATTTCGGCAGCCAGCTTCTTCAGATGCTCGGTACACCAGGCGAAATCCTTCTCGACCAGCTTCAGGCCGCCCATGTCGTCCTCGTAATGACCGTCGAAACCGGCCGAGATGAAGATCATCTCGGGCTGGAACTCCTTCAGTCGCGGCGTCCATACCTGGAGCACTGCGTCGCGGAATTCCTCGCCTCCGCAACCGGCAGCCAGCGGCACGTTGCACATGTTGGCCGCCGGGTTGTCGGCACCGGAATAGGGATAGAAGGGATGCTGGAAAATGCTGCACATCAGCACGTTTTCGTTGCCGGCAAAACAGTTCTCGGTCCCGTTGCCGTGATGCACGTCGAAGTCGATGATGGCGACACGCTTCAGGCCGTGCACCTTGACTGCATGCATCGCGGCAACACCGATGTTGTTGAAGAAGCAGAAGCCCATCGGCGTGCTCTTCTCGGCGTGATGGCCGGGCGGACGGACAGCGCAGAAGGCGTTCTCCACTTCGCCGCGCATCACCAGGTCGACCGCCTGGCAACCGGCGCCGGCGGCCCGCAACGCAGCCTGCCAGGTGTGCGGATTCATCGCGGTATCCGGATCGAGATGGACGATGCCCATTTCCGGCGACGCCCGCTTGATGCGCTCCAGATGCGCGGCCGGATGCACGCGCAGCAGTTGTTCGAAGGTGGCCAGCGGCGCGTCGTAATAAACGAAATAGGCGTCGATGCCCTGGGCGATCAGGTGATCGTTGATCGCCGTCAGGCGTTGCGGGCATTCCGGATGATGCGTCCCCATGTCGTGCAGCTGGCAGTCACGATGGGTGATGAAAGCAGTGCTGGTCACTTGTTGTTTTCTCTCTCTGCGATGCGGCGCACTGGACGGCGCTCGTCATATTGCCATTATCGTCCCATTTCTCGCGACGCTTCAAGCATTAGAATGGGCTGTTACCGCCCCGCAGGAAACCTTCATGACACCGACAAAATCGCCCGGCAAGGACGGTCGACCGCAAGTTTTCGCTCCCGTACTCGACGCGGCGCAAAACGTCATTCTCGGCAAGCAGCGGGAGATCCGCCTGGCCATGACTTGCCTGCTGGCCGGTGGCCACCTGCTGATCGAAGACCTGCCGGGCCTCGGCAAAACGACCTTGGCACACACGCTGGCACGCTTGCTCGGCCTGCATTTCTCCCGCGTCCAGTTCACCGCCGATCTGCTGCCGGCCGACATCACCGGCGTGTCGATCTACGACCGGGGGCAAGGCGATTTCCGTTTCGTTCCCGGGCCGGTTTTCACCCAGTTGCTGCTGGCCGACGAGATCAACCGGGCGACGCCGAAAACGCAGAGCGCGCTGCTCGAAGCGATGGAAGAAGGCCAGGTCAGCATCGAAGGCGAAACGCGCAGCCTGCCGCGCCCGTTTTTCGTGATTGCCACGCAGAATCCGTCGCACCAGATCGGGACCTTTCCGTTGCCCGAATCGCAGCTTGACCGTTTCCTGATGCGCCTCGAACTCGGCTACCCGGACGCCGCCGCCGAAAAAGCCTTGCTGGCCGGCGTCGGCAGACGACGCGACAGCGAGTTGCTGACGCCCTTGCTGACGCCGGCAGACATCCTGCGCCTGCAACGCGAAGTCGAAACGCTGCACGTTTCCCCGGCGCTGATCGATTACGTTCACGCGCTGATCGAAGCCAGCCGGCAAAATCCGCAATTCCGCCACGGCCTGTCGCCGCGCGGCGGCATCGCCCTGCTGGCCGCAGCCCGCGCCTGGGCCTGGCTGGCCGGTCGCGACATGGTCCTGCCGGATGATGTCCAGGCTGTCTTCATCGCCGTCGCACGCCATCGGCTGGTCAGCGCGCAGCACGGCGGCATGGTCGGCCGCGAGGCGGTTGACGGCCTGCTGACGCAGGTCGCCATTCCCTGACGTGCGCGCCGCCATCGAGCGCTTCCTGCAACGCCACCTGTTCCGCTGGCGCACCGATGCCGCCGGCACCATCCGGCTCGGCCAGCGGCGGGTGTTCATCCTGCCGACGCGCGGTGGCCTGCTGTTCGCCGCCACGCTGCTGGCCATGCTGCTGGCCGCGATCAATTACGCGCTGGCCCTCGGTCACGCCCTGGTTTTCCTGCTCGGCGGCCTGTGCCTGACCGGCATGATCCACACCTTCCGCAACCTTCACGGCCTGCGCCTGACCGCCATCCGCTGCCCGCCGGTATTCGCCGGCGAAACGGCGTTGTGCGAGATCGTTGTGGAAAACGATGACGCGCACGAACGACGTGCCATAGAACTGGCCTGCGCGGACCGGCCGCCGTCGCGCTGCGACATTCCGGCACAAGGACGAAGCCTGATCCGGGTGATCCTGCCGGCGGCCCGGCGCGGCGAACACGCGGTGCCGCGCATCCGCCTGCAGACGGTCTATCCGCTTGGCCTGTTCACCGCCTGGGCCTATCTCCAGCCGCCCCTGCACAGCCTGGTCTATCCGACGCCGCTGCTCCGCCCGCTGCCACCGGCCCGGGCGCACAGCGACGGCGGACAGGGGCAGCACCAGGAAGGCCAGGAGGATTTTGCCGGCCTGCGCCAGCGCCAGCCGGCCGACCCGATGCGCCATGTCGCCTGGAAGGCGAGCGCCCGCGACGACGGCGAGCGGCCGTTGCTGGCCAAGCAGTTCGCCGGCGGCGACGGCGGCGAACTGCAACTGGACTGGCAGCAAGCCGAACCCGCCGCCGGCGTCGAAACCCGGCTGTCCATCCTGTCCGGCTGGCTGCTGCAGGCCGACGCTGCCGGCCTGCCCTATTCGCTGGCGTTGCCGCACACGAGCATTCCGGCTGCCGCCGGCCCGGCGCAACTCGAACGCTGCCTCGGCGAACTGGCCAGGTACCCCGGATGATGCCGACACGCCCGTCCATCGAACGCGGCGTCCTGCCCTGGCTGTGGCTGTCCGCGCTGGCCGCCACGGCACCGCATGCCATCGACCAAGCCGGCTGGCTGAACGCCTTCGCCGCCACGTTGCTGGCCCTGGTCGCCTGGCGCTGGTGGCGTCACGCCGGACCGCTGCCGCGCTGGCTGCCGCCGCTGATCGCCCTGAGCGGCGGGACCGGCATCTGGCTGACCTTCGGCACGCTGTTCGGCCGCGAGGCCGGCGTCGCGCTGCTGGTACTGTTCATGGCAATGAAATTCCTGGAACTGCGCAGCAAGCGCGATGCAATGGTCATCATTGCACTCGGCAACTTCCTGCTGCTGACCCATTATTTCCAGAATCAGGACATCCTGACCGGGCTCTGGCTTTTATGCACTTTCTGGCTGTTGACCGCAAGCCTGGTGCGCCTGCACGGCGGCCCCGACGACTGGCGCGCCAACCTCCGCCAGGCCGGCATGCTGGCGATCCAGGCAGTGCCGTTCATGATCGCGCTGTTCCTGTTGTTTCCTCGCATCGACGGGCCGCTGTGGGGATTGCCGGCCGATGCCCATGCCGGCAGGACCGGTTTGTCGGAAGACATGGCGCCGGGCAGCATCGCGCAACTGGCGCGCAGCGACGAAATCGCCTTCCGCGTCAGTTTCGCCGGCCCCGTACCGGCACGCGCACGCCTTTACTGGCGCGGACCGGTACTGGAAAACTTCGATGGCCGCCGCTGGCTGCGTCACCCACGGCAGGCGCCGGTCGCCCGGATCGTCGCCGAGGGGCCGGGCATCGTCTATGAAAGCACGCTCGAAGCCAATCAGCAGCGCTGGTTGCTGGCCCTCGACGCGCCGCTCGCCTGGCCGGCGTCGGCACGCCTCGACAGTCGCCTGAGCGTCGTTGCCGACAAGCCGCTGGAAGCCCGCCAGCGACTGCGCATGCAAGCCGCACTCGACTATCGCTTCAATGTCGAGGAAGACCCGCGCACGCTCGCGGTCAACCTGGCCCTGCCGGCAAAAACCGACCCGCGCACGCGCCGCCTGGCCGAAAGCTGGCGGAACCAGGCGCGTGAACCGGCACGGATCGTCGCCCTCGCGCTCCGTCATTTCCGCGAGGAAGCCTTTCACTACACGCTGACGCCTCCCCTGCTCGGCGACAACGGCATCGACCAGTTCCTGTTCGAGACGCGCCGCGGCTTCTGCGAACATTATGCGGCTGCCTTCGTCGTGCTGATGCGGGCGGCCGGTGTGCCGGCGCGGGTCGTCACCGGCTACCAGGGCGGCGAAATCAACCCGCGCGACGGCTACCTGACCGTCCGCCAGTCGGATGCCCATGCCTGGGCCGAAGTCTGGCTGGAAAATCGCGGCTGGCAGCGCGTTGACCCCACGGCTGCAGTCTCCCCCTTGCGCATCGAACTCGGCATTGCCGGCGCCCTGCCGCCCGGCGAACCGCTGCCGCCGTTACTGCGTCTGGGCAGCGACTGGCTGCGCGAACTGCGCTTCGGCTGGGAAGCGCTGAACAACGCCTGGAATCAGCAGGTCCTGGGTTACGACACGACGCGCCAGCGCGAACTGCTGCAGCGCCTGGGCTGGCCCGATGCCGACTGGCGCAGCCTCGGCCTGCTGCTCGGCGGCGCCCTGTCGACTTTGCTCGCGCTGACCGCTGCGTTCGTCCTGCTGCGCCGGCCCCGGCCGGCCCCGGAAGTTCGCCTCTGGCATCGTGCCTTGCACCGTTTGCGGGTAGACTGCGCCCCCGGTGAAACGCCGCACATGCTGCTTGCCCGTCTGCGCGAGCAGTCGCCGCATACAGCCGAATGCCTGGCCCCGGTGGTTGCGGCCTACATTCAGGCGCGCTACGGCCCGCCGACCCCGAACACCCTGGCCGACCTGCGTCTTGCGGTCGACCGCCTGCCCCGCTGGAGATTGCCTTGAAATTTCGTCCGCTCGCCCTGCTTCCCCTGTTCCTGAGCCAGTTTGTCGCGGCTGCACCGCCCGCGGATTCGCTGGCCGCCCTGCCGGAAACGGCGGCTTTCGTTCAGGACCTCGCCCAACGCCAGGGTTTCGATGCCGACCGGCTGCTCGCCCAGTTTGCCGCGGTACGCGTCAATGATCGCGTGCTCAAGCTGATCGCGCCGCCAAGTTCGCCGACCCAGCGCTCCTGGGAACGCTACCGTCCGCGCTTCATCAATGAACAGCGAATCGCCGGCGGCGTCCGTTTCTGGCAGGAAAACCAGCTGGCCCTGACGCGCGCCCGCGCACTGTTCGGCGTCCCGGAAGAAGTGATCGTTGCAATCATTGGCGTCGAGACGGTCTATGGTCAGAACACCGGCGGTTTCAGCGTGCTCGAGGCGCTGGGCACGCTGGCCTTCCAGTATCCGCGGCGCGCCGAGTTCTTCCGGACGGAACTCGAACAGTTCCTGCTGCTGGCCCGCGAAAACGGGCTCGACCCGCTGGCGGTGAAAGGTTCCTTCGCCGGCGCGATCGGCATTCCGCAGTTCATGCCGGGGAGCCAGCGGCGCTACGGCGTGGATTTCGACGGCGACCAGCGCGTCGACCTGAACAACAGCGTGGACGATGCCATCGGCAGCGTCGCCCGCTTTCTCGAACAGCACGGCTGGCAGGCCGGACAACCGGTCGCCGTCCCGGCCCGCCTGAATGGCGAGCCGGCGCCGGCCTGGATCGAGGCCGGCATCCGCCCGACGCTGTCGGTAGCCGCCCTGCGTCAGGCCGGCCTGCGCAGCGATGCCGACGATTCGGCAACGGTCACCCTGGTCGACCTGGTGAGCCCGGGCAAGGCAACCGAATACTGGCTGGGTTACGAGAATTTCTACGTGATCACGCGCTACAACCGCTCCAGCTTCTACGCGATGTCGGTTTTCCAGCTGGCCGAAGCGATCCGCCAGCGGATGGCGGGGTCGACCGTGGAAAAAAGTGCTTTTTCCGGCCGTTGACCGCAGCAACAGCCGGCCAGCCAGGCGCTAGAGCAGGGAGTCGCGGCTGATGTTGCCGCGCTTGACGATCTTGCGCAGCCGGTCGAGTGCCTCGATCTGGATCTGGCGCACCCGCTCACGGGTCAGGCCCATTTCACCGGCAATCGTATCCAGCGTCGCCACCTCGGCACCATTCAGGCCGTAACGCCTTTCGACGATCTGTCGCTGACGCTCCGGCAACTGGGCCAGCCAGTCGCCGAGCAGCGAATCGACCTCGCGTTCCTGCAACAGGGATTCGGGGTCGCGCCCGCTCTCGTCGGCAATCAGTTCGACCATGCTATGGCCGGGATCGATTTCGAGCGGTGCGTCAAGCGAAGCGATATGTTCGTTCAGCGACAGGATGCGCCGGACATCCTCGACCGGCCGGTCGATCAGGAGCGCCACCCGTTCGATCGTCGAATCGCGGCTTTCCGCCGATTCCAGGTGGCGCATGGCGCGCAGCACGACATTGATTTCCTTGACCACATGCACCGGCAGACGGATCGTCCGCGACTGGTTCATGATGCCGCGTTCGATGCTCTGGCGTATCCACCATGTCGCATAGGTCGAGAAACGGAAACCGCGCTCCGGGTCGAACTTCTCGAGTGCGTGGATCAGGCCGAGATTACCTTCCTCGACCAGATCGAGCAGCGGAATGCCCCGGTTCAGATAGTGCTTGGCGATATTCACGACGAGCCGCAGGTTGTGCTCGATCATCTTCTGCCGTGCCGCAAAATCGCCGGCCCGCACACGGCGTGCCGTCGCCACTTCTTCTTCCGGGGTCAACAGCGGCTTGGCGCCAATTTCGTTCAGATATAGCTGGGTGACGTCTTCGAGCAACTCGATTTCGCCGGCCGGCACCTCGGCTTCAAAAGCGGGCTCGGCGGCCGACTCGATCGCCGCCAGGTCTTCTTCCTCGTCGTCGATGTCCTCGGCCTCGTCATGCATGGCTAACGCCTCGGCAGATACGGCGCAGGATCGACCGGCTTGCCCTGCTTGCGGATTTCGAAGTGCAGCTTGACGCTGTCGGTACCGGTACTGCCCATCTCGGCGATCTTCTGACCACGCTTGACGCTTTGCCCTTCCTTGACCAGCACCTTGCTGTTGTGGGCATAGACCGACAGCAGATCGGTACTGTGCTTGACGATCACCAGCTTGCCGTAACCGGCAAGCGCCTCGCCGACATACAGCACACGGCCATCGCCGGAGGCAGCCACCGGATCGCCCTGCTTGCCGGCGAAATCGTACCCCTTGTTGCCGGCCTGCCCCCAGGTGCTCTTCACGGCGGCCGTCGTCGGCCAGGCCCAGGTAACCCCCTCAACCGCAGCCGTATCGGCACCCGTCGTCAGCGGTGGCGTGGCCGCGGTTGGCTGCGTCGGCGGTGCCGTGGCAGCTGTCACGGCCGGCGTCGCATCGCCCTTGTTCAAGCGGGCATAAGCCTCGTCGGAATAAGGCTCCTTGCCACCCTTCGGCGCCTTGATCACGCCACCCGGCGCAGCTGGCGCCGAGGCGACCGGCGCATCGAGCGAACGGGTCTCGACCGCGGCGCCGACACCCACCGGCGTCGCCACCGTTTCACCGGCAACCGCCGGCTTGTCGCCAGCCGGCTTCAAGCGCAGGATCTGCCCCTCGCGCAGCACCGAGGGATCTTCGATCGCGTTGAGCGCCGCCAGGTCCTGAACCGTCATGCCGTGGTCCCTGGCGATCCGGTACAAGGTTTCCCCACGTTTGACCTGATACTCGCCGGGGCCCGCAACACGCTGGGCTTGTGCGGTCGGTGCGCGATCAACGGTCGGCGCAGGAGCCTGGGAACAAGCTGCCAGCCAGAGCAGCGGAAACAGCGTCAGGAAGATTCTAATCATTGGACTCCGGGCAGTAGTGGAACGAAACGGACGGGGTCCAGTCGCGTTTCCGTGTAGCCCTGCGATGTGTGTTCGATAAGGGAAAGATACTGCGCATCGCCGCCGACAGGCAAGACCAGTCGCCCGCCCGGCGCCAGTTGACGGACCAGTTCGGGCGGCACGGCGGCACCGGCGGCGGCAACGATGATGCTGTCGAACGGTGCTGCTTCCGGCATGCCGAAATGACCGTCACCATGCTTCAGGCGCACATTGAACTGTTGCAGCGTACGCATGTTGGCCTTGGCTTTTTCCAGCAACGGCCCGATTCGCTCGACGGCATAGACTTCGTTGGTAAGCTGCGCCAGCACCGCTGCCTGATATCCGCAACCGGCGCCGATTTCCAGCGTCTTGCCCAGACCGGAGCGGCCTTTGAGCAGCAGTTCGACCATGCGTGCCACGATGTAAGGCTGCGATATCGTCTGCCCCATGCCCAATGGCAATGCCGTGTCCTCGTAGGCTCGGGAAGCCAGCGCCTCCTCGACGAAAACATGCCGGGGCACGGCACCCATCGCCTTGAGCACGGCCTCGTTGGCGATCCCTTTTTCGCGCAGGCGATCGACCATTCGCGAACGCGTTCGCTGCGACGTCATGCCGATACCCTGAAGCCCGAATCGCGTATTCATTGCATCCAGTGACGAATCGTTTCGAGTTGCGTGGTGTGGGTCAGATCGATCTGCAAAGGCGTGATTGAAACGCGTCCATGTTCGACCGCATGGAAATCGGTTCCCGGACCCGCATCGGCGGCTGCGCCTGCGGCACCGATCCAGTAAACGGTTTCCTTGCGCGGCGATGTCATGCGCACGACCGGTTCTGCCTTGTGACGCCGCCCCAGGCGCGTCACCTCCATCCCTTGAAGTGCCTCATAAGGCACATCGGGGACATTTACATTCAATAAAACCGGATCCCAGATCGGCTGTTTCATATAGCGCTCGACCAAATCTCTGGCCACCCGACCGGCTGTCGAGAAATAACGCCCTTCGAAATTGATCAGCGAAACGGCAATCGAAGGAATACCCAGCAGATAACCCTCCGTTGCCGCCGCCACGGTACCGGAATAAATCGTGTCATCGCCCATATTCGCACCGGCATTGACACCGGAAACGATAATATCGGGCAATTGATCCAGCATGCCGGTGACCGCCAAATGGACGCAATCGGTCGGCGTTCCATTGACATAATAAAACCCGTTTGCGGCCTGCTTCAGCATCAACGGTCGATCCAGGGTCAGCGAATTGCTCGCCCCACTCCGATTCTGTTCCGGCGCAACGACGGTCACTTCGCCCAGACCGGCAAGGGCTTCAGCCAGTGCCGCCAAGCCCGGGGCAAAATAGCCGTCGTCGTTACTGAGCAGGATGCGCACGATCAGACGAGCAGCGCATCCAGCGAGGCGCCATCGGCCAGCCAGGCTTCGACCCATTTCGGCTTGCGGCCGCGGCCGGTCCATTCGAGTTCGGCATTCTGCGGATGACGGTATTTGACCTTGACTTTGCTACCGGCAGAAGGCGCCTTGACTTTTGCCGACTCCTTGCCGATCAATTCATCAAGGGAAAATCCCCGGCTTTTGGCAAAAGCACGCAGTTCATTCAATGCATCGGCTTTTTCCTGAACTTCACGACGCTTCAATTCAGCCGGAATCTGCTGCTGCAGATCGCGCAATTCCACCAGCGAAAGTTTCGACAAATCCATATTAACCTCCAGGGTTTATAAATAAGGCGAAAACAATTTAAATTGAACCGGATATTTTTTCAACCGATAAAACAAAAAAACCGGTTATTAAACCGGTTTTAGTGTTTTGGTCGGGGCGGCGGGATTCGAACTCGCGACCCCTTGCACCCCATGCAAGTGCGCTACCAGGCTGCGCTACGCCCCGACGAGCCAAAGATTATACCCGAAAAAGCCGATTTTCAAACGCGCAACATGTCGATAATCGATATTAATTCGCTGCGCAAATCGACAGCCGGCACCTTGTCAGTGCTTTGCAGCGGCTGGGCGGTGTCGACCGTACCAGTCTCATCCAGTCGATTGCGTGCACCGCTGATCGTAAACCCTTGATTGTAAAGCAGCTCGCGAATGCGGCGCACCAGCAGCACTTCATGATGCTGGTAGTAGCGGCGATTACCCCGCCGCTTCACCGGCTTCAACTGATTGAACTCCTGCTCCCAGTAACGCAGTACATGGGGTTTGACGCCACATAACTCACTGACTTCACCGATGGTGAAATAGCGTTTGGCAGGGATCGGCGGCAGCTCTTCGCTACCGGCTGTTTTAGGCCGTACGTCCATCGAAGGCAAGCTCGACATCGGACTTCAGTTTCTGGCTGGCATGGAAGGTCACAACGCGTCGCGCGGTGATCGGAATTTCTTCGCCGGTCTTGGGGTTGCGCCCGGGGCGCTGAGGCTTGTCGCGCAACTGGAAATTGCCGAAACCGGAGAGCTTCACACCGTCTCCGATCTCCAGCGAATTGCGGATTTCCTCGAAGAAAGCCTCAACCATGTCCTTGGCTTCCCGCTTGTTGAGTCCAACTCTCTCGAAAAGGATGTCGGCGAGTTCGGCTTTGGTCAGCGTCATCGTTATCTTTCTTTCGTCAGGCTCGTCGTTCTGCGTCGAATTTCTGCGCCAGTTCACTGGCGATCTGCTGCACGACCGCATCCACTTCCGAATCTTGCAAAGTGCGTTGAGTATCTTGCATAACTATCCGGAAAGCAAGACTTTTTTTGTTTTCCGGGACACCCTTTCCCACGTAAAGATCGAACAATTGGATATCGCGCACGAGTGAAGAAAGGGCCGGTTTCAAACCCTCCAGGATGCTTTGCAGTGCAATGTCCTGATCCACGACCACGGCCAGGTCGCGAACAACCGGCGGGAAGTTGGAAACTTCGCCATAGACCGGTACGACGATCTGTTTGAGGGCCGAGAAATCGAGTTCAAAAAGGATGGGTGCGACCGGCAAATCATATTTCTGCACCCATTCCGGATGCAATTCGCCGACGCAACCGATTTCCCGCCCTTCGAGCAGAATTCGCGCCGCACGCCCCGGATGCAGGGCAGGATGCGTCAAGCGCTCGAAAACAGCCTCTGCCGGCAGCAGCAATGCCTCCAGATCACCCTTGACGTCGAAGAAATCGACCTTACGCCCCCCATCGGCCCAGCCTTCCGGCAACGCCGTGCCGTAAGCCAGCCCACCCAGTCGCCACGGCTGCGCAAAGCCCGACACGGGCGTTGCTTCGGTATCGCGCCGGAAAACCCGGCCAACCTCGAACAGACGGACACGTCCCTGCTTCCGCTTGAGGTTGGTCAGCAGGTTTGAAATCAGGCCACCGAACAGGGTCGACCGCATCACCGCCATCTGGCTGGCAATCGGATTGGCCAGCCGAATCCGATCGGCTTCGTCGGTCTTCCCGGCGAAATCAGTTTCCCAGGCGGTATCGACGAAAGCGAAATTGACGACTTCCTGATAACCGCGGTCGGCCAGCATCTGACGGACGCGGTAAGCCGGCCGCTGCGCCTCCGGCTGGCGCAGCATCGCCATGCGCGCGCGCGGGGCCGGTGACGGAATATTGTCATAACCGACCAGGCGTGCGATTTCTTCGATCAGGTCTTCCTCGATTTCCATGTCGAAACGCCAGCTTGGCGGCGTCACCAGGAAGTCGTCGCCCTGCTGCGCGAACTGCAGTGCCAGGCCGCGGAAGATGCCGGCGATCCGCTCGCTGCCGAGCGGTACGCCGAGCACCTTTTCTGCCCTTGCGGTACGCAGGCGAACCGGCTGACGCGCCGGCAGTTCCGCCTTGGCTTCAACGACCGGACCGGCCTGACCGCCGCAGATCTCGAGGATCAACTGCGTGGCACGCTCGATGGCACGACGCGTCCCACCGAAGTCGACGCCACGCTCGAAGCGGTGCGCGGCATCCGATGCAAATCCATAGCGCCGTGCGCGACCGGCAATCGCCGCTGGCGCGAAGAAAGCGGACTCAAGGAACAGGTCCCGCGTCTCGAGGGTAACGCCACTTTCCTCACCGCCCATGATCCCGGCCATCGCCAGCGGCTTGGCATCGTCGGAAATCATCAGAACGTCGGCGTCGACCGCAACCGTCTGCTCGTTCAGCAGCAACAGCTTTTCGGCCGGGCGGGCCAAACGCGCATGCACGGTGCCTTCCAGCTTCGCATCATCGAAGACATGTAGCGGTTGCCCGAGTTCGAGCATGACGTAGTTGGTGATATCCACCAGCGCAGAAATCGAACGGATGCCGCTGCGTTCCAAGCGGCGCTTCATCCACTCCGGCGTCAGCGCCTTGGCGTCAACAGCCTTGATGACGCGACCGAAGTAGAGCGGGCAGGCAGTCGGTGCATCGAGAACGATGGCGCGGCGGTCGGCAATGCTGGCCGGCACTTCCGCGACGACGGGCAAATTCGTCGCGACGCCGGTAATGGCGCCGACTTCGCGCGCCACCCCGAGCAGCGACAGGCAGTCGGCGCGGTTCGGCGTCAGTTTGATCTCGAATACCTGATCGTCGAGTTCCAGGTACTGGCGAATGCTTTGACCCACCGGTGCATCGGCCGGCAGGATGAGCAGGCCGGAGGCTTCCTCGGCGATGCCGAGTTCCTTGGCCGAGCAGAGCATGCCGGAGGACTCGATGCCGCGCACCTTGGCAATCTTGATCTTGAAGTCGCCGGGCAACTCGGCGCCGGGCAGCGCGCACGGCACTTTCAGGCCGGCGGCGACATTCGGTGCGCCGCAGACGATCTGCTGCGGCGTCCCGCTGCCGATATCAACCTGGCAGACATTGAGGCGGTCGGCATCGGGATGTTTGACGACGTCCAGCACCTGCGCGACGACGACCTTGTCGAAAGCCGGCGCGACCGGCGCCAGCTCCTCGACTTCGAGGCCGGCCATGGTCAGCAGATGGGAGAGCTCCTCGCTCGACAGCTGGGGATCGACGAGGGTACGCAACCAGGATTCGGAGAATTTCATGGTGATGTCTCGAAAGCGGGATCAGGCGAACTGGCGCAGGAAACGCAGGTCGCCCTCGAAGAAGAGGCGCAGGTCATTGACGCCGTAGCGCAGCATGGTCAGGCGGTCGGGACCGAAACCGAAGGCGAAGCCGGTGTACTTTTCCGGATCGATGCCGGCGTGGCGCAGCACGTTCGGATGCACCATGCCGCAGCCGGCGATTTCCAGCCAGCGGCCCTTCAGCGCGCCGCTCATGAAGGCCACGTCGATTTCGGCGGACGGCTCGGTGAACGGGAAGAATGACGGGCGAAAACGTACGGTCAACTCGTCGGTTTCGAAAAAACTCTTCAGAAAATCGGCAATCACGCCCTTGAGATCGGCAAAGGAAACGTCTTCGCCGATCCACAGGCCTTCGACCTGGTGGAACATCGGCGAATGCGTCGCGTCGGAATCGACGCGGTAGACGCGGCCCGGCGCGATGATCCGGATTTCCGGCATTTTCTCCCGTTGACCGTAACGGGCCACATGCGCCTGCATGTAACGCGCCTGGATCGGGCTGGTATGGGTACGCAGCAGCACCTTGTCGGCCACGCTGCCGTCCGGGTTCTGCAGGTAAAAAGTGTCGTGCATCGAACGCGCCGGGTGATCCTCGGGCGTGTTCAACGCGGTGAAATTGAAGAAGTCTTCCTCGATTTCCGGGCCGTCGGCGACCTCGAAACCGATGGAAGCAAACAAGGATTCGATGCGCTCCAGCGTGCGCGTCACCGGATGCAGGCCACCGCGCGTTTCGCTGCGACCGGGCAGACTGACGTCCAGCGCCTCCTCGGCCAGGCGAGCTTCCAGCGCCGCCTTGCGGATGGCTTCACGGCGCTCGTTCAAGGCCTGTTCGACAGCCGTCTTGGCCACATTGATCGCTGCACCGGCCGTCTTCTTCTCTTCCGGCGGCAATTTGCCCAACCCCTTCAGGAGTTCGGTGATCTGGCCGCTCTTGCCAAGGAAACGGGCCTTGGCCTGCTCCAGCGCATCGGGATCGGAAATGGCGGCAAAGGCGGCTTGGGCCTCGCGCACGATCTGGTCGAGATTGTCCATGAACTTCTACCAACGTAAAGCACGATTTTCAAACAAAAAAGGAGGCTTGCGCCTCCTTTTTTCTCAAGAGCTTAAGCTCAGGCGCCGAGCTTGGCCTTGGCCTGGGCGGCCAGGGCGGCAAACGCCGGCTGATCGAAGACGGCCAGATCGGCCAGGACCTTGCGGTCGACTTCGATGTTGGCCTTCTTCAGACCGTTCATGAAGGTGCTGTACTTCATGCCCAGCTCACGAGCGGCGGCATTGATACGGGCGATCCACAGGGAACGGAACTGACGCTTGCGCTGACGACGGTCACGGTACTGGTACTGACCGGCCTTCATCACCGCCTGCTTGGCGATGCGATAGACGTTCTTGCGACGACCGCGATAACCCTTGGCCTGGGCCAGGACCTTCTTGTGACGGGCGCGGGCGGTTACACCACGTTTGACTCGGGACATGTGCTATCTCCTTACGCGTAGGGCATCATGGCGCGAACGGATGCGACATCACGCTCGTTCACCGCTGCGGCACCGCGGAGGTGACGCTTAACCTTGGTGGTCTTCTTGGTCAGGATGTGACGCTTGAAGGCTTGACCACGCTTGATGGAACCACCAGCGCGGACCGAAAAGCGCTTCTTGGCGCTGCTCTTGGTCTTCATCTTGGGCATTTGAATGCTCCTTAATGTCATGCCGTCAGGTGGTTCCCGGCGGGAACGCTTGCACTACCTGAAAGCACTTCTTCTTGCGGCGAACCGCAGATACTGCTTACAACTTGTTACTTGCTCGGCTTCTTGGCCGGCGCGATGACCATGATCATCTGCCGCCCTTCCATCTTCGGCATCTGTTCGACTGCGCCGATCGCTTCGACGTCCGCCTTGATCCGCTCCAGCTGGCGCATCCCGAATTCCTGGTGCGCCATTTCGCGTCCCCGGAAGCGCAGGGTCACCTTGACCTTATCGCCTTCTTCCAGGAAGCGCGTCATGTTCCTGAGCTTGATCTGGTAATCGTTCTCGTCGGTACCAGGGCGCAGTTTGACTTCCTTGACCTGCACCTGCTTCTGCTTCAGCTTCGCTTCATGTGCCCGCTTGGCTTCCTGGTATTTGAACTTGCCGTAGTCCATGATCCGGCAAACCGGCGGCTTTGCCGTCGGCGCGATTTCCACCAGATCGACGCCAGCTTCTTCCGCCAGTTGCAGCGCGGCACGAATGCTGACGATACCTAACTGTTCACCTTCCAAGCCCTGGAGACGAATCTCCGGCACCGTGATCTCATCGTTCAACCGATGGGTCTTGTTCTGAGCGATGGTAAAACCCCCGAAATATCAATAATTAAGCCGTGCCACTACGCGCCGCGACTTCCCCTTGGAGTCGCTCGATCAGTGCCTCGACCGTCATTTGTCCGAGATCCTGACCACCGCGTGTACGCACGGCTACCAGTCCGTCCGCCTTTTCCTTGTCGCCTACAACAAGCTGATAAGGCAGCCGGTTCAAGCTATGTTCCCGAATTTTATAGGTAATTTTCTCGTTACGCAAATCCGCCTCGGCCCGGAAGCCTGCCTGGTGAAGCTTTTGCGCAACATCGGCAGCGTAATCCGCCTGTTTTTCGGAAATATTCAGCACCACCGCCTGAACCGGCGCCAGCCACAGCGGCAAAGCCCCCGCAAAGTTCTCGATCAGGATACCGATGAAGCGCTCGAGCGAACCAAGGATGGCCCGGTGCAGCATGACCGGCACCTTGCGCTCGTCGTTGCCGGCCACGTACTCGGCACCGAGCCGGCCCGGCATCGAGAAATCGACCTGCATGGTGCCGCACTGCCAGGAGCGACCGATCGCGTCCTTGATGTGGAACTCAATCTTCGGTCCGTAGAACGCGCCCTCGCCCGGCAGCTCGGTCCACTCCAGACCGGAAGCACGCAAACCCTGGCGCAAGGCATCCTCGGCCTTGTCCCAGACTTCGTCGGAACCGACCCGCCCTTCCGGGCGCAGCGCCAGCTTGACGGCAACGTCGTTGAAGCCGAAATCGGCATAGACCTGCTTGACCAGCGCATTGAAGGCGGTCACTTCGGATTCGATCTGGTCTTCGGTACAGAAAATGTGACCATCATCCTGGACGAAACCGCGCACGCGCATCAGGCCGTGCAGCGCGCCGGTCGGTTCGTTGCGGTGGCAGGAGCCGAATTCGCCGTAACGCAGCGGCAGCTCGCGGTAGGAACGCAGGTCGGAATTGAACACCTGGACATGGCCCGGACAGTTCATCGGCTTGACCGCGTAATCGCGGTTTTCCGACGAGGTCGTGAACATGTTGTCCTTGTAGTGATCCCAGTGCCCTGATTTCTCCCACAGCGAACGGTCGAGAATCTGCGGGCAGCGGACTTCCTGGTAGCCGTTGTCGCGGTACACCTTGCGCATGTACTGCTCGACTTCCTGCCACACCGACCAGCCCTTGGGGTGCCAGAAGACCAGACCGGGAGCCTCGTCCTGCATGTGGAACAGGTCGAACTGCTTGCCCAGACGACGGTGATCACGCTTCTCCGCCTCTTCCAGCATGTGCAGGTAGGCCTCGAGATCTTCCTTCTTCGCCCAGGCGGTGCCATAGATGCGCTGCAACTGTTCATTGCGATGATCGCCACGCCAGTAGGCACCGGCCACCTTCATCAGCTTGAATACCTTGAGCTTGCCGGTCGACGGCACGTGCGGACCGCGACAGAGGTCGATGAAATCGCCTTCGCGGTACAGCGACACCTGCTGATCGGCGGGAATCGCAGCGATCAGTTCGGCCTTGTACTTTTCACCCTGACCAAGGAAGAAATTGACCGCGTCGTCGCGATTCCAGACTTCACGACTGACCGGGATATCCTTTTTCGCCAGTTCAGCCATGCGCTTTTCGATGGCTGCCAGGTCTTCCGGCGTGAACGGGCGCTTGTACGCGAAGTCGTAATAGAAGCCGTTTTCGACGACCGGGCCAATGGTCACCTGGGCTTCCGGGAACAATTCCTTGACCGCGTAGGCCAGGAGGTGCGCCGTCGAATGGCGGATCAGTTCCAGGCCTTCGGCGTCACGATCGGTGACGATGGCCAGATCGATATTTTCTTCAATCAGGTACGAGGTATCGACCAGCTTGCCATTGACCTTGCCGGCCAACGCCGCACGCGCCAGGCCGGCACCGATGCTGGCTGCCACTTCGGCGATGGTGACCGGCTGCTCGAAGGAACGGATGGAACCATCGGGAAGTTTGATATCGGGCATGACAGGATTCTCTGGACGAAAAAAAAAGTGCGGGCTGAGCCGCACTTTTTTTGGATGAACGAAAGCCGACTCGATTAGAGTTTCTGAACTGCAGTGCAAGTTCGGAAAGTGACCAAAACGACTCCGTCAGGAATTTGGTAGGCGGTATTGGAATCGAACCAACGACCTCCACGATGTCAACGTGGCGCTCTAACCAACTGAGCTAACCGCCTGAAGAAGCGCGCATTATAGACGCCCCATGAAATAAGTCAACATTTTGGCTAAAATTTTTGCATCCCTGAAATTTGCATTTCAACCCCGTGGACCGCAGATGAACGCTGGATGGCTTGTTTTCCTACTTTGCGCCCTGACGCTGATCGGCGCCACCCTGCCCCTGCTCTACGAAAAGCGGGTGGCGCGACGGCGACGAAAAACCGACAATTCCCCCTCCGAAAACACGAAAGCCAACCATGGAAGAGCGCCTGACCGAGCTGGAAATCAAGATCAGCTTCAGCGAGGACCAGATTGAGGAACTGAACAAGCTGATCTATCAGCAGCAGCGTCAGATCGAGCTACTTGCCAGCGAATTGCGCAAACTGCGCGACCAGATGGAAAATGCCATGCCACAGGAACAGCGCAGCCTGCGCGACGAAATTCCGCCGCATTACTGAGATGTCCGCCACCATTTACTTCCACGCCGACTGTCTCGATGGTTTCGCTGCCGCCTGGGCCGCCTGGCGGCGTTTCGGCGATGCGGCACGCTACCGGCCACTGCATCATGGCGACAACTGGCAGGAAGAAGACGTCGCTGACCAAGACGTCTACATACTCGACTTCGCCTTTCCGCCGGCATCGCTTGAAGCGATTGCCCGGCTGGCCCGCTCCACGACCCAGCTCGATCACCATGCCACGGCCCGCAGTCCGTGGGTCGAACACCTGCAGAATCTTGGCGACGACGGGGAAGTTCACGTGAACGAAGCGCTCGGCCTGTGCGTCGTCTTCAATCTCGATCAATCGGGCGCGACGCTGGCCTGGCGGCATTTTCACCCCGACCAGCCGATACCGCTACTGCTGCGCCACGTCGAGGACATCGACCTGTGGCGCTTCGCCCTGCCCGATACCCGCCCCTTCTGCCGGGCCTTGCATCTGGAGCCATTCGCTTTCGAGCACTGGAACCAACTGGCTGACCACCTGCACACCCCGGCAAGCCCGGCCTACCCCGGCTTTTTGCAACGCGGCCAGGCCATCGAGGATTTCCTGCAAGCAGAAATCAAACGACTGGCACTCAGCCCCAACGTGATCCCGGCCCAATTGCGCGGCAATCCGATCGATCCGCTGCAGGCCTTGCGCCACGGCCAGAGCACCATCTGCGACGGCGAGACCCACTGGCTGCGCGTTGACGCCCTGGCCATCAACGCCAATGTGCTGTTTGCTTCGGAACTCGGTCATCAGCTGGCTTTACGGGCCGGTGGCATCGCCTTGATCTGGCACCTGGCACCACAAGGCATCGTGCGAGCATCGCTGCGCTCGTTGCCCGGCATCGACGCCGGCCGGATCGCCGGCCATTACGGCGGCGGCGGACACCCCGGTGCCGCCGGTTTCAGGATGCCGGTCGAGAACTTTCTCAAGGAAGTCCTGCTGACCGGCTGATTTCAGGTCAGGACGAAATCCTCGACCCGCGGCGCCTGCCCCAGCGGCGCGACACCGGCCAGTTCGCAGGCAGCACTCTCGATGGTGTGGCACAAGGCGTCCAGTGCCAGATCATTGGCCTCGATCCCGAAAGGATCCTCCAGTTGCTCGCCGACAGTCTCCAGCGCCAAAAAGGAATAAGCCACAAACGTGGCAATCAGCGGCGTCAGCCAGCCCAGCGTCGTCGTCAGGCCGATCGGCAGCAACAGGCAGTAAATGACGACGGTACGGTTCATCAGCACGCGATAGGTGTAGGGAATCGGCGTACTGGCAATACGCTCACTGGCCCCAGCCACTTCTCCAAGCCGGTCGATGTCGCGCGCCAAAGCAAGCCAGGCCATCTCGGAAAGGCGACCGTCGCGGCGCAGCATGCCCACGTGCTCACTGATGGATTGCAGGATGATCTGCGCCGGGAACAGCTTGCCGTCGATCGTTGCCAGACACTCGGGAGACAAGCGCAAGCGCAGATCGTCCGACGGATCGGTAGCGCGCAACTGGTGCTTCAGGGCATAGGCAAAAGCAGTCACCAGCCTCGCCGCCTGCTCGCGCAGCCCGGTAACCGAAGATTCGGGCTGGCAGACGCCAAGTTTGTTGATCAGATTGCGGGCAACGATCAGCAGGCTGCCCCACTGCTTGCGCGCTTCCCAGAAACGTTCGTAACTGACGGAGTTCCGGAAACCGAGAAAGATCGCCAGCGCGATGCCCATCAGCGTGAATGGCGGAATGCTCAGCGCCGACTGCGGAAAGTGTTGCAACCACCAGCCGCTGAGCGCAACGCTGGCGACGGACACCCCAAAGATGACGACCAGTCGGCCGACAATCTGCGGCAGCACCGAACCGCGCCAAACGAAAAGCAGGCGAAACCAGTGCAGACGCGGACGAACGATCATGGCGAAAACCTCGGCAAAAATAGCACGCTGCTGCGGTCGACCGCAGCCGGGCACGAAAAAGCGGGGGATTCTACTCGCCCTGCCGAGCGGCGAAGCGATAAGGTTACGTGCGGTTACGCAACACTACAGAAAAAAAACGCGGGCTCGGCAACAATCCTTCATCAGTCCACGGAGACCGCCATGACACCCGATCGTGAAGAAATATTCTGCAACCACTGGCTGGCCAGAATTGCCGCCAAGGCCGGCAGCGAGGTATCCATCCACATTCATCGCGGAGCACCGATCCCGGCCCGCGACGCACGCCGGATTGCCCGGGAAACCGCACCCTACGGCAAACTGTCGAGCCTGAGCCCGGTCGGCCGTTGCCGGGTGCGTGCCGACGACGAAGTCTGAGGACTTGCGATGGACAGGGCCGCGGCCGACAGACGGCCAGCCGGCCCGCAAGCGGCGTCAGGCGCGGGTGAAACAGGGGCGCCGCATTTGCGTGAGACAGGATTCGGAAAGGCCGGCGATTTCGCCGATCACCTGATTGACGCGCTCACCGAGCAACCACCAGGCATTTCCATAAGGCAGGACAGTGATGTCCAATTTACTGCAGAGCTTTCGGGCTGCTGCCCGTTGTTGTTCCAGATTCATTCAGTCTTTCAAATACCACCCGTCCAGGCTCAGCGCCTGGCTCGCGGCGTCGGAGGCGTACGCCCCTCGATCTGACGGAACGTGATGCGTCCCTTGGAAAGATCGTAGGGTGACAGTTCCAGAGTAACCTTATCGCCGGCGATGATGCGGATGTGATGCTTGCGCATCTTGCCTGCCGTATAGGCAATCAGCGAATGACCATTTTCCAGTTCGACCAGAAAACGGGAGTCGGGAAGCACTTCCGCGACAACGCCTTGCATTTCCAGCAATTCTTCTTTAGCCATATTGGCTCCAGTGAAGGATGAAAACCGGGGACGGGACCGCCCCCGGTGATAGGCATCCGGGCCGCAGGCCCGGCTTGCGGGGTGGCTTAGGCCACCTGGATGTTGCTGGCTTGCTTGCCCTTCGGGCCGGTCGTCACGTCGAACGAAACGCGTTGGCCTTCGGCCAGCGTGCGGAAGCCCTTGGATTGAATTGCCGAGAAGTGAGCGAACAGGTCTTCGCCACCACCGTCCGGGGTGATGAAGCCGAAACCCTTGGAATCATTGAACCATTTGACGATGCCAGTAGCCATGTCTTGAATCTCCGTAATGTGTTTAACGGGGCGGAGCCCCGGGGAAGGGGCGAATCAAGACGGCGAGGTACGAATGAAGGGAAAGGCGCCGTAGAACTACGGGTACTAAACCGACTAAACAACGACACTACTTAAATTCGCTGACGCGCACGATACAGGAGAATGTTGCCAATGGCAAACATTCTTGCCAAACGAGAGCCAACAAGGCATTTGCCGGAATCAGCGGAAGCCCCGGACTGGCATTTTGCTTCCACTGTCCTATCCCGCTCGACCGCCACGAAGCCCCGGCCGGAAAAGCGGCGGATGCTTCGTGGCACAAAGACAAGCCCGGCCGGGCGATCAGGCGTCGGGCAGTGCGGCGGCATCCGGCACGACCACCGCAAACAGGTCGCCCAGTGCGGCCAGACTGGCCGCCTGAAGCACAGCCGCCGGAACGATATTGCCCTGCGGATCGGCCAGATTGCGGGTAGCCGTGGCACTGGCGACAACCGTCGGGGCAAAGCCGAGATTGAAGGCGCCGCGCGTCGTCGAATTGACGCACATGTGGGTCATGAATCCGACGAACACGACATGCTTGCGGCCGGTCGCCTTCAACTGCTGCTCGAGATCGGTACCGACGAAGGAATTCGGGTAATGCTTGACGATCACCGATTCACCGGCGATCGGGGCCACCTTGTCGGCAATCGCGCCGAGCGGCGCGCTGATGTCGTACGGAGTTCCTTGACCAGCATCGTGCTGGATGTGGATCACGGGTACACCGAGCCGGCGAGCGCGGGCCAGCACACTGGCGGCTTCATCGAGTGCGGCCTCCACACCGCTCAACGCCATGACCCCTTCGCGATAGGTGTTCTGGCAATCGATCAGAACCAGTGCCGATTCCGCCAGAGAAGCCGGTTCGGCGGGCAATCCGCTCAGGTTGCGCAGGGTGACGGGCTTGGGCATGATGCGATCTCCTTTGAGGTTTGAATGGCCGCCAGCATAGGCTTGGCGCGGCCCACGCGAAATGGATAAACCTGCCACCGCCGCCGGCAATTTTGCAGCAACGCCGGACTGGAACGACATACGCTACGCCGTTGTGCTCGCCCGCTGCGCCTCGCTGGCTGCCGCGGCACGGGCGCTGGGCGTTGACCAGACGACGGTGGCGCGCCGCCTGCGGGCACTTGAATCGGCGATGGGCACACCACTGTTCGAACGTCTGCGGGGCCAGATGACACCGACCCCGGTCGGCGAGGAATTGCTGGCCCGCGGACAACGCATGGAGGCGGAAATGGCCGCCCTGTGCCACCTGGCCGCCGACCGTCAGACGCAGGTCCGCGGCGTGATCCGGATCACTGCGGTCGACGCGCTGGCCGCCCACTATCTCGCCCGCCAACTGGCCGATCTGCGTAGCCGCTATCGCGAACTGGCGATCGAGATCATCGCCAGCAGCAAATCGCTCGATCTGGGACGTCGCGAAGCCGACATCGCCGTGCGCCTGGCGCGGCCGGCCGACGGCGATCTGGTGGTCCGCTGCCTGGGTCGGCTCGGTTATGGTGTTTACGGGCCGGGACAACCGCTGCTGGCAAGTTCCTGGCAGACCGCACCGTGGGTTGCCTATGAACGTTCGCTGGACCAGGTGCCGGAAATGCGCTGGCTGTCCGAGCATGTCGGCCAGCAGAACGTGACTTTCCGCTGCAACAATCTGGATGCACTGGCGACCGCCGTGGCCGACGGTCTCGGCCTGGCCATCCTGCCGCGCCTGGTCGGCGAACGCCATGCCGGTTTGCGTTGCCTGTCCGGCAACGACAGCGTGCTCAGCCGCGAGATGTGGCTGGTCGTACCGCGCGAACTGCGCGACGTGCCGCGCATCCGTACCGTCAGCGACTGGCTGGTCGAACGCTTTCGCCGCGACGAAGCCAGCTTTGCGTGATACCGGCAGCCAGGCTGGCGGTCGCCGGAAAACAAAAAGGCTTTCATCGCTGAAAGCCTTCTGTCGACCGCTGGTGCCCAGGAAGGGACTCGAACCCCCACGTATCGCTACGCCAGAACCTAAATCTGGTGCGTCTACCAATTTCGCCACCTGGGCAGGCGGCGCGCATTCTATCACTGCCGACCGCTTCGCCCCTATACTTGCCGCCCCATGCCTGTCGATCACTACGAAAACTTTCCCGTCGCCTCGCTCCTTGTGCCCGCGCATCTGCGCCGGCCGATCGAGATCATCTACCGTTTTGCGCGCAACGCCGACGACATTGCCGACGAAGGCGTGGCAACGCCGGAAGAACGGCTGGCCGGTCTCGGCGTTTACCGCGACGAACTGGATTGCATCGCGGCCGGCGGCACGCCACGCACGCTGCTGTTTCGCGAACTGGCCAAGGTCATTACGGCACACGGGCTGCCGATCCCGTTGTTCCACGACCTGCTCGATGCCTTTGCACAGGACGTCGTGCAGGCACGCTACAGCGATTATCCGGAACTGGCCGATTACTGCCGGCGCTCGGCCAATCCGGTCGGCCGGCTGGTGCTGCACCTGTTCGGGCGGACGGAAGCCGGACAGCTCGAACAATCGGATTGCATCTGCACGGCGCTGCAACTGATCAACTTCCTGCAGGATGTTGCGGTCGACTGGCAAAAAAACCGGATTTACCTGCCCATCGTCGAGATGAAGCGCTTCGACATCGACGAGGAAGACATCGCCCGGGGCGAATGTTCCGAAGGCTGGCAAAAACTGATCGATTTCCAGGTCGACCGCGCGCGGTCGCTGATGCGCCGCGGCGCGCCGCTGGTTCACGCCCTGCCCGGGCGGCTGGGCTGGGAAATCCGGCTGACCGTGCAGGGCGGCCTGCGCATCCTCGACCGCATCCAGGCGGTGCGCGGCGACGTGTTCAGGCAGCGCCCGACGCTGGGTCTGCGCGACTGGGCCGTCATGCTCGGCCGCTCCGTTAGAATGAAGCCATGAATCCGCACGACTATTGCCAGGAGAAGTGCGCCGCCAGCGGCTCCTCCTTCTACTACAGCTTCCTGTTCCTGCCGCTCGAACGGCGCCAGGCGATCATGGCGCTCTACGCCTTCTGCCGCGAGGTCGACGACGTGGTCGACGAATGCAGCGATCTGGCGCTGGCCTCGACCAAGCTCGCCTGGTGGCGCCAGGAAGTCCTGCGCATCGCGGAAGGCGAACCGCAGCATCCGGTCGGCCTGGCGCTCAAGGCAGTCGGTGCGACGGTCCATCTGCCGGCCGAACAATTGCTGGAAATCATCAACGGCATGGAGATGGACCTGCAGCAGTCGCGCTATCTCGACTTCAAGGGGCTGTCGCTGTATTGCTACCGTGTGGCCAGCGTGGTCGGCCTGCTGTCCGCCGAAATCTTCGGCTACCGGGACCGCCAGACGCTGAAATACGCGCACGACCTGGGCATGGCCTTCCAGCTCACCAACATCATCCGCGATGTCGGCGAGGATGCGCGGCGCGGCCGCATCTACCTGCCGGTCGATGAACTGCAACGTTTCAACGTGCCGGCCACCGACCTGCTGAACGGCAAGTATTCCGACAACTTCACGGCGCTGATGCAGTTCCAGTACGAGCGCGCGCAGCAATATTACGAACAGGCGTTTTCGCTGTTGCCGGCCGTCGACCGCAAGAATCAGCGGCCCGGCCTGATCATGGCGGCGATCTACCGTACGCTGCTCGACGAAATCCGCGACGAAAACTTCCAGGTGCTGCACCAGCGCATCTCGCTGCCGGCAACGCGCAAGCTGTGGCTGGCCGCCAAGACCTGGATCAAGGGCTGAAAACGTGAAAGTCGCCGTCGTCGGCGCCGGCTGGGCGGGCCTCGCCGCCGCCGTCGAACTGACGGCCGGCGGTGCCGAAGTCACGCTGTTCGAGGCCGGCCGCGTTGCCGGCGGCCGGGCACGCAGCGTACACATCGACGGCCGAGCGCTCGACAACGGCCAGCACATCCTGCTCGGCGCCTACCGCGACACGCTGGCGCTGATGCGCAAAATCGGCGCCGACCCCGACCGCCTGTTCGACCGTCGCCCGCTGCAGGTGATCGACGACAGCGGTTTCCGCCTCGCCCTGCCGCGCCTGCCGGCGCCGCTCAACGTCGCCGCCGGCCTGCTCGGCGCTGCTGCGGTCGACTGGCCGGAAAAGCTGAAAACCGCCCGCTGGATGCAAGGCGTCAAATGGCGCGGCTTCCGGCTGGCGCAGGACAGCACGGTCGCCGCATGGCTCGACGCTGCCGGCCAGACCGGCACGCTGCGCCGCCATCTGTGGGAACCGCTCTGTCTGGCGGCGCTGAACACACCGGCCGAACGCGCCAGCGCGCAACTGTTCGCCAACGTCCTGCGCGACAGCCTGGGCAGCGCCCGCCGCGCCGATACCGACCTGCTGCTGCCGCGCGTCACGCTCGGCGAGCTGTTGCCCGACCCGGCCTGCCGCTGGCTGACGGTGCACGGCGCGACGCTGCATTTCGGCCGGCGGATCGGCGCCCTGCAGCCAGACGCCGACGGCATCGGAATCGACGGCGAAACTTTCGATGCTGCCGTACTCGCCATCGCGCCGCAGCATCTCGGCGCCCTTTATCCGCCCGCCGCCATCGACTTCGCCTACGAACCGATTGCCACGGTCTACCTGCAATTTGCCGAAAAAACCGCCTTGCCTTTTCCGCTGTTCGCGCAGCATGGAAAAACCGGCCAATGGATCGTCGACCGCGGCAACGGCCTGTTCGGCTGCGTCCTGAGCGGGCATGGCGCTTGGGAAACGCTGGACGACGGGCAACTGGCCGCGACCCTGGCCCGGGAAATCCGCCCCGGCGAAACCGCCCGCTGGCACAAGGTGATCCGCGAAAAAAGAGCGACCTTCAGCAGTCGACCGCAGCAACCGCGGCCCGACTGGCGAACGCCGCACCGCTCGCTGGTACTGGCCGGCGACGCCACCTGGACCGATTACCCGGCGACGCTCGAAGGCGCCGTCCGCAGCGGCCTGCGCGCTGCCCGCACGCTGCTCGCCTAGGCCGCCAGCCGGCCGGACTGAATACGCAACACGCGGCCGCAACGCGCGGCAATCGCCTCGTCGTGCGTCACTAGGATCAGGGTCTTGCCCTGCGTCGCGTTCAATTCGAACATCAAGTCGATGATCTGCCGGCCGGTCGCCGCATCGAGATTGCCGGTCGGCTCGTCGGCCAGGATCAGCCGCGGATCGGGTGCGAAGGCCCGGGCCAGCGCGACGCGCTGCTGCTCGCCGCCCGACAGGTGCTTGGGATAATGCGCCAGACGGTGACCGAGGCCGACCTTCTCCAGCCAGCCGCGCGCCGTCGCCTCGGCCTGCGGCTGACCGGCCAGCTCGAGCGGCAGCATCACGTTCTCCAGCGCGGTCAGCGCCGGCAGCAACTGGAAGGACTGGAAGACGAAACCGAGCAGCCGGCCGCGCTGCACGGCGCGCGCGTCCTCGTCGAGCGCGGCGAGCGCCACGCCGTCGAGACGCACCTCGCCGGCGCTCGGCACGTCCAGCCCGGCGAGCAGGCCGAGCAGCGTCGACTTGCCGGAGCCCGACGCGCCGACGATGGCCACCGTTTCGCCCGGCGCGACCGAAAAGGCGATGTCCTCCAGGATGGTCAGCGGCGCGCCGCCGTTGTCCACCGTCTTGCCCAGCCCGACCACGTCGAGCAGCGTCGCTTCCGCCATGCCCAGCCTTTCGTCTTTTCGTCCGAAGAGCCGGGCATTATAGGCGCTCAGAAGGACAGCTCGGCCGAGACGCCGACGACGCGGCCCGGATCGCGGTAGCCGAGCTGGGTCTGGTACTTCTCGTCGGACAGGTTGCGGCCGTAGATCATCAGCTTGAGCGGCGTCGACACGAACTTGAAATTCCGCGCCAGGCTCAGGTCGTAGCGGGTGAAATTGCCGATCGGCGCGAACACGCCGCCGGGCGAGAAGAAATTGGACGCATAGCCGCCGACCCGCTGGATCGCCCCGTTGATCTCCCAGGCGCCGATCCCGTAGGACACATCGAACACGCCGAGATTGGTCGGCGCGGTGCGGCCGTGGTCGTCGACCAGGTTGTTGTCCGGGATGTGCGTCCACGCCAGGTGCCAGCGCAGGCTGCCCGCCAGGTGGCCGGACAGGTCAAGCTCGACGCCGGTGCGCCGGGCGTCCATCTGGTCGTAGACGGCCTGCTGCGTCGCGGCGTCGAAGCGCGTCGGGTACTTGTAGTTGTCCACCTCGGTACGGAACACCGTGAGTTTCGGCACCAGCCAGGCGAAGCCGCGATAGGCGATCGACAATTCGTACTTGCGCTGCGCCTCGTCGCCGAGCGCGACGCCGACCTCGGCGACGACGCCCAGGTTGGCCGACTGCTTGCCGTAGGCGTAACGGGCGTTGACCAGCCAGTCCGCCGCCGGCTTCCAGCTCGCACCGAGCGACAGAAACTGGGCCACCGGCATCTTGCGGTCGCGGATCACCGAATTGGTAAAGCTCATCGCATGGCCGTAGCTATCCACACCGAGCACAACCGTCTTCTGGTCGCGCCGGTAGGCACCATCCAGCGTCAGCCTGTCGCCGAACAAGCGCTGTTCAACCTGGATGAAACCGCCAAGAATCTTTTCCTCGCGCGGGTTGTATTCGTAGAACAGTTGCCCGGTCGGCGTTTCCCAATGCGCGTACTGGCCGCCCACCTGCAGCAGCGTGCCGCCGCGGCGGAAGCTGTGGCGCAGCGAAGCGCCCCAGGTGGTGTCGGTATTGTCGTGCGAAGTCACGGCTGGCGCCACGAAACTGCCCTGTTGGAACATCGCCCGCAACTCGTTGCGGTACACCGACAGCAGCGTGGTGTTTTCGTCGTTCCAGCTGGCCCGGCCGTTCAAGGCGAACAGCGTGGTCTGGATCGGATCGAAGGACCAGCGCATGTTGACCAGCGCCGCCGTGCTTTGCGAAGCGTCGGCGCGCTGGAACTGGAATTCGGCGTTGTCGCGGTAGGCCAGCACGTCGAGCGAGGCTTTTTCGCGCCGGAAGCCCGCCTTGGCCAGGCCGGTCTCGCTGTCGCGCGCGCTGTGCGCGTCATCCGGCCCCTCGCTCGAAAAACGCCGGCCGTTGGCGCCGACGTACCAGCCGTCGCCGACCACCGCGCCGCCGACGTCGGCGCTCCAGGTATCGCGGTTCTCGACGCCGCCCTTGACCATGCCGCCGCTGCGCGTCGGCTGCTTGGTGCGGATCACGATGAAACCGTCGTTCGGCGCGCCGGAAGGCGACGTGAAGTTGATCATCGGACCGAGCGACAGCGCGGTCGAGTCGCGCACGACCTCGATGCGCTCGATCGCCGACAGCGGCAGGCTGGCCAGCAGGCGCGACCCGGTGTCGCGCTCCAGGTAGGCGCCGTCGATGATGTAGGCGAAATTGACGTCGCCGCGGATCTGCACGTGCATCGGCACCTTGCGCCCCTGGGACATCGGCAGCACGCCGACCGCGTGGCTGAGCAGGTCGAACACGTCGCGCGGATTGAGCGCGGCGATTTCCTCCTGGCCGAGGATCTGCACGCTGCTCCGGCTGCTCGGCGAAACGCGGAACGGGTTGGCGATGCTGTCCTCGGACAGGCTTTCGCCGACCTTGGCGCGCACGAGCACGTCGGGCAGCACCGGCTCGTCGGCCAACGCGGCCTGGCTGGCGATACCGCTCAAACACAGCGCGGAAACGATCTTTCTTGCATGCATGGCATTTTCCTAGCGAATGGACCGCCGGAAAACGCAATATCCATACCAATACATTGATGAAAACAGGAAATCTTCAAGGCAAGCCGATCGGCCGATCATTTCGCGTAAATTCATTGAGATGAATATAACCCTATGGAAATAAACTGTTTTGTCGTCAACGGTACACGCTGTTTACAACGCTACATAACGATGTCCGATCTGCGACAAATTACCGGCTCATTCGCAAAACCGGGGAAACTGCCCGCCAAATACAAACCAAGTATGGCCGTGCCGGGGTAATCCACCGTAGACAGGCGAATATCAGAAAACACTCACGTTCCGGATTATTGATTCATCCTGAAAAAACCCGCCATTGGCACGCATGTTGCCGACCGGCTCCCACCATTACATCAACGCATCGATCAAGGGGAACCGGATATGGGGGCCAGCCGAGGCAGATTTCGTTCATTGCATGCGACAACCCTGGCGTTGTCGCTGGTCTACCTTGCCGCTTGCGGCGGCGGGGGGGGCGGAGGAGGAAGCGGCGGCGGCGGCGCGAGCGCCGGTTCCGTGCTCAGCGGCAGCGCCAGCAAGGGGCCGCTGAAAGGCGCCACGGTCTGCGTCTACGCGGCCGATGCCGGCGCCGCCAACGGCCAGGGCGCGAAGATATCGCTGCTCGCCGGCAGCAACGTCAGCGACGGCTGCTTCGTCACCGGCGCCGACGGCAGCTACGCGCTGACGCTGCCGGCCGGGGCCAGCCGCGACGTCGTCGTCGTCGCCAGCGGCGGCAGCTACTGTTCCGACGAAAGCCAGGTGCTTGCCGACAACAGTTGCGGCGGCGGCGCCACCTTGCTGACGGTCGGCGGCAGCGTTTCGCTGCGCGCCGCGGCGACCCTGCCGGCCAACGACGGCAACGCCACGCTGCACGTCACGCCGCTGTCGGAAGCCGCCTGGCGCAACGCGCTCGCCAATCACACGACGTTCGCCGCCGAATTCGCCGCGCTGAAAACCGCGCTCGGCCTGGCCGACGGCATCACGCCGGGCACCGCCCCGACGGGCGACAACGAACTGAAGACGCTGCTCGGCCAGATCGCCGTCAGCGTCGCCACCCAGGGCAGCAGCGATCTCGGCGCGGCGATCGCCACGCTGGCCGGCGGTTCGACCCCGCAAACCGGCGCCCCGGGCCTGGTGTGCAGCGGTGAAAGCACGCTGGACGGCCAGTTGCGCTGTCTGCTCAATCTGCACGGTGTCACCCGTCTCGAAGAACCACCGGCAGTCAATGACGCCCTATATAACGCCGGTGTCGCCTTGTTCAGCAGCACCGTGCTGTCTGGTACCGGAACGGTGTCCTGCGCCACCTGCCATCCGACCAACAACGCCGGCGTCGAGAAGACGCTGTCGCTGCACGCGTCCTTGCGCGGCGCGCCGAACACCATCCACCGCAACTCGCCCGACCTGGTCAACAAGCTGCTCGGCGGCCGCAAGTTCCTGTTCTGGGACGGCCGCGTCGCGGTCAACGCGGACGGCAGCTTCGTTTCGCCGGTCGGCAACAAACTGCCGTCGGGGCTCGACAGCATGCTGGCGGTGCAGGCGCTGCTCCCGCTGCTGTCGCGCGACGAGATGCTCGGCTACGTCCCGGGCAGCGGCAGCGGCGTCGGCGAAAACACGCTGGCCGGCCTGGTTGCCGAACCGGAAGCCGACCCGCAACCGGTCTGGAACGCGCTGATGGACAAGGTCAAGGCCAACGCGACGCTGCTCGCCCGGCTGCGCGAAGCCTATCCGAACGTCGCCGACACCAACCTCGGCATCCAGCACGTGGCGAACGCCATCGCCGCCTTCCAGACCAAGCGCTGGAACGGCAGCCGGCCGACCGCCAACTTCCACGGCTACCTGGCCGGCCCCCGCGAACTGACCGATTCGGCGAAACGCGGCGGCATCCTGTTCTTCGACAAGGCCGGCTGCTACCGCTGCCACAACGGCCCGCTGCTTTCCGACCAGAAGTTCCACAACCTGGCGGTGCCGCAGATCGGCCCGGGATTCGGCAGCGGCGCCACAGCAACGCCGGCCCAGGACAAGGGACGCTACGAGGTGACCGGTGCCGGCACCGACCTTTACGCCTTCCTGACGCCATCCCTGTGGGAAGCCAAAGTCACCGCGCCTTACATGCACAACGGGGTCTACACAACGCTCGAAAAGGCTATCCGCCATCATCTCGATGCCGGCACCAAGGCCAACGCCTTCCGCTGCACAACCGACCTGCCTTCACAAAGCAGTGGCATTGCGCTGAGCTGCCGCGACAGCGAAAGCGCCCCAACCCTCTATGCCGACATGGTTAGCAAGCTTGCCGCCGAGATGCGTACCCCGATCGCTCTGAGCGACGCTGAAATCACCGACCTGATCATTTTCATCAACACCCTGAACGACGGCGCCAACTGACGCCCGACACGAAAAGGACTTTCTCATGCGACAACGCACACCTAGCCCAGCGCGCAGCACGACCTGCCGTACGCCATTGCTTTCTCTGCTGACCTTATTCGTTCTCGCCGCCTGCGGCGGCGGAGGCGGCGGCGGCAATTCCTCGGCCGCCGGTACCAGCATCGCCGGCCTGGCGGTGGACGGCCCGATCAAGGGTGCCACCATCAAGGCCTTCGAGATCAAGACCGGCGATCTTCCCGACACGACGGCTCTCGCCACTACGACGACAGCTGCAGACGGCAGCTATCGCCTGGCGCTAGCCAGCAACTTCACCGGCACCGTGGTGATCACTGCGACCGGCGGCACCTACTGCGCTGGCAGCGCCACCGCCCAGGTCGCCAGCGACAACACCTGCCCGGTAGGCACAACACTGACAACGCTGACGGTGCCGCTGCTCACCGTCGCCCAGGCGACGGCCGGCGCAACGACCAGCACCGCGCACCTGACGCCGGTTTCTACCGCCGCGCTGCCGTTGACCGCGAGTATCGACGCCACCACCGGCGCCGTCACCGGCACGCTGTCGAAGAGCGAATTCGACACCAACTTCGGTACCGTCTCCGGCGGCAAGGCGCCGACCGATTCGCCGACCGGCACGCTGGCCGACCTGCTGGCCCGGGTCAACAAGCTGCAATCGACAACCGGCGAAGGCCTGGCACTGGCCGGCGTCATCGAGTCCATCAAGTCGGGCGCGGTGGCGGCTTCTGTCGCCAACGACGGCGCCACCAGCATCTATCCCTCGTTTGCCATCAAACAAGGGGGCACGATAAGCCTGATGCCGGACGACCTGACGACTGCCAAGGACCCCACGCAACTGGTCACCAATGCCAACGGCACCAAGACGAGCTACGCCGGCACGACCACCAGCCCGTATTTCCAGCAGCGCACCGGGATCGATGTCGCTACGTTGCAGGCGATCATGAACGACCAGACGGTCACCGACGTCAATGACGAAACGGTGTCCTACTACTCGGAAATCTACACGCCGATCCAGGTCACCGTGGGCAGCGACACCTACCGCGGCTACCGGCTGGCCGATGTCGTCGTCCGTGCCACCAAATTCCGTCCCCGTGACTACAACACCGGGGCTTTCGGCGTGAGCACGGCAATCGTCGCCTTCGGCGCCAAGGCCGACGGATCGACCGGTCGCGTTGCAGCCTTTTCGTTCACCGAACTGATCCGAACCGAGAACGGCGACAAGACCATAGTTGCGTTCGAAAAGAACGGATCGGCACTGCCCGCCAGCGAAGGCGCACTGGCGATCATCCCCGGCAACGACGACGACAAGCTGCTGCGCAAGGTGCCCCGGCTGAAGGAAATCCACGTCCGCAACGATTTCGCCTCGACCAGCAATAGCGTCAGCAACACCGATCCGGCAGCAGCGGCGTTCCAGGTGAGCGGTCAGGTCGTCACGCCGATCTCAATCACCACCGATGCCATATCGACAGCCTCTAGCCAGGCTTATTACGCGGTGGACAAGATTGGCAACAAGGCGGTTAGCAGCTTCCCGACGTATTACTTTCAGGAATACGGCCCCCGCCACATGAACTATTGGTTCGGCCAGGGGATTCGCCTGACCGATGTCCTCGATACGGCCGGGCTAACCTACCCCGCCGACAAAGGAGCATGCTTCGTCGTCGTGACCAGCGCCAACAACCAGCCTGCTCTGTTCTCCTGCGGCGAGTTGTACAACTCCAAGGTCGGTCGCGGCGATGGCGTCAGCGGCAGCACTCACCGCAGCCGCTACAAGGGCGTACTGCTGGTCACCGACGATTTCCGTGCAGGCACCGGCGATGCGGCCAGCCCCGTCATGATGACCTGCTGGAGCTACACCAGTTGCACGATGAGCAATGCCGGCGACCCCACGGCTTATCCCAGTGCGATGAATACCGCTAGCGGCACCCCCGTCAGCACCCAGGTCAACAAGCAGATGATCGCTCTCGTTTCGACACAGGACTATCAGCCTTTCCAACCACAAGGCCGCTGGTTTCCCTATTCGAAACAAGCCACCGGCACCAACAGTTGTACCGGCCCGACCAATTGCATCCCCTGGGTTGACGTCGGCGAGCGCCTGCAACAGAACATCAAAAGCATGACCGTCTATTTTGCGGCCGGCAGCGGCAACGGGACGACGGCGGCAAGCAGTGGCAACTCGGGCAACGGCGGCAGTAATGGCGGCTCGAACGGTTCCGGAGGCAACGGCGGCAGTAGTGGCACGATCTGTACGCACGATCAAGTCATGGCCGGCAGTTGCGTCATGGCCAGCAACCACAGCACCGCCTGCACCCACATCGAATGGATGGCCGACAACAATGCCTGTGTGCTGCCCTGATTCGATGTCGAACTGAATGTTGCAGAGACTCCGGCGCAAGCCGTTCATCCGTCCCCGCCCGGACAGCCGACAGATCGGTCGGCTGGCCCTGGCGGCGGCTATCCTTTGCTGTGCCTGGGTTGTCGCCGACCTGGGTTTACGTATCGCCCGTCCGCCGACCGTCGTCGCCGCACCACGCGGAGAAAACACGCCACTCAATGCCGTCCGGCTACTACAGACGGTTGCGCCATTCGGCCGGTCGACGATGTCACCGGGGGATCTTCCCGACACCGCCGCCAGCAACATGAAGGTGATTGCAATAGCCACCGGCTTTGGTCGGGCGCCAGGCTTCGCGATCGTCGAAAACGGCGACGGAAAGCGCAACACCCTGCTGGTCGGCGACGCCCTGCCGGATGGCCGACACATCGTCGCGCTGGCAGCCGAACATATCGAACTGGATGTCTCCGGCGCCGTTCTCCGACTGGCTCCGGGCCATCCCGCCGCGCCCGTTACCCCACCACCACCTCAACCAGGCCAGGGCGAAAGCCCGCCATGAGTTCACGCTTCATGCCAAGAATTCCGCTTCCCAGCCTTCTCATCGCCGCCTGCACCTGGGTACAACCGATGTCTTGCCCAACGGCGCAGGGCGCACCTGTCGAAGCAGCGGCAAAAACTGCGTCCGACGAACGTATTTCGCTCAATTTTGCCAACGCCGACATCGATTCGGTGATCCGCGCCATCGGCAAGATCACCGGCCGCAATTTCCTGATCGACCCGCGTGTCAAGGGCAACCTGAATATCGTCACCAACGCGCCGGTGCCGCGCGACCTGGCCTACCAGATCCTGCTATCGGCGCTGCGCCTGCAGGGCTACGCAGTGGTCGAAGGACAGGGCGTCAGCAAGATCGTGCCGGAGGCCGACGCCAAGCTGCAGGGCGTGCCGGTCGCCGGCCCGGGCGGCGCGCTGCGCGGCGACCGGCTGGTCACCCAGGTCATCGCGCTGCGCCACGAATCGGCCGCCCAACTGCTGCCGGTCGTCCGCCCGCTGGTTTCCCCGAACAATTCGATCACCGCCTTCGCCGCCAACAACACGCTGGTGCTCACCGACTACGCCGAGAACGTCGACCGCATCCGCCGCATCGTCGAAGCCATCGACGTGCCGCAGGGCGATTTCGTCGCGCTCGAACTGCAGCACGCCGTCGCCCAGGACCTGGCCGGCACGGTCGGCCGGCTGCTGGCGGCGACGCCGGGCGCTTCCGACAGCACCCAGCGCGTCCAGTTGGTCGCCGAACCGCGCACCAACATGCTGCTGGTCAAGGCCGACAACCCGGCGCGCTTGTCCGCCGTCCGCCAGCTGGTCGCCACGCTGGACCGCCCCGGCGCCGGCGGCAACATCCACGTCGTCTACCTGAAGAACGCCGAGGCGGCGCGCGTCGCCAAGACCTTGAACGGCATCCTCGGCCGCGGCGACAACGCTGCGGTCAACACGACGACAGCGGCAAATTTCCCGGGGTCGACGACAACGGCCAACAGCGACCCGAACGCCGCCGCGAACCTGTCGTCGGGCACCGGCGGCGCCTTCGCCTCAACGCAAGGCAGCGGCACCGCGGGCGCCTCGACCAACGGCGCCATCGTCCAGGCCAACCCGGACAGCAACGCGCTGATCATCACCGCCCCGGACGCGGTCTACCGCAACCTGCGCCAGGTCATCGACGAACTCGACCGGCGGCGCGCGCAGATCTACCTGGAAGCCCTGATCGCCGAGGTTTCCGCCGAGAAGGCGGCCGAAGTCGGCCTGCAGTGGCTGTTCGGCGGCGCTTCCGGCAAGATCGGCGTGCTCGGCGGCACGGCCTTTTCCAGCGGCGGCAACAACCTGCTGCAACTGATGGCCGGCAACGCTTCCGGCACGCTGACGGTGCCCGGCAACGGCGCTTCGGTGGCGGCCACCGCCGGCACCGTCACCATCCCCGGCATCGGCCAGATGCCGGCGCTCGGCCTGCTCGCCCGCTTCCTCGAGAACGAGACGCGCGCCAACATCCTGTCCACGCCGCACGTCGTGATGCTCGACAACGAGGAGGCCAAGATCGTCGTCGGCAGCAACCTGCCCTTCGTCACCGGCCAATACACCAACAGCACCAGCGGCACGGCGACCAATCCCTTCCAAACCATCGAACGCCGCGACGTCGGCCTGACGCTGAAGGTCAAGCCGCAGATTTCCGAGGGCGGCGCGATCCGGCTGATCGTCTACCAGGAAGCCTCGGCGGTGGTCGCCTCGACCACCAGCAACCTGAGCGGCCCGACGACGACCAAGCGCTCGATCGAATCGACCATCCTGGTCGACGACGGGGCGATCATCGCGCTCGGCGGCCTGATCGAGGACAGCGCTTCCGGCGGCGTCGAGAAGATGCCCTTCCTCGGCGACCTGCCGGTGCTCGGCTCGCTGTTCCGCTACGACAACCGCAAGCGCACCAAGACCAACCTGGTCGTCTTCCTGCGTCCGCTGATCCTGCGCGACAAGGCGGACTACGAGGATTTCACGCGCTCGCGCTACGACTACGTGATCGGCCAGCAGCGCGGCCAGGCCAATCCCGGCCGCGCCGGCGACCCGGAACCGCCGCTGCTGCCGGCCTGGCCGGGCGCGGCAAACGCCGGAAAGACACCGTGACCGGCGCCCTGCCCTACGCCTTCGCCAAGACCCACGGCGCGCTGATCGAGGCGATCGGCGGCGAACACGCCTCGCTCGTCGTGCGCCGCGACGCGGCCTGGCCGGCGATCGCCGAGATCCGCCGCCACCTGGGCCTGCCGTTGCACCTGACGCGCGTCGACGACGCGGCCTTCGCCGCCCGGCTGGCCGAAGCCTACGGCGGCGGCGACGGCAACGCGGCGGAAATCGCCGCCGACATCGGCCAGGAAGTCGACATCGACCGCCTGATGACCGAGCTGCCGCCGGTCGAGGACCTGCTCGAAAGCCAGGACGACGCGCCGATCATCCGGCTGATCAACGCGCTGCTCACCCAGGCCGTGCGCGAAGGCGCCTCCGACGTGCACATCGAGCCCTACGAGCGGCACTCGGTGGTCCGCCTGCGCCGCGACGGCGTGCTGTGCGACATCGCCCGGCCGCACCGCGGGCTGCACGGCGCGATGGCCTCGCGGATCAAGATCATGGCCAGCCTGGACATCGCCGAGAAGCGCCTGCCGCAGGACGGACGGATCGCCCTGCGCCTGGCCGGCCGGCAGATCGACGTGCGCGTGTCGACCCTGCCGACCACGCACGGCGAACGCCTGGTGCTACGGCTGCTCGACAAGGGCAGCGGCCTGCTCGGGCTGGCCGAACTGGGCATGGACGGGCCGACCCGCGCCCGCTTCGCCGAACTGCTGGCGCGGCCGCACGGCATCCTGCTGGTCACCGGGCCGACCGGCGCCGGCAAGAGCACGACGCTGTACGCGGCGCTGCAGACGCTGGACGCCGACGCGCTGAACATCGTCACCGTCGAGGACCCGGTCGAATACGACCTGCCCGGCGTCGCGCAGATCCAGGCCAACGCGCGCATCGACCTCGATTTCGCCCGCGCCCTGCGCGCCATCCTGCGCCAGGACCCGGACGTCATCATGATCGGCGAGATCCGCGACCTGGAAACCGCGCAGATCGCCGTGCAGGCCAGCCTGACCGGCCACCTGGTGCTGGCCACGCTGCACACCAACGACGCCGCCGCCGCGGTCACCCGCTTGCTCGACATGGGCATCGAACCCTTCCTGCTCGCCTCGACGCTGCGCGGCGTGCTCGCCCAGCGCCTGGTCCGCCGGCTCTGCCCGGACTGCCGCGAAGCCCACGCCGCCGGCGACGGCGAGCGCCGCCATCTCGGCGCCGGGGCGCCGCCAAGCCTGTGGCGCGCGCGCGGCTGCCCGGCCTGCGCCGGCACCGGTTATCGCGGGCGCAGCGGCATCTACGAACTGATCGCCTTCGACGAGGCGGCCGCCGCGCTGGTCCGCGACGGCGCCGGCGAAAAGGCCCTGCGCGACCATGCCCGGCGGCACGGCATGCCCGGCCTGCGCGACGACGGCCGGCGCCTGCTCGCCGACGGCACGACCTCGCTCGACGAACTGCTGCGCAGCGCCGACGCCGAGGAGGCCGGCGCATGACCGCCTTCCGCTACCGCGCGCTCGATGCCGGCGGCCGCTCGCGCAGCGGCGTCATCGAAGCCGAGAGCCCGCGCCTGGCCGGCGGCCTGCTGCGCGACAAGGGCTTGTTCACGGTCGACCTGGCGCCGGTCGAGAAAATGGCCGCCGGGCGCCGCCGGCTGCGCCTCGGCGACGGCGAACTGGCGCTGCTCACCCGGCAGTGGGCGACCATGCTGCAGGCCGGGCTGACGCTGGCCCAGACGCTGGCCGCGTCGATCGAGCACGCCGAGGACGAAGGCGCCCGCCAACTGCTCGCCGGCCTGCGTTCGGAAATCCTCGCCGGCTACGGCCTGCGCGTCGCGCTCGACCGCTATCCCGCCGCCTTCCCGACGCTCTACCGCGCCTCGGTCGCGGCCGGCGAGAAATCCGGCGAACTCGCCCGCGTCCTCGACCAACTGGCCGACTACCTGGAAAACCGCGGCAAGCTGCAGCAGAAGACCCTGCAGGCGCTGATCTACCCGGCCATCGTCGCCCTCGTCGCCCTGCTCGTCGTAGTCGTGCTGATGACCTGGGTGGTGCCGCAGGTGATCGGCGTTTTCCAGCAGACCGGACAAACCCTGCCGCTGCTCACCCGGTTGCTCGTCGCGCTGTCCGGTTTCCTGCGTACCTGGGGCTGGCTGCTGCTGGCCGCGGTGGGCGGCGCCGGCGTCGCCGCCCACCTGGCCTGGCGCCGGCCGGAGATCCGCCGCCGCTGGGAACGCCGCTTGCTCGCCTGGCCGGTGCTCGGCCGGCAACTGCGCGGGCTCGACGCGGCGCGCTTCTCCGCCACGCTGTCCATCCTGCTCGGCAGCGGCGTGCCGCTACTCGCCGCGCTCGACGCCGGCGCCCAGGTGGTGTCCCGCCTGCCCATCCGCGACGCGGTGATCGCCGCCGCCGAGCAGGTCCGCGAAGGCCAGCCGCTGGCCCGCGCGCTCGGCGCCACGGCCGCCTTCCCGGCGCTGCTCGTGCACATGATCGCCTGCGGCGAGGCGACCGGCCGGCTCGACCGGTTGCTGGCCCGCGCCGCCGACCTGCAGCGCCAGGAAGCCGAAAGCCGCGGCGCGCTGCTCACCGCGCTGATCGAACCGGCACTGCTGCTGGTCATGGGCGGCACCGTGCTGCTCATCGTGCTCGCCGTCATGCAACCCATCATCGACATCAACACGCTGATCCAATGAAAATACCGACCGTTCCCGCCTCGCCCCGCCGCGCCGCCGGCTTCACGCTGATCGAAGTCATGGTCGTCGTCGTCATCCTCGGCATCCTCGCCGCGCTGGTCGTGCCGCGCGTGATGAGCCGGCCGGACGAAGCCCGGGTGACCGCCGCGCGCCAGGACATCGCCGCGCTGATGCAGGCGCTGAAACTCTACAAGCTCGACAACCGGCGCTATCCGAGCGTCGAGCAGGGCCTGGCCGCGCTGGTCCGCAAACCGACCGTCGCGCCGCTGCCGGACAACTGGAAACCCTACCTCGACCGCCTGCCCAAAGACCCCTGGGGCAACGACTACCAGTACCTGAATCCCGGCCTGCAGGGCGAAGTCGACCTGCTCAGCTTCGGCGCCGACGGCAGGAGCGGCGGCGAAGGCTACGACGCCGACGTGGCTTCCTGGACCCCATGACCGGCAAAGACCGCCGCCCGACCGACCCGACCGGTGACGGGCCGATTCACGGCCGAATCAGCCCGCGCCAGCGCCTCGGCGGCTGGTCGGCGATGGCGCGCCGGCCGGGGCGTTTCGGCGATCGGCACCGGCGCGGCTTCACGCTGATCGAAGTGATGGTCGTGCTGCTCATCGTCGGTATCGCCGGCGGCACCGTCACGCTCGGCCTGGGCGCGCTGCGCGGCCGCGACGTGGACCTGGCCGCCGAGCGCCTGCGCCTGGCCCTGGCCAATACCGCCGAACGGGCCAGCGTGCGCGGCCAGCCGCTGGCCGTCGAACTGCTCGCCGACGGCTATCGCTTCCTGCGCTACGACAACGACGGCAGCTGGCGCGCCTTCAGCCTGCCGCCGCTGTTCGTCGAGCGGCGCCTGCCGGACGCGCTGCGCTGGCAGAAAGACGCCTTCATCGCGGTCGACCGCGACAACCGGCTGATTTTCGAACGGCGGCCGCGCCCCTGCACGCTCTACCTGGTCGCCGACCAGCGGCGTTTCCGGATCGACGTCCGGGAAACAGGCGAAGTCCGCCTCAGCCGGAGCCAACCGTGACGCGCCACCGCCCATCCGGCTTCACGCTGATCGAGGTGCTGGTCGCGCTGAGCATCGTCGCCATCGCGCTGCTCTCGGCGCAACGCGCCGTCGGGCAGAGCGCCCAGGGCGCCGCCGCCTTGCGCCAGCACGCGCTGGCCCGCTGGGTGGCGGCCGACCGGCTGGCGCTGCTGCGCGCCCTCGACGCCTTCCCCGAGGTCGGCGAAAGCCGCGGCGAAAGCACGCAGGCCGGCCAGCGTTTCGCCTGGTGCCAGGTCATCCGGCCAACACCCAACCCCATGTTCCGACGCGTCGAGCTGCAGGTTTTCGATGCCGGCGAACGACCGCTGCACAGCACCACGGCGCTGGCCGTCCGTCCGCTGCGATGAGCCAGCGCTGCCGGGGCATGACGCTGATCGAACTGCTGGTCGCGCTGACCGTCATGTCGCTGCTCGCCGTGATGGCCTGGCGCGGCAGCTTCCAGGCGATCGCCGGCGAACAGCGACTGGCCGCCGAGCTCGACCGCTGGCAGGCGCTCGAACGCACCCTGGAACTGATCGAGCAGGACCTGCAGGCGCTCGTCTCGCCGGACAGCCGGCGCCATCCCGGCCTCGCCGCCTGCCTCGAGGCGCGCAGTACGGACCGCCTGCCCGAACCGGCCTCGCGCCCGGGCAGCGAACTGCGCCTGCTGGTGCTGGCGCCGGACGGCGGCATCCGCCGCGTCGCCTGGCGCCAGGTCGACGAACGCGTCGAATGGCTGCGCTGGCCGCTCGACGACGGCGCCGCGACGGCGCAGCGCGACGTCGTGCTGGACGGCGTGCGCAGCCTGAGCTGGCGCTACCTGGCCGACGGCCGCTACATCGGCTGCTGGCCGAACGCGGCCAACGACCGCCTGCCGGCCGCCGTGGCGCTGACCCTGGAGGTCGAAGGGATCGGCCGCATCGAGCGTCTCTATGCGCTGCGCTGAACGTCGCCGGCGGCCCGGTCAGCGCGGCGGCGCCATCATCGTCGCGCTGCTGCTGCTGGCCTTGCTGGCCATCGTCGCGGCGACCGCCATCGAGCGCTTCGGCCACGCGCTGGCGCGCGGCGAGGGCCGGCGCGACCACGAACAGGCCAGGCTGCTCGCCCGCGGCGCCATCGACTGGGCGCGCAACATCCTGGCCGACGACCGGATGCGCAGTACCGTCGACCACCGCGGCGAGGCGTGGACGCTCAAGGTGCCGCCGACCGCCGTCGACGTCGACCAGGTGCGCGGCGAGATCGGCGGCGTCATCGAGGACTGGTCGGGCCGCTTCAACCTCAACAATCTCGTCGTCGACGGCAAGGCGGACGCCACCGCGCACGGCGAATTCGCCCGGCTGCTGGTGTTGGCCGGCTGCGATCCGACGCGCGCCGCCGGCCTGGCGACGCTGCTGCAGCAGCGCCTCGTTCCGCCGGGCGAGGACGGCGCCCGCTACTCGCAAGGCATGCCCCTGCAGCGCGTCGAGCAGTTGTCCGCCCTGCCCGGGTTCGACGAGCGGCTGCGCGGCGCGCTCGCCCCGTGGATCGCCGCGCTGCCGGCGCCTTCGGCGGTCAACGCCAACACCGCGCCGGCCGAAGTGCTGGCCGCGCTGATTCCCGGCCTCGGCCTCGACCAGGCCCGCCTGCTCGCCACGGCGCGCGACGCCAGCTGGCTGCGCGACCGCGGCGACCTGGCCGGCCGCCTGCCGGCCGGCGCCGAACTACCGGAAGAAAGCCGGCTCGGCGTCGCCAGCCGCTTTTTCCTGGTCACCGGTCACACCCGTTACGGCCAAGCCGTGGTTTCGCTGCAAGTCCTGCTCGACCGTCGGCAAACCTGGCCGGACATCGTCTGGCAGCGCAGTTCCTGACATTTCCCGATTCATTCCCGATCCGCCATGGCCCGACAACTCATCGTTTACCTCTCCGACACCTGGCCGCAGACACCGCAAGCGCCTTGGGTCCTGCTCGACGACAACGGCCACCGGCTCGATAGTGGCCACACCGAAGTCCGCCATTGGCCGGCGGCCGACACCTGCCAAGCGGTGCTCGGCGGTGCACAATGCGTCTGTCTGCAGCTCGCCCTGCCCCGCGCACCGCGTCGCGAGGAAGACAAGCTGCTGCGCTACGTACTGGCCGAACGCCTGCTCGGCGAAGTCGACCAGCAACACCTGAGCGTTATCGCCCGCCAGCGGACAGATAGCGGACAAACGCTGAGCCTTGCAGTCGTCACCCGGCTGCGCGTACGGACCCTCGTTGCCCAGTTTTCAGCGCTTGGCCGGCCGCTGGACAAACTTGTCGCCGCACTCGACACCCCATCCAACGACGGCTGCCGACTCGACATCGCAGCCGACGGCAGCCTGCTCCTGCATCATCCCGGCGAATCCCTCGCCTGCGACCCCGGCTGGCTGACCGAAGCACTCCGTCAGGTTTTGCCCACCGACGACAAAGTATCGCCGCCCAAGCTGACGATCCGCCATTTTCCGGAAGAAGACCCGACCATCGGACGACAGGAGGCACGGGCTGCCGGCTGGCTGACAACACACGATATCGAATGGCCCTGGTGGCAAGAAGCACAGGCTGCGCACAACCTGCTACACGGCGAATTCGCGCCACGCCAACACAACGGCACGCTGACTGGCCGCCTGCGTCTGCCGCTATGGCTTGTCGCACTGTCCGGCATCGTCTGGCTGGCCGGCACCGGCGGCGAACTGCTCTGGCAACGCTGGCAACTGGCCGATACCCGGCAACGCACCGAACAGGTCTTCCGGCTGGCCCTGCCTGGGCTACCGGCGATCTCTCCCGAAGCGCAGTTAATCAAACAACTGGATCGCCAGCGGGAACGCCATGGCGAATTGCGCAGCGACGACTTCCTGGCGCTGCTCGCAAGCTGGCTGCAGGCCGTAGGTACCAATGCCGAAGACGCCATCGAGACGTTGCGTTACGCCGACGGGCAACTGACGCTGACCCTGCGCCGGCCACCGCCGGCCGGCTGGCAGGCCGCACTGGCCGTACATGGCCTGAGCGGCCAGACCGATACCGCCCAAGCCAACACCATTCACCTTCAGGCCAGGATGCCGCCATGACCGTCTCTTCCCTCCGGCAACGATTTCATCAGAGCGTGGCGCAGCTCGAAGCACGCTACCTCGCCTGCTCGCCACGCGAACGGCTGGCGCTCGCCGGGCTGGCCTTCAGCCTGGGCGCGACGCTGCTCTTTCTGCTGGTCGACGGCCTGCACGGCGAACGCCGGCGGGTGGAACACGCCGTACCCGAGGCGCTGGCACGCACCGAGCGGATGCGTCAGCAAGCCGCCCAGCTCGCCGAGTTGCAGGCGGCACCGGTCACGGTCGATCTGCCGAAAATCGAGATTCTGCGGACCGCCGCGAGCGCCAAGGGACTGCGCCTGGACATCCAGCCGCTCGGCGACGGCTTCGCACTACAAGGCCATGCGCCGCCCGATCGGCTTTTCCCTTGGTTGGCCGAACTGCAACAGGAATGGCGGCTACGGCCGCAGCGCCTCGATCTGGCGCGCGATGCCAGCGGGCTGCGGATCGACATTACCTTGATTCCTCCTGCCAACGAATGAAACTACGCCAGCTTCTGATCGCCCCGGCATTGGCCCTGTGCTGGATCGCTGCGAACTGGCCGGCCGGCTGGGTCGACTGCTGGCTGGCCCAGGCCAGTACCGGCCACCTGCGTCTGGCCGGCGCCGAGGGTAGCCTGTGGCACGGTCAGGCGGTTCTCGCCGCACCGTCGCGCAACGACGATCTCGTCGGCTGGCTGCCGCTCACCTGGGACGTGGCACTCAAAGCCGGCGCACCGGCCGGCGTGGAGCTTGCGGTCGACGCCGGTATATCGGGAAAAATCGCGCTGCGCCTGCATCTCGGCGGCTGGCGCGTTTCGGCACAGGATTTCTCCTTGCCGCTGCCGCTGCTGGTCGACGTGCTGAGCGGCAGCAGCGACGGCGCCGGCTGGCACGGCCGATTCGAACTTGCCGGCGGGCCGATGGATTGCGACTGGAAGCGGGAATGCCATGGCGGACTGGAAGGCAGATTGCAACACCTTGGTGTGGACTGGTTGCCCGGCACGACGGCCGGCAGCTACCGCCTGCATCTCGAGGGGCAAGGAAACACACTGCAATTCGCCGTCCGCAGCGACGAAGGCATGCTGCGCGTCGACGGCCATGGTGAGCGGGCAGGTAACGGGAATTTCCACCTCACCGGCAGCCTCGACGGGCCGCCCGAACTGATCGGACAACTGCCGCAACTTGCCCCTTCTTATCTGCGGACCGGCCCCCGCCCCGGGCAGATCACCATCGCCATCGACCACCGACAGTGACGCCGGAGGGGCGATCCGGCACAATCGTGCCATGCGCCTGATCCTCGTCCTGATTGCCCTGTTCACCGCCCTGCCCGCCTGCGCCGCCCGAAACCTGCTGGTGATGGGCGATTCGTTATCCGCCGGCTACGGCATCCGGCCCGAACAGGCCTGGCCGTCGCTGCTCCAGCAACGACTGGGCGAACAGCGTCTGGATTATAGCGTCGTGAATCTGTCGATCTCCGGCGAGACCACCGCCGGCGGACGTTCGCGGCTGGCCGAGGCGCTGCGTCGGCACCAACCGGCCATCGTCATCCTGGCGCTGGGCGCCAACGACGGCCTGCGCGGTCTGCCGGTCGCCCAGATGCGCGCCAACCTCGAGGCGATGACCGAGGCCGCCCAGAAGTCCGGTGCCCGCGTGCTGATCGCCGGCATGCGCCTGCCGCCCAATTACGGCCCGTATGCCCAGCAGTTCTTCGCCACCTTCGGCGACATCGCCAAAAGCCGCCGCACCGCGCTGCTGCCTTTCCTGCTCGAGCCGGTGGCGACGCGGCCGGAACTGTTCCAGGCCGACCAGTTGCACCCGACCGCCGCCGCCCAGCCGCTGCTGCTCGAACCGGTGTGGAAGGCGCTGCAGCCGCTGCTCAAGTGAGCGGCCGGCGCGCCGCGACGGCCTGCCGCATGCAGGGCTTCGGGGCCTCGGCATAGCCTTCGGCGAAAGCGATTTCCTGCCAGCCGGCGGCGTCGACCGCAGCCCGCAGTTCGCCCGGATGCAGCAGGAAATCCGGATTCGACGGTTTGCCGTAAGCCGCGTTGCCGATCATGAAAGTCTCGTAAATCAGCACGCCGCCCGGTTCGACCAGCGCGAAAACTTCGGCCAGCCGCGGCCGCCACAGGTAATTGGCGACGACGACGCCAGCGAAACGGCGGCCGGCCAGCGGCCAGTCGTCGCCCTCCAGGTCGAGGCAGGCGGTGGCGATGCCCGGCACGCCGGCCAACTCGGCCAGCGCCGCGCTGTCACGGTCAACGGCCAGCACCGGATGATTTCCGGCGGCCAGCAGGCGCGCGTGCCGACCGCGCCCGCAGGCCAGATCGAGCACGCTGCCGCCGGCCGGAATGGCCGCCAGATGGCGTGCGATCCACGGTGAAGGCGGTATCATCGGCGAAACGATTTGAGGAGAGGCAGCCATGTCGGGAACAGTGATCGTCAGTGAGAACGGCCAGGGAAGATACCAGCAGGAGGTGATTGCCGGCCAGCACCGGCTGATTGCCGACGAGCCGTACGCGATGGGCGGCGGCGATGCCGGACCGGCGCCCTTCGATTTCGTGATGGCCGGGCTCGGCGCCTGTACGTCGATGACCCTGCGCATGTACGCCGAGCGCCGGGAATGGCCGCTGACCGGCATCCGCGTCGAACTGAGCCACGACAAGGTCGATATCGACGGCGTATCGCGCGACCGGATCAGCCGCGATATCGAGCTGCAGGGCCCGCTCGACGACGAGCAGCGCCGGCGCTTGCTGGAAATTGCCGGCAAATGTCCGGTGCACCGGGCGCTGACCGCCGCCTTCGTGGTACACGACACCCTGCGGTAAACCCGTATAACCCCTTGCATTGCATGGCATTGACCGGGGGTTTATGCCAGAATTCTGCGTTGCACAATAACTGCCTGCAGAGAGGCTCATCATGCTGGAACAGCACTATCTGACCGCCCTCTTCGAACCGAAGTCGGTGGCCGTGATCGGCGCTTCCGACCGCGAGAATTCGGTCGGCAACGTCATCTTCAAGAACATCCTCAGCTCGGGCTACAAGGGCCGGCTGTACGCGATCAATCCGAAACACGAGACGATCCAGGGCCAGCAGGCCTACAAGTCGATCGAGGAAATCGGTGCCCGCGTCGAGATGGCGGTGATCGCCACCCGGCCGCAGACGGTGCCGCAGCTGATCGAGCAATGCGGGCGCAGCGGCGTGCGCAACGTCATCGTCATCGCCGCCGGTTTCTCCGAAGCCGGCCACGTCGGTGCCGCGCTCGAACGCAAGGTCATGGAAATCGCCCGTTCCTACAACGTGCGCATCCTCGGTCCCAACTGTCTGGGCATCATCCGCCCCGAACTCGGCCTCAACGCCACCTTCACCAAGATCAGCGCCGCACCGGGCAATCTGGCGCTGGTCTCGCAGTCCGGCGCCATGTGCTCGGCGGTGCTCGACTGGGCCAAGGCCAATCAGGTCGGCTTCTCGTCGGTGATCTCGCTGGGCATGACCGCCGACGTCGATTTCGGCGAAATCCTCGACTACCTGATCTACGACAACCGCACCCACTACATCCTGATGTACGTGGAAGGCATCCGTCACGCCCGCCGCTTCATGAGTGCGCTGCGCTCGGCGGCACGGATCAAGCCGATCATCCTGCTCAAGGCCGGCCGCCACGAGGCCGGCTCGATGGCTGCCACCGCCCACTCCGGCATGGCCGCCGTCTCCGACACCGTATTCGACGCCGCCGTGCGCCGGGCCGGCGTCGTCCGCGTCAAGAATGTCGGCCAGCTGTTCTATGCCGCCAAGGCACTGGCCTCAAAGTTCCGCCCGGCCGGCAAGCGGCTGGCGATCATCACCAACGGCGGCGGTCCGGGCGCCATGGCGGCCGACCGCGCCGGCGACCTCGACATCCCGCTCGCCGAACTGAGCATCGAAACGATGGGCACGCTGAACAAGGTGCTGCCCGCCACCTGGTCGCACAGCAATCCGATCGACATCGGCGGCGATGCCACGCCGGAACGCTACCGCGACGCATTGCTGGCCATTTCGCAGGATCCGGGCGTGGACAGCACGCTGGTCATGCTGTCGCCGCAGGCGATGACCGATCCGATGGGTGTCGCCCAGGCGATCATTTCGATCTTCGACAAGCTCAACCGCCGCGTGATCTGTTGCTGGATGGGCGAAGCCCAGGTGGCGGATGCACGCAAGGCGCTGGAAGACGCCGGCATCCCGGCCTTCCGCATGCCGGAAACGGCGATCGAGCTGTTCCACCACATCTCCAAGTACTACAGCAACCAGAAGCTGCTGCTGCAGACGCCGGAACCGACCCGCCACTACGGCCGGCCCGAGGCCGAAGGCGCCAAGATGCTGATCGAGGCGCTGCTCGCCGAGCGGCGCAAGGTGCTGTCGGAAATGGAATCCAAGGCCATCCTGCGCGCCTTCAAGGTGCCGGTCGCCCAGACCATGGTCGCCCGCACCGCCACCGAAGCCCTGCTGCTGGCCGAGCAGATCGGCTTCCCGGTGGCGATGAAGGTCGATTCGCCGGATCTGCCGCACAAGTCCGATGCCGGCGGCGTGCGCCTGAACATCCAGAACGCGCCGGCGGTGCGCAACGCTTATCACGACATCATCGACACCGTCGAGAAGCGTCACCCGAACGCCAAGATCAACGGCGTCTCGATCGAACCCTTCCTGTCCCGCCCGAACGGCCGCGAGATCATGATCGGCGTCTTCCGCGATCCGATCTTCGGACCGGTGATCACCTTCGGTGCCGGCGGTTTCGACGTCGAGATCTTCTCCGACCGCTCGGTCGCGCTGCCACCGCTCAACAAGTACCTGGCCAAGGACCTGATCGATTCGACGCGTGCCGCGAAGATCCTCGACCAGTTCCACAACATGCCGCCGGTCGACCGCGAAGCGCTCAAGGAAGTGCTGTTGTGCATCTCCGAAATGGTCTGCGAACTGCCGTGGATCATCGAGCTCGACCTCAACCCGCTGATCGTCGACGAACAGGGTGCCATCGCTGCCGATGCGCGAATCGTCATCGACCACGCGGCCAGCGCCACCGGCGACCGCTATGCACACATGGCGATCTACCCGTACCCGGTGCACCTGGTCCAGGACTGGCAGATGAACGACGGCAAGATCGTCACCATCCGCCCGATCCGCCCGGAAGATGCCGAGATGACGCAGGATTTCGTCAAGAACATGTCGGACGAATCGCGCTACTACCGCTTCATGGACACGCTGCGCGAACTGACCCAGACCATGCTGGTGCGCTTCACGCAGATCGACTACGACCGCGAAATGGCCCTGGTCGCCACCACGGTCGACGAGGAAACCGGCAAGGAATCGCAGATCGGCGTCGCCCGCTACGTGCTGAACCCGGACGGCGAATCGGTCGAATTCGCGCTCGCCGTCGGCGACGACTGGCAGAAGTGCGGCGTCGGCCGCAAGCTGATGGCGGCACTGATCGAATGCGCCCGCCTGAAGGGGTACCGTGCCGTGGTCGGTGACGTGCTGTCGACCAACAGCAAGATGTTCCGGCTGATGACCAGTCTCGGCTTCACCATCCATCCGCACCCGGAGGACACTGCCGTCAAGCGTGTCGTCAAGCCGCTGACCGGCTGATTCACCGGCTGCGGTCGACAAAAAAGCCGAGGCGAAAACCTCGGCTTTTTGCTGTCTGCGGCACGTCGACCGCAGAAGGCTTGCGGCGGCTTATTCGCCGAAGAAATTGACGTCGTAGGGATACGGCTTCTGCGCCACCTTGGACTCGGCATTGCGCGCCGTTGCGTCGACTTCCTGCTTCTTGTCCCACCACAGGGCGCGGCCGACCTTCTGGTCCTCGACCCATTCCGGATTCTTTTCCAGCTGCTCGTTCATCCAGCGCGTGTGATCGGACACGTAACCGCTATCGACAACACCCATGTTCGGCTTTCCTCGGACAGTTTTACGATGGCGGCGATTCTAGCACGTCAATGAATGACGATAGGACTCGCGCTACCGGTGCAATAGCCGTCGAGCAAGGCATCGATGGTCTCGAAATCGCGCGCTTCCTCGGGAATCCGGTCGATCTCGGCGCGAAAGACGGAGGCCGCGGCGCCATACAGGAAACGCATGCGGCCGGCGTCCTTGTCGACCAGTTCGAATCCCTGCTGGGCGGGATAGGCCAGCACCGAAAAGTGTTCGCTGTTGTAGATGACATTCATCGCAGTCGCTCCCGATATCAACGTTCACGATCCTAATTACGGCCGCCCCGCCGATTTTTCAAGAGCGCTGCGGTCGACCGCAGCAAAATCGCTTTTCTTGCCGAGGCCTACTTCAACGCCGCCTGCAGGCTCGCCGCATCACAGGCGTAACTCGCCTCGCCGACCCTGCCGTCGTTGACCGGCAGCAGCGTGACGCAGTCCTTGCGTCGCGGAAAGGCAGCCAGATCGGCCTCCTGGCGGCCGAGCACGATGCTGTACGGTTTGTCGCGCAGTTTCGGCAAGGCGAACATGCGGGCGATCAGGCCGGGCATCTTGTGGATGTCGGCCAGATAGACGCGCCGGGTACGCGTCAGCCAGTCCTTCGGCTGGGCGTCCAGCCAGTCGCCGGCCAGCCCGGCGCCGGCATTGTCGGCGGCAAAGATGATCTGCCGGACATCGGCCGGCAGGCTTGCCGGATTGTCGTGCTGATCCTTGAGGCTCAGGGTCGGCAAGGCATCGCCGGTCTGCAGCGGGTTGTTTTGTGCGTTGACGCCGAGGGTGCAAACGACGAACAGCAGCGGCAACAGGGTTTTCGGATTCATGGAGGCTCCTTGTCAGAGCTTGCAGCGTAAACGAAAACTTCCCCATCCGCCTTGCCGGACGGACGGGGAAGCGGCATCGGCGCTTACTGGCCGCTGCGGATCAGATGATCGAAGGCGCTGAGCGAAGCGGTGGCGCCGGCGCCCATGGCGATGATGATCTGCTTGTACGGCACCGTCGTGCAGTCGCCGGCGGCGAACACGCCGGGCACGCTGGTCTGGCCCT